>ENA-OROO01000480-OROO01000480.1-human-gut-metagenome-genome-assembly--contig:-NODE-480-length-25676-cov-11.383787_pt1 | contig 25676 bp, 19 predicted proteins | sample MGYA00242130_ERZ509052 | MGnify/ENA primary metagenome ERZ509052 (study PRJEB26280, sample SAMEA2338730) | human gut metagenome | biome: human gut; feature: human-associated habitat; material: faeces... | reverse complement strand
CCGCCGTCCTGACGCAGACGCTGACGCAGGATGCGGCGCGGGAGCAGCAGGCCCGGGAAAACAGCATTTCCACCGGTAAGGCGGCGCTGGTGAACCGTGTCCTCGCCATCAACCCGGCGCTCAAGTTTGACGCGCTGGCGAAGCTCTCGGTGGAGGAGCTGAAGGACCTTGCGGAAGCAGGCGCGCCCGCCATGCCCATCGGTAAGGATGCCGCCGCTTACGCCGCGGAGCAGTATGCCGGGACAACGGCGTTGGACTCCGTCACGGCGGAGGTCGATTCCGAGCTGGACGAATTCCCCGCGCACTACGAGGTGGAGCTGCACACAGCATGGGGTGAGTTTGAGTATCTGGTGGACGCCTACACGGGGAAGGTGCTCAGCGGGCAGAAGGACTTGCCGGCCACGGCCCCTGTAGGGGATGAGACGGCAAAGCCTATTGCGCCCACCGGCGACATCGGCCATGCCAAGGCGAAGTCCATCGCCCTGAACCACGCGGGCGTGAGCGAGAACAAGGCGTATGACATGGAGATCGAACTGGACGACGAGGACGGCGCGCTCGTCTATGAGGTCGAGTTCAAATCCGGCGGCATGGAGTACAGCTACGAGATCAACGCCGCCACCGGCGCGATCCTCAAGCACGAGGCTGAGATAGACGACTGAGAGAAAAGGTGCGAGCCGCTGCAATACAGCGGCTCGCGCCTTTTTACGGGTTATACAGGATCATGTGCAGAATGGTGGTTTGGTCGGAGATGTTGCGGTAGGCGTGAGTGGTGTCGCCCTGAATGCGGACGCTTTCGCCCGCCTGAACGACAATGGCCTTCTGATCAGCCGTGATTTCGATTGCACCGGCGAAAAGGGTGACAAACTCGGTGGTACCCCGCAGATGCGGCTCCGACTGCCAACGGCTGCCGGGAGCCAGCTCCATATAGTAGACGGAGAACTTCCGGTTTTCATCGTCCGGAAAAAGGCAGTAAGGCGATACATTGAAAATTATCAAAAACCTGATTTCGACCTTGCAATTCAGGGTACACTCCGCTATCATAAGCTGAACGGGGTGCTTCCGACCGCACAGACGACCGAGGCGTTTCAGACCGCCCTGTCCCACGGACAGGTCACTGAGAAGGAGAAAGCACTGTGGGAGTTTGTTCTGTCCGCTTACGGCGACGCGGAGTTTTCCACCAAGCAGTTGGAAAAGGATTTCGGGAACGCCGCTTACGCGACGATCCGCAGCTTTGTGTTGAAGTTTGAAAAACTGGGACTGCTCAAATCGACACAGTACGGGAATCGTGTGAAGTATGCGGTTTGTGTGTGCTGAAAACGGGAGCCGCTGCATCTGAGATGCATGACCTGTGAAGTGCTCAGACTGCTATTTGACTACTACCGCAAAAAACCTCGGAAGTCTTGCCCTGTAAGGCTTCCGAGGTTTTTCTTCAAAATGGCGGGAATTTGTGTAATCTCAACCAATCCCTTGCCCTGCAGGGCTTTCCGGCTTGACGGCCTGATAACTCCGACTACTATCTCATATCCAACTGAACTAAATGGGGCTGTCTCAAAATGCAAATCGTAAGAGAATAGCCATCGTAAAATGTTAGAAAAAGTCGTGAAAATCCAGTTTATATCGGATTTTCACGACTTTTTTATTGGGTTAATTTTTAGAAATGCTATTTTGAGACAGCCCCATTTTAATATTTATTGGTTAAATTTCTGCTTTTTAGGTTTATCTGGCCGATGTACGTTGTTCGAAGGAGAACTACATTACGAGCGTAGGGATGACTTTTACAGCGCCCGCGGGAAATCGTCGCTATCAATGCGACCATAGGTTGCTCCCATGATAAGCGCCATAAGGATAATATCGAAATATGTGATATTATTTGCCAGAAATTAAAACTTTTAATATATTTGAAATTATGCTATAAGTAAATCAGTAAAACACGCATGCATTTATCAACAACAGATAAAAACGAGGAGGCATTGTTATGGTCAGGCTTTTTGACAATACCCTGCGCGACGGTGGCAATGTGGTGGGTCATGGTTTTCCTATTTCGCTGACCCAAAGCATCATCGGTGCGCTGCTGGAGGCAGGTATTCCGGATATTGAATGCGGTAACTGCAAGGGTCTTGGCGCTTACGCCAAGGCGGATGCTAAGCAAGCACCCAGTGACGAGGAGTATTTCGAGGCGGTGCAGCCCTACCTGTCTCGTGGACGTATCGGTATGTTTATGCTGGCAAAGCTGGCGGATAAAGAGCTGGTTCGCGGCGCTGCCGACGCAGGTCTGTATTTCCTGCGGGTGGGCGCTGATGCCGGTGACGGCGCAGGCTCTGTCAAGGCGGTGGCAGCTGTAAAGGAAGCGGGACTTACCTGTCGCTACTCGCTGATGAAGGGTTACGTTCTTCCGGCGGCGGAGCTGGCAAAGGAGGCAAAACTCCTGCAGGGCGCCGGTGTAGACCGCATTACCATCATGGACTCTGCCGGAACCATGTTTCCCGACCAGACCACGGAATATGTCAAGGCGCTGAAGGACTCTGTGACGATTCCTGTCGGCTTTCATGGTCACAGCAATCTGGGGCTGTCTCAGGCCAACGCGCTGGCTGCCGTGCCAGCCGGTGCTGACGAAATCGACTGCGGTCTGCTGGGTATGGCCCGCAGCGCAGGCAACTGCGCCACTGAGTTGGCCGCCGCCACATTGAAGAGGGAGGGCTACCTGCCAGAGGTGGATCTGTTCGGACTGCTGCACTATCTGGAGGACGACTTGATCCCTACCATGGAGTCATATCACTACCACGTAGCCATCGCTCCAGTGGAGCTGATGCTGGGATTGTCCGGATGTCACTCCTCGTTCCTGCCCATGTTTCGCAAGGTGGCGCAAGAGGAGGGCGTGTCCCTGCTGAAGCTTATCGCTGAAGCGTCCACCATTGACCGCAAGGCCCCTTCTGAGAGTCTGCTGCGGGACGTGGCGAAGAAGCTGAAATAAGAAGGAGGAGATCGCCATGAACCATCGTATTGAAAGCATGAAGCCCTCTGCCTCCATGGTACTGATGGCACGCGCCAAGGAGATGCAGAAAACCGATCCCACCGTTATCGGTCTGGCGGGAGGCGAGCCGGACTTTGCCACACCTGACCGCATCTCTATGGCAGCCATCCGCAGTCTGACGGAGGGCTATACCCACTATGTGGTGGGCCCCGGCCTGCCGGAGCTGCGTCAGGCCATTCAGAAGAAGCTGCGAGAGGAAAACGATCTGGACTATGACGTCAACTGCATCATAGTAACGCCCGGCGGCAAGAATGCCATCTATCTGGCGGTGCAGGCCATTCTCAACGAGGGAGACGAGGTGATGGTGCTGGATCCCGCATGGGTGTCCTACGAGCCGATCATTCAGGCTGCCGGTGGCGTAACCGTCAAGGTAAAGCTGGATTATCAGCAGGATTACCGCATCACCGCCGAGGCTTTGGAGGCTGCCTGCACCGATAAGACACGCCTTATCATCATCAACTACCCCAACAACCCCACCGGACGTATTCTTCACAAGGACGAGGCCGATATTCTGGAGGCCTTTATGCTGCGCCATCCGCAGGTGTACATGCTCAGCGACGAGGTGTATGAGAAGCTGGTCTACGATGGGGCAAAGAGCATCAGCATGGGCGCCTATCCCTCTATCCATGACCGTGTCGCCACCATGAACGGCTTTTCCAAGAGCGCAGCCATGACCGGCTGGCGCATGGGCTATTTGGCGGCACCCAAGGCGATTTACGACGTGGCCTATAAGCTGTATCAGCACAGCCTGTCCTGCATGAGCGGTTTTTTGCAGAAGGGCGCCGTAGAGGCATTTAGCTGCGAGTATGAGACCGAGCAGATGCGCAAGACCTACGCCTATCGCCGCGATATGTTCACCGGCGCGCTGAACAAGATCCCCGGCGTCCGCTGCCTGAAGCCGGAGGGGGCCTTCTACGCATGGGTGTTCTTCGATATCGGCGGCATGGACTCCACCCAGATGTGTGAGTACCTGCTGGAGAACGCGGGCGTGGTGGGCATGCCCGGTAGCGCCTACGGCGAGGAGACGGCCTGCTGCATGCGCTTCTCCTTCGCCAACGCCACCGAGGATCTGGAGCGGGCGGCGCGGAAGATCACCGACGCGCTGCTGAAGCTCCAGCAAAAGTGACCATCAGGAGCGGAGGCTCCTGCAAATAAACGAGAGAAGAACAAAAGAAATGGAGGTTTCCCCTATGGAAAAGAAATCAGGATTCTACGGCGGAAAGATCGGCGTGTGGCTGCCTGTCCTGTTCATGCTGGTGGGTATGCTTGTCAGCACCATCATCGGCGGCGGCGGATTGGCCCGCCTCACAGGTATTACCTTCTTTGCTCTGGCACTGGGCTTCCTGTTGGCCAAGGATAAGAAAAACTACGGCAAGATCACGCTGAAGGGACTTCAGAACCCTATGTTGGGCACCATCATCATGGCCTATATCATGGCCGGTATGCTGGCGCAGCTCCTACGGCAAAGCGGTTTGATTGATGCCCTGATCTGGGGAATCACCCGCCTGGGCCTGAATGCCGGATGGATACCCATGATCGCATTCCTGACCTGCGTGCTCATCTCCACCTCCTGCGGCACCTCCACCGGTTCGGTGGCCGCTGTCGCGCCGGTGCTGTTACCGCTGGCCCACGGTTTGGGCATCAACATGGGCCTGATGTGCGGCGCTATCATCTCCGGCGCCATCTTCGGCGACAATCTGGCTCCTATTTCCGACACCACTATCTCATCCGCCCTGACACAGGAGGCGGACATCTCTCAGGTGGTTCGTACCCGTTTTCCCTATGCCGCTATCTCCGGCGCTGTTGCTGCGGTACTCTTTGCCGTTGTGGGTCTGACGCAGGACGCCAATATCCCCGCTGATCTGGAGCTGGACGGCAGCACCGCCAAGTCTCTGTTCCTGCTGGTACTCCCTGTGCTCATGGTCATTCTTATGCGTAAGGGTTGGGATCTCATGGGCACCCTGATCCTCTGTAACCTCAGCGGTATTGTGCTGAATCTGGTACTGGGCACCATTGCACCGGCGAAGATGTTTGCCAACGACGGCCCCATCGTGGCCGGTATGTCCGGCATGATGACGCTGGTGCTGTATGTGACCCTGCTGTTCCAGCTGCTGGAGATCCTCAACAGCAGCGGCGCCTTCGATGGCCTGACCGTCAGCTTGATGAAGCACTGCAAATCTCCCCGCTCCGGTGAACTAATCTGCTATCTGGCGGCCGCTCTCGGCTCCGTCGTCACCGGCGGCAGCGGCATCGCCATCGTGTTCTTCGGCTCTCTGGTGCGCCGCATCACCAAGGCATTCCACATCGACCGCTGCCGCGGCGCCAACATTCTGGACGGCGTGGCCTGCGGCGCTACCGGTCTGATGCCCCACGGCAATCCCACGCTGGTGTCTCTGGGTGTGGCGCTGGCCATCGATGGCGTGGATCCCAACTTCTCTTTCTTGGATATTATCCCCTATAACTTCCACTGCTGGGGACTGATGCTTATCTTCCTGCTGAGTATTCTTACCGGAATCGGCCGCAGGTTTGAGAAGCCGGAAGAGACGGCCAACGCATAACAGCAATTATGTTTTCCTTTGCACAAAACGAAAAGACCCGCGACAGCGGGTCTTTTTGCATTGCCATTTACGCACTTTACGGATATAATAAAATCGATAGCATACCGCACAGGAGGAGAGTCTGCCATGGATCATAAGGATATCACAATCTTTCTGGAATTGGTGCGCTGCCGCAATATCTCAAAGACGGCGGAAAACCTGTATCTGTCCCAGTCAGCGGTCAGCAGCCGGCTGAAGGCACTGGAGGAGGAGATGGGCTGCCAGCTGGTGCTGCGCTCCAAGGGCCAGCGCAGTGTGGAGCTGACGCGGCAGGGGGAGGAGTTCATCTCGGTGGCGGAGCGGTGGAAGCTGCTACTGGAGGAGACGGAGGCGGTAAAAGAAAAGGCGCTTTCTGTCGTTCGCATCGCCACCAACGGAAGCACCTACGACCGTCTGCTGGACGAGTTCTTGCGGCAATACACCGAACGGCATCCGGAAAAGAAGATACAGATAAAGGTGTGCGACTCCAAAGACACGTATGATCTGGTCTCCAAGGAACTGGCGGATTTCGGTTTCGCGTCCTATGAGTCCCTACAGGGAGGCTTGGCTGTCCGGTGTATCGATCGGCAGCCCCTGTGTATCGTCCGCCGTGCGGAGTCACCGAAGCCGCCGCATCCCATCAGCCCCAGTGAGTTGGATCCGGAGCGGGAGGTCCGCTTTATCGGCGGCGATTTCAACGGTCTGATCCTGTGGAGAAAGAAGTGGTTCGGCAGTGATAACCGATGTCATGTGCAGATCAATACCGCGTCCGGCGTACGATCTTTTCTCCAGCATGGAGATTACTGGGCGCTGATTCCCGTCAGCTCCGCCTATGAGCTGGCGCGGCTGATGCCGCTGCAGATCTACACGCTGGAGGAGCAGCCGGAGCCGTGGTGCGTCTACCTGCTGCGCAGCTTGAGAAGCAGTACGCAGGATTTGGAAATATGCCGTACCTTTGAAGCGGAGATCCTGGAATATGCCCGAAAGATTCACGAAACTGAGGATAATCCGATTGAGTACCGAAAGTAAACGGAGCCATATAGCCGACATGAACATGTCAATTCTTTGTTGACCAGACTGCTATTTGACTACTACCGCGAAAAATCTCGGAAGCCCTGCCCCACAAGGATTCTGTGGCTTTTCTTCAAAATGGCGGAAATTTGTGTAACACCAACCAAACCCTTGCCCTGCAGGGATTTCCGGCTTGACGGCCTGATAACTCCGACTCTAAAGGCCGCTGGTTCGAATCCAGTCGGGCTGCCATGATCTGAAGGACTCATCTGTCAGCAGGTTTTCCGCTTTCCCACCAAGGACGGCGACGACAGAATGAAAATGCAGATCGTGAAGATCGAGTGGAACGAAACGGTACAGTACGGTGAGATAAGAATGGCCTCAAGTACATCGGTGTCTCCGGCTGACCGAAGCGTATGTTGTCGATAGGCAGCCGACAGGAAAACGTGAAACCAACGTATCGTTTGAGGTGGGCTTGACGATAACTGGACCGGTGGTTGCAAACAGCGGGGGCGGATGGTATACTCTGTGTCAGAGCGTAGCCCGCACTATGGGAACTGTATCCGATCATAGTCTCACGGTGTTTAGCGGCGGTGCCTGCCTGTATGTGAAGATGAAAGGTCGGTGACAGTGGTGTATTTCGAATACGGGGAATCAGAGCTTTCTTATCTGCGGCAGAAAGACAGGCGGCTTGGTGAAGTCATTGACCGTATTGGATATATCGACCGTGCCGTGGATACGGACTTGTTCTCTGCCATTGTCCATCATATCATCGGCCAGCAGATATCGACTAAGGCGCAGGCGACCATCTGGCAGCGGATGCGGGATGCGCTGGGTGAGGTGAACGCGGAGAGCATCCTTGCGGCGGGAGTCCCTGAACTGCAAGCCCTGGGTATGACCTTCCGTAAGGCGGAATACATCACAGATCTGGCGCAAAAGGCCCGGGACGGTGCGTTTGATCTGGACGGCATATGGCAGAAAACGGACGGGGAGGTGATCCGCGAACTGAGCAGTCTGAAGGGTGTTGGCATCTGGACAGCGGAGATGATCCTGCTGTTCTGTATGCAGCGGCCCGATGTGTTTAGTTACGACGATCTGGCTATTCAGCGCGGACTGCGGATGCTCTATCACCACCGCAGTATTGACCGTAAGCGGTTTGAGATGTACCGCCGTCGGTTTAGCCCGTATGGCAGCGTGGCGAGCCTGTATCTGTGGGCAGTGGCCGGCGGAGCGATTCCGGAGCTGAAAGATCATAAGCCGAAAAAGAGATTGGAGGGAAAGAGATGATCTGGACATCCGAGTATATGTCGCCGCTGGGTAGGATCACGCTGGCCTGCGACGATGAGGCGCTCGTTGGTCTATGGTTCAACGGGCAGAGGTATTTTGGTAGCGTTCTGCCAGAAGTGACTGTACAAAGGGAACACCCGTTGTTTGCAGAGGCCGGTCGTTGGCTGGATATCTATTTTTCCGGTAAGGAACCGGGGTTTCTGCCGCCGCTGCGCTATGATACCACACCGTTCCGTAAGCGTATCTGTGACATCATGCTGACGATACCGTATGGAAAGACCATGACCTACGGAGAGATCGCCGCTGAAGCGGCTCGCCAGCAGGGGCTGGCCAAAATGTCCGCGCAGGCGGTGGGCGGCGCGGTGGGGCATAACCCGATCTCTCTCATGATCCCGTGCCACCGTGTGGTGGGTACAAACGGCAGTCTTACCGGCTATGGGGGCGGCATCCGGAGGAAGAAAGCATTGCTGGAGCTGGAGCGTGCCGATATGCATGGCTTGTTCGTACCGAAGAAGGGGACCGCGCTTTGACCGGGTCTCGCTTCCTGTGAGGCCTGAGAATATACGCACGTCCGGCCTGACTGGGCCGGACGTGTATTTTTGTTTTTCCTGCGAGGGTATTTGACGAAAAAATGTGAGAAAAGAGCAGACAGCGTCTTGAAAACAGGCGGGGGGACTGCCATCATGATCGACGCCGGCTATAACTACGAACGGCTGGCGGAGAAGATGGCATGGCCGGGTATTGCACCGCAGTCCATTCGGCACATTCTCATTACCTATCAGGATACTGACTGGAAAACAAGCCGTTTTCGCCGTTGCCGGAAACGCTGCAAAGGCATACGCGGCTCAGCCGTGACCCTCGGCAGCGATCATGTGCAGTGCGTTCTCCAGTGCGCCGATAACGGCGGAGGTATGGCTTACAAAAGCTCCTCCGTTTTTCGATAGCCCAGCGCAGTGGAGATCATGGACGCGGCGGCGCAGACCTGTTCCACCGCCGCAAGGAATTCATCGGAACGGGTGCTGCGGAACATACCGATCACGCCAACGGTGTATCGTGCTTTGCGCTCCACGGTATAGACCGGTGCGGAAATGGAGCGCAGGCCGATTTTGTATTCGCCGTTTTCAATGGCGTAGCCGTCGGTACGGCACAGATCGATCTCCTGCATCAGCGCGGTCAGATCGGTGATGGTGTGCGGGGTGAACTGGGTCATATGCTGCGCGCGCAGCAGCGCCTCGGCACTGGTGCGGGACATATGTGCCAGAAAGACCTTGCCCTGCGACGTGCAGTAGATAGGCAGCCGGGAACCTATATCCGACACGACGCGCAGATTGTCCCGGGTCTCCACCTGATCCAGCGTGATCACGCTGCCGCCCTCACACACCGAGAGCATAACGGACGCTCCGGTCCGCTGGCACAGGTGCTCCATATAGGGGCGGGCCACCAGTGAGATGTCCCAGGACCGTTCCACTTGCCGCCCATATTCGAACAGCCGCAGGCCCAGCGTGTATTTTCCGTCCGGCGTCTGCGCCGCCACGTCATAGGCCCGCATGGTGGTCAGCAGGCCGAATACGGTGCTCTTTGGGTATCCGCACCGGGTGGCCAGCTCCTTCAGCGACAGCGGACTTTCGGCCTGACTCAGAATTTGCAGGACCTCCATGGCCTTCGCTACGGATAATATGATATTTCCATCCATCATGGTGCTGCACCTCCCGTTGCTATCAGCATACCGGCTTCGTTATTCTCTGTCAAGAACGATCCGAGAAAACTGACACAAAATAAGAGAAAACCTCCGGAAACGGAGGCTTTTTCTGCGCAGCTGAAGAACAGCGGGAAGGCCATGAAAACAGAGAGGTACTTGCGGAAACGGTCATGCTACGCTATAATACAAGGCGATCCAGGGAGAACCATTTGTAGTTTCCGTGGTGGACAGAAGCGTATTATAAGGAGGACCTTGTACCATGGAGAAAAAGCTGACTCATAGTAAGTGGTTTTTATACCTGACAGAGTTTTTCGCGGGAATGTCCGTCATGGCGGTGGAACTGGGCGCCAGCCGCCTGATGGCGCCGTATTTCAGCTCATCTCAAATCGTTTGGACGGTCATTATCGGCGTTATAATGGTCGCTATGGCTGTGGGCAACATCTGGGGCGGACGGATGGCTGACAAGAGCAAGTCGCCGGACCGACTCTATGGCCGGGTCATCATCGCCGCGATCTGGATCGCGTTGATACCCTTTGCGGGCCGATGGATGATCGCCGGGATATCCTTCCTGCTGGCCACGTTCGTAACGAAGAACTTTCTGGTCTGGGCGGCGCTGGCAGCCTGCCTGGTGATCTTCGCCTTCCCCTGTGTGCTGCTGGGCACCGTAACACCGTCCCTGACCAAGTTTACAGTGGACAATCTGGATGACACCGGTAAGACCGTGGGGCAGCTAAATGCGCTGAACACCATCGGCAGCATCATCGGTACCTTTGTGCCCACGTTCCTGACCATCCCGGCGGTGGGTACGGCGGCCACGTTCCTGATCTTTGCGGGTGTGCTGGCCGCTATCGGTATTGTCTACTTCACTTTTGAACGGAAGAAGACGGTCGCCGGTATTATTGCGGTGGTGTTGGTGGCGGGGTTGTGCTTTGCGCTGCCCACCTACAGCTTCGCATTCTGGGAGAGCGACCTGGCCCTGGAGGACGAGTCCATCTACAACTACCTCCAGGTCAAGGATGACGACCACACCACCACGCTCTCCACCAATGTGCTCTTCGGTGTACAGTCGGTGCAGAACAAGGACGGTAAGCTCACCGGAATGTACTACGACTACGCGCTGGCAGCCCCCTGTATGGCGGGTATGGACGGTACCGATAACACAGGCCGCAGCGCCATGATCTTGGGCATGGGGTCCGGCACCTACGCCGGATACTGCGTCCGCTATTTTCCGGGCATGACCGTGCAGGGCGCGGAGATCGACGGCAAGATCGCCGATATCGCCCGCACCTATTTTGGCCTGCCGGAGGAGGTGGAGGTGGCCGTGGCCGATGGGCGGGCCTACCTGACCGCGTCGGAGGAAAAGTTTGATGTGATCATGGTGGACGCCTATCAGGACATCACCATTCCGTTCCAGCTGTCCAGCCGGGAGTTCTTCGCGGCGGTGGCGGAGCATCTGAAGCCGGAGGGCGTCATGGTGGTGAACCTGAACATGACCTCCCGGGAGGATGGCTCCATCAACCAGTACCTCTGCGATACGATGGCCAGCGTGTTTGCGTACACCTACTTGGCCGATGTGCCCGGAAACACCAATACGGAGGTGTTCTGCACCAACGCGCCTGGCCTGCCGGAGCGCTTTGCCGCCAGCCGCGCCGCGCTGACCGACGGAGACTACGCCGCCATGATGGCGGAGGTGGCCGCCGATCTGACGGTCTACACCGGTGGAGACTGCCTTCTGACGGACGACAGGGCGCCGGTGGAGGTGCTGGGTATGCGTGTGCTGGATGAGCTGATCGCCGGAGAACTGGACTATTACCGGGAGAATTTCAGCCTGCAGGAGATACTGGGGATGCTGGGCTGACGGCGGCGCTTGACAAGCCCCGCCGCCGGGGCTATGATAGCCGTGCCGTCCATCTGCCCAGCGGACGAAACGAGAAAATGAGGAATTGCTATGGACGCAGTTGTTCTTGACCATGTGGATAAAACCTATACCACCTACGGCACGGATATCGTCCTGACCGGCGAGACGCGGCCCAGCCGTACCCGACAGGTGCTGCGCGACCTGTCGCTGACCATTCCTGCCGGAGAGATCACCGTGATCGTGGGCCGCAGCGGCTGCGGCAAGAGCACGCTGCTGAAGCTGCTGGCGGGGACGGAGATGCCTGACACCGGGACAATACGGATTCCGGAGGGTTGGCACAGTGCCATGCTTAGCCCGGATCCCTATGTCATCACCTGGACCAGCGTGCAGCGGAATGTGGCCATGGCCTGCGGCGTGGGAAAAACGCCGGAGGAGCGCTATGAGCGCGCCAGCGAATTCGTGCGCATGGTGGGATTGAAGGACTACGCCGACCTGACTCCGGTGGAGCTGTCCACCGGCATGAAGCAGCGTTTGGGCCTGGCCCGGGTGCTGGCGGGGCAGGCGGAACTGCTGCTGATGGATGAACCCTTTGCCTCGCTGGATTTTTTGACCCGCGCGGAGCTGCAGAGCCAACTCCTGGCCATTCAGGAGAAGCTGCCCCGCACGATCGTGCTGGTCACCCACCAGCTGGAGGAGGCGCTGCTGCTGGGACGGCGGATCATTGTCATGCACCCGGACAGTACGATCTGTGAATTTGATCTGACGGATCTGTCCTATCCCCGGGATCTGGACGATCCGACGCTGCGGCGGCTGAAGAAGGCTATTACCGACCAATGCCGCTATACCGCATAAGAAACGGCGATGCACACTATACTTGCTGTACCATACCTGCGGCCTGTGCCGCTGAAAGGAGACTGTTATGCTTTCCGGACTGACGCAATATGTGCCCGAAGCGACCCTGACTGTTTACGACAATCTGGAATTTCTCATTCGCCTGCTGCTGTCTGCCGCCTTGGGCGCGCTGGTGGGCCTGGAGCGCAGCAAGCGCCGTAAGGAGGCGGGCATCCGTACCCACTGCATCATTGCCTGTACCTCCGCGCTGTTTATGATCGTCTCAAAATACGCTTTCCTGGACTGTGTTACGCTGGATGGTCTTCGCGGCGCCGACCCTGCACGCATTGCCGCCCAGGTGGTCAGCGGCATATCCTTTCTGGGTGCCGGTGTCATATTCAAAAACGGCAACTCTATCCGCGGACTGACCACCGCCGCCGGTATGTGGGGTACCGCCGCCATCGGTATGGCTGTGGGTGCCGGTATGTATTGGCTGGGCCTGTTCGAGGCGGCTGTCCTCGTTGCCATCCAGATCATTCTCCACCGCTTCCCTGTGGGGGCGGACGCCCTCACGACACAGGAAATTTTGGTGGAGCTGGAGGATACGGATGAGCTGCGGGCCCGCTTTGACGATCTGCTGAAGCAGCACCGCGGCCAGGTGACAGAGAGCAGCCTCACCCGTCAGGACGGCTGCCTTCGTATGGAGATCACCGTCCGGCTTGAGCCGCCGATCACCCATGATGAAGCACTGGCCTTTATGCGGGAGAACCCCGGTGTGAAAAGAATGTCTGTATAAGCGACGCATGAAAAGCCGGCCACCAAGCCGGCTTTTTCATGCGCAGTTGCGGTTTTCACTGGAGTTTGCTATACTCTGTGTGAGAGGGGAGATGTTTCTGTGCTGCATACTGTTATGGCGTTCCTGCCGTTGGCGTTTTTGATCGTATATGCCCTAAAGACCCGCAAAATGGCAGATGCAATGGTCTTGGCTACCCTGCTGGCCGTGCTGCTGGTCCATCGCCAGCATTTTTTCACTGGGCTGATCGACGCCATGTATACTACACTGGGCAACAGCTCCTATCAGTTTGCGCTGTGCAGTATTCTGGGCTTTGGCGGAATGATCTCGCTGTTTCAGGCCTCCGGCGGGCTCATGGGCTTCCGGGATCTGCTGGCGAAGGCGGCCAACACGCCCCGCAAAACGCTGCTGCTGGCGTGGCTGCTGTCTGTGATCATGTTCGTGGACGAGTATCTGAATGCCCTGACTACCACCATCTGCCTGCGGGATGTCTCCGATAAAAACCGTCTGCCCCGGGAGCACCTGGCGATGCAGACCAACATTATGGCCTGCTGCCTGTGCGTGACGGTGCCCTTTACCAGCTGGACGGCCTTCAGCGTGGGCCTGATCTCCGACTTCGGCCTGGGGTTCACGGATTACCTTCAGGCGGTGCCCTTCATGTTTTATCCGCTGGCGATGATGCTGGTAAGTCTGCTGCTGGCGTTGGGCTGGTTTCCGAAAGTGGGCATGCTTCGTCAGGCGTATCACCGGGTGGCCTCCGGCGGCGCAGCCTTTGAACCGGGCGAGAAGGGCGAGAAGCTGGTGGACATTGACGAGGTGGATGAGCACAATGTCTCCTCGGCTTGGAACGCTGTTGTCCCGCTGGCGGCGCTGGTGGGCGGCACGGTGCTGTTTGACAATGATCTGCTCCACGGTATCATCGTGTGCCTGGTGGTGCAGTTCTTGCTGTATGTGATACAGAAGCGTATGACGGTGGGAGAATACTTTGCCCGATTCTTTTCCGGCGTTAAGGGTATGACCACCATCGCTGTGGTGGTGGGCTTTGGCCTGATGCTCAGCGACGCCAACCGTACATTGGGGTTGTTTGATATTCTCATCAACGGTATCGGAGGGGCGGTGCCCCGCTGCCTGATCGCGCCGCTGGCGTTTGTGCTGGTGGGATTGACCGTATTTGCCGTAGGTGGCTGCTGGGCGGTAATGACCATCGCTATTCCTGTGTTCATCCCGATGGGACTGGCTGCCGGGGTGGCTGCGCCGCTGATGATCGCCGCGGTGATGAGCGGCGTTACCCTGGGATATAGTCTGTGCTTCTATGCGGACGCGGTGCTGATGACCACCGCCGGCTCGGGCGTTTCCAACCTGACCACCATACGGGCGGCAACGCCCTATGCGCTGGCGGTGGGGGGCCTTTCGGTGATAGCGCTGTTGGTGGCCGGGCTGTGAAAACGGTGGCTGGGCTGTGAAAGCAGCGGGTGGAAACAGTAACATTTTTGATAGAAAACCGGTGGTTTACAGGGCGGGGAAATCGTGGTACACTATGTGGGACCGGCGTTTGACACGCCGGAAAAGCGCGTGCTTTTTGTGCGCTTTCGCTGTACACTTATGGTACATTCATGATACATTTACGATACGTTTGCTATACATTCTCTTTCGCTTTTTGCGGGCTTGATGCGCTGTATGCGGCCGCAGAGGAACGGATATGCGCGCCGTTCGGGGGAAATGCGAGGGAAGGGAGGTGCCGCCATGCTGCGACGGATACGGGAGCTTTTTAACGACGTGTTCCGACAGGCCGATCTTGTCCTGCTGGCGCTGTGCATCGGCACGTCGCTGTTCGGCATACTGATGATCGCCAGCGCCACACGCTATATGCACACCAGCAAGCTGGTGCTGGTACAGGCGGCGGCGCTGTGCATCGGGGCGGTGCTGTATATCGTGGTGTCGCAGGTGGACCTGAACGAGCTGGCGAAGTACTGGAAGTGGATATTCCTGGTGGGCGTGGTGTTCATCCTGCTGCTGGCAACGCCCCTCGGCATTGCCGGGGATACCGGCAACAAGGCATGGCTGGAGTTCCCGTTCCCTGCCGGTGAAGGTGCAGCCGGCGGAGATCGTGAAGCTGACGTTTATTATCGTGCTGGCGAAACAGCTGGCGTGGCTGAAGGAGAACCGGGACCTGCGGTCGATTTCCTCCATCGTCATGCTGGCGGCACACTTCGGCGTGATCTTTGCGCTGTACTACAAGATATCCTCCGACATGGGCAGTGCGCTGGTGTTCCTGTTCATCTTCGCGTGTATGTGTTTTGTGGCGGGGGTGGCGCTGCGGTGGTTCCTGATCGGCGGCGGCGCGGCGGGACTGCTGTTCTACGCCATGTGGGACCTGGATCTGCTGGATACCTACATGAAAAACCGGTTCATCGTCCTGTTCGACCACAGCTATGACCCGCTGAACACCGGCTGGCAGCAGACCCGGAGCCTGCTGACACTGGGCGGCGGAAGGATATTCGGGCAGGGGCTGTTTCGCGGCACGCAGACCCAAAGCGAGGCGGCGTCCAGCCTGCCGCACCGGCACACGGATTTTATTTTCTCCGTGATCGGTGAGGAGCTGGGGCTGGTGGGCTGCCTGCTGACGCTGGCGCTGCTGACGGCCATTATACTGCGGTGCCTGTATGTGGCGCGGCACGCCAAGACCCGGCTGGAGGGCTATGCCTGCATCGGCGTGGCCAGTGTCATTATCTTTCAGGTCATCATCAATGTGGGTATGTGCCTGTTCGTGATGCCGGTCATCGGACTGACGCTGCCCTTCATCAGCTACGGCGGCTCATCGCTGGTGATGCTGTTTGCCTGTATGGGGCTGGTGTCCGGCGTACACGGGCGGGCGAAGCCCGACTGGCTGCGATAGGAAAGACAACAAAAGAACGCCGCGGCTGTGCCGGGGCGTTCTTTGTTTGTTTACACACCAGCGGGCAAAATCGGTTGTAATCAGCGGGGCGCTGTGCTATAATAATATATCAAATCATGGGGGCACAGGGCCGTTTTTCGCTGTGCCGCCTAAAAGTGAGGGTACGCTTATGAAGATCGTGGTATTGGCGGGCGGACTGTCCACAGAGCGCCAGGTGGCGCTGACCAGCGGCACCGGCGTGTGCAGGGCGCTGCGGGAGAGGGGACACAAGGCCATTCTGGTGGATATGTTTTTGGGGTTGGAGGACTACGAGGGCGCGTTGGAGGATATCTTTGACGCGCCGGACGGCCTGTGCGGCCAGAGCCGGGTGGAGCGCGTGGAGCCGGACCTGGAGGCGGTGCGCCGCAGCCGGAGGGACCAGAGCCCCAGCCTGCTGGGCAAGGACGTGCTGACCGTGTGCCGCATGGCGGACGTGGTATTTCTGGCGCTGCACGGAAGCTGCGGCGAGGACGGCCGCATACAGGCCACGCTGGATCTGCTGGGCGTGCCCTACACCGGATCCGGGTATCTGGGCAGCGGCATGGCCATGGATAAATCCGTGACGAAGCGGATGATGGACTCTCTCGGTATTCGCACGGCTCCGTGGCACGACATCCACTATACCGAGAGCGATATCCCCCGGCTGGCGGAGGAGCTGCCGGTGCCCTGTGCCGTGAAGATCGTCAACGGCGGCAGCTCCATCGGTGTGGCGCTGCCGGACACGAAGGAACAGCTGGAGAAGGCCCTGCGCGACCTGCTGCGCTACGGCGACCATGTGGTGGTGGAGCAGAAGATCAAGGGCCGGGAGATACAGATCGCCGTGCTGGGCGACGGCTATCTGCCGGCGGTGGAGATCATCCCCAAGGGCGCCTATTTCGACTATGAGAGCAAGTATCAGGCCGGCGGCGCGGTGGAGCTGTGCCCCGCGCCTATCACGGACGCGGCGTGGAAGCAGGTGGGCGAGATGGCCCTGAAGCTGCACAAGGGGCTGGGGCTGAGCGTGTACTCCCGTTCGGACTTTATTCTGGACGAGAACGGTCAGGCCTGGTGCCTGGAGATCAACACCCTGCCGGGCATGACGCCTACCAGTCTGGTGCCCCAGGAGGCGGCGCAGGTGGGACTGAACTACGGCGAATTGTGCGAGAAGATCGTGGAGCTGTCGCTGGCGGCGCGAAAGGCGGCGCGGGCATGATGCCGCTGACGGTACAGACCATCTGCGCCGCGGTGGGCGGCACGGTGTTGCAGAGCAGCGGCGCGGCGGTGCGCGACGTGACCACCGACAGCCGCCGCGTGCCGCAGGAAGCGCTGTTCATCCCTCTGGTGGGGGAACGCTTCGACGGCCACGCCTATATCGGAAAGGCGCTGGAGGCCGGTGCGGCGGGATGCCTGACGGCAAAGACGCCGGAGGCATTGCTGCCGGGGAAGTTTTACATTCAGGTGCCCGACACGCGGCTGGCGCTGAAGGCGCTGGCCGCCTGGTACCGGGGGCAGTTCCGGCTGCCGGTGGTACAGGTGACCGGCTCCGTGGGCAAGACTACCACCAAGGAGATGATCGCCGCAGTGCTGACGCAGAAATACGAGACGCTGCGGACGGAGGGGAACCTCAACAACGATATCGGCGCGCCGCTGACGCTGCTGCGGCTCATGCCGGAGCACGAGGCGGCGGTGATCGAGACGGGCATGAACCACTTTGGGGAGATACGGTATCTGGGCGAGATGGTACGGCCGGATATCGCCGTTATCACCAACGTGGGCGACGCCCACATCGAAAATCTGGGCAACACACGGCAGGGCATTTTGCAGGCCAAGTGTGAGATATTTGAAAATCTGACCCCGGAGGGCGTCGCGGTGCTCAACGGCGACGACGAGCTGCTGAACACGGTGACGCTGCCACAGATCATCCTGCGCTGCGGCGAGGGCGAGCACTGCGATGTCCGCGTTACGGACATCGACGACCGGGGGCTGGAGGGCGTGGCCTGTACCGTGACAACGGGACAGGCGGCCTATCGGCTGGAGACGGCGGCGCCGGGGCGGCACATGGTCTATCCCATGGCCATGGCGGCGGCCATCGGCGAACGGCTGGGCCTGACGGCGGCGGAGATCGCCGCGGGGACGGCGGCCTATGCGCCGGTAGGGAGCCGGATGCACCTGATCCGTATGGACGGGGATCGGCTGGTCATCGACGACTGCTACAACGCCAATCCGCAGTCCATGGCGGAGGGTATCCGTATGCTGGCCGCCAGCCGGCAGAAAAAGCGCCTGGCGGTGCTGGGCGACATGGGTGAGCTGGGCGCGCTGACGGTCCAGGCCCACCGGGATATGGGGACGCTGTGCCGGGAGTTGGGCATCGAGACCGTGGCGGTGGGGGAGAAGATGAAGGCCCTGACCGAAACGGATCCGGAGGCGCAGTGGTTCGCCGGCGTGGAGGAGGCCATGCCCGCTGTACGGGCGCGGTTCACGCCGGGGACGGCGGTGCTGGTGAAGGCGTCCCGCGCCATGCATTTTGAGAACATCGTAAAGGAATTAGAGAAAGAGTAAATGGTCGACATTCGCGTTTCGGGGCTGGTGAAGTCCTTTGATCTGGAAAAGAGAATACTGGACGGACTGAGCTTTCAGGTGGACAGCGGGGAGCGCGTGGGACTGCTGGGGCGGAACGGCGCCGGAAAGACCACGGTGTTCCGTATGCTCACCGGGGAGCTGGAGCCGGACGAGGGAGAGGTACAGATCGCCGCCGGACGGCGGGTGGGACTGATCTCGCAGATCCCCGTGTATCCGGAGGGGTACACGGTGGAGGACGTTTTGCAGACGGCCTTCGCGCGGATGTTTCGGATGAAGGACGAGATGGATGCGCTGGCCCTGCGGATGGAGCAGGGGGACAGCGGCGCGGATACGCTGCGGCGGTACGGCGAGCTGAACGCCAAATTCGAGGGACTGGGCGGCTGGGACACGGAGACGGCGGTGAACAAGGTGGCCAACGGCCTGAGCATCCCGAGGGAAATGCGGCAGCGGGAATTCGCATGTTTGTCCGGCGGAGAGAAGACCCGGGTGAACCTGGGACGGCTCATTCTGGAGGATACGGACATCCTGCTGCTGGACGAGCCCACGAACCATCTGGACCTGCAGGCCACGGAGTGGCTGGAGGGGTATCTGCGGAGGTTCCGGGGCACGGTGCTGACCATCAGCCATGACCGGTATTTCCTGGACCGGACCGTGACGCGGATCATCGAGATACAGGACGGAAAAGCGGAGTTTTACAGCGGAAATTACAGCTTTTATGCCATCGAGAAGGAACGGCGGTATCAGGAGCGCATGAAGCAGTACCTGAAGGAGCAGGCGAAGATCGCGCAGCTGGAAAAGGCGGCGGAGCAGATGCACCTGTGGGCCTTCATGGGCAACGACGCGCTGCACAAGCGGGCCTTCAGCATGGAGAAGCGCATCGAGCGTATGCGGACCACGGCGAAGCCCACAAAGGCGCGGAAGCTGGAGGCGCGGTTCCAGAGCCGGGAGTTCAAGGGCGACGAGGTATTGCAGATCAAGGGCGTCAGCAAGGCCTTCGGCGAGAAGCGGCTGTTTGAGGATGTGTATCTGCGGTGCGAGGGGGGAGAGCGCATCGCTCTGCTGGGCGAGAACGGCACGGGAAAGACCACGCTGCTGAATATGCTGACCGGCAGTGAGCGCCCGGACAGCGGCGTTATACGGCTGGGGCCGGCGGTGAAGGCGGCGTATCTGCCGCAGGTGATACACTTCGAGCACCCGGAGAGGTCCATACTGGACACGATGCTCTATGAGCTGGACATCACGCCGCAGTCGGCGCGGAACCGGCTGGCGGCGTATCAGTTCACCGGAGAGGATGTGTTCAAGAGCGTCAGCGTGCTGTCCGGCGGCGAGCTGAGCCGCCTGCGGCTGTGTATGCTGATGGACGAGAGCATCAATCTGCTGATACTGGACGAGCCGACGAACCATCTTGACAGTGAGATGGCGGACTGGCTGGAAGATTATTTAAAGAAATTTAAGGGCGCGCTCCTGATGATCACCCATGACCGGTATTTTCTTGACAGCGTGACAAACCGGATCGTGGAGCTCGATAACGGAAAACTCTACAGCTATCAGGCAAACTATGAGGGATTCCTGGAACTGAAAGCGGAGCGCATGGACATGGAAAAGGCGTCCGAGCGCAAGCGCCAGTCGATCCTGCGGACCGAGCTTGCCTGGATGCAGAGAGGTGCGAGAGCACGTTCCACAAAGCAGAAAGGCAGGATCCAGCGCTTCGAGGCACTGCGGGACAAAAAGGGACCGGTGGAAGACGGAAAAGTCGAGATGGAGTCGATCTCCAGCCGCCTTGGGAGGACAACGATCGAGATCACGGATCTCTGTAAATCATACGGGGACAAGGTCCTGATCAAAGATTACACCTACTTTTTCTTAAAAAATGACCGGATCGGTTACATCGGACCGAACGGAAGCGGAAAATCGACGCTGATGAAGATGATCGCGGGTTGGGTAAAACCGGATTCCGGTACGATCGAGATCGGGCAGACCGTAAAACTCGGCTATTTCTCCCAGGAAAACGAGGACATGGACACGAGTCTCAAGGTCATCGACTATATCAAGAATGTCGCAGAGTATGTAAAGACGAAGGATGGCAGCATCAGCGCATCCCAGATGCTGGAACGGTTCCTGTTCCCGCCGTCTGTCCAGTACACGGTGATTGAAAAACTGTCCGGCGGCGAGAGAAGACGTCTGTATCTCTTAAAGATCCTGATGAGTGCACCGAATGTCCTGATCCTGGACGAGCCGACGAATGACCTTGATATCCGCACCCTGATGATCTTAGAGGATTATCTTGACAGCTTCCAGGGAATCGTGATCACGGTTTCCCATGACCGGTATTTCCTGGATCGTGTGGTCGGAAGGATTTTTGCATTTGAAGGAGACGGAAAACTCCAGCAGTACGAAGGCGGATTCACGGATTATCAGGCAGCGAAGGCGGAGCGGGAGGCGAAGCTTGCGGAGAGCGCGGCGGAGAATCCGGCATCTGCGAAGAAGTCTGCGGATAAGGGGAACGGGACAGCTGCAGAGGGCGATCCGGAAGGAAATGCGCCGCGGACAAACGTGAAACCGAGGGAAAAGAAGCTGAAATTCAGCTACAAAGAGCAGCGGGAGTGGGATACGATCGAGGACGATATCGCGAAGCTGGAAGAGGCGGTTGAGAACCTGGAAAAGGAGATCGAGGCGTCCGCAACGAACTTTACGAAGCTCAATGAGCTGATGAAGGAAAAGGAAGAGAAGGAAGCTGCGCTCGAGGAGAAGATGGACCGCTGGGTATATCTGAACGACCTGGCAGAACAGATCGAGGCGCAGAAGAATAAATAATACTCATGTCGGGGAAAACGGGGGATTTAAAATGGCAGAATATCGAAACAGTAACAGAATCCTGTATCCACTTGGTGTCACGCAGGAAGAAAAAAGCGCTCATATCCTGGTACAGGGACACGGAGAGGAGGTTTTCCTGCTCTTATACCGGCCGGGCGAGAAGAAGCCATGTGAGAAGATCCCGTTTGATCCGAAACACCGGATGGGAGATGTCTGGTCACTGGAACTGAATCGGGCTGATCTTGCATCATTTGAATATAATTTCATGATTGATGGAAAAATTGTGGCAGATCCCTATGCGCGGATCCTTACCGGGCGTGAAAAATGGGCGGACCGGAAACGTGCCGGAAAGCCGGTGCAGTGCCGGGTATTGTCGGAAGCGTTTGACTGGGAAGATGATGCAAATCCGGAAATCCCGTATGCCGATACGATCCTCTACAAAGTTCATGTCCGTGGATTTACAGCGCATGCGTCCTCGAATGTTTCTGCCCGCGGAACGTATGCAGGCATCGTGGAGAAGATCCCATATCTGAAAGACCTCGGGATCACGGCGGTGGAGCTGATGCCGGTGACGGAGTTTGACGAGGTCATGATGTCGTCATCCGGAAATGGATTTCATGATGCGAAACCGGAACCGACGGGATATATCAATTACTGGGGATATGGACCGTCATATCTCTATGCGGTGAAGTCGGCATATGCGTCTCACGGGGAGATGTCGGCGGAGAGCGAGTTTAAAACGCTGGTAAAAGAGCTGCACAGGGCCGGGATCGAATGTATTCCGGAACTGTATTTTACCGGAAAAGAACTTCCGGGGGAGATCGTATCGGTCCTTCGCTACTGGGTAGAGGAGTATCATGTGGACGGCTTTCACCTGTTGGGATTCCCGAATCTTTTGCTGGCGGCGGAGGACCCGTTCTTAAAGAGGACGAAGCTTTTTGCGGAAAACTGGAACGAGGTGATGGATCGCCGCCCGAAAAAGGGCTATATCACGCCGGGAGACGGTCCGGTTTCCGTTGCGGAAAAGAATCTTGCCGAGTACAATATGCAGTTTATGGAGGATATGCGCCGTTTCTTAAAAGGTGATGAAGGAATGCTCCAGGCGTTCGAATTCCGGAACCGCAGGAATCCGGCGGAGTATGCGGTTGTCAACTACATGGCGAACACGAACGGCTTCACACTGATGGATGCGGTCTCCTACGACCGGAAGCACAATGAGAAAAACGGTGAGGAGAACCGGGACGGAAGCGATTACAATTATTCCTGGAACTGCGGAGCGGAGGGACCGACGAGAAAGAAAAAGATCGTGGAGCTCAGAAAACAGCTGATCAAAAACGCATATCTGCTCCTGTTTTTGAGCCAGGGAGTACCGCTTTTGATGGCTGGCGATGAGTTTGGAAACAGTCAGGACGGCAACAACAACGCCTACTGTCAGGATAATGCGGTCTCATGGTTAAACTGGAAGCTCCTGGAGACGCATATGGACCAGGTGGAGTTTGTGAAACGCCTGATCGCCTTCCGGAAATCCCACAAGATGTTCCACATGGACCGGGAACCACGGATCATGGACTACAAGTCCTGCGGCCGTCCGGATGTCTCCTACCACGGCGAAAACGCCTGGAAACCGGAATTTGAAAATTTCCGGCGGCAGTTCGGGATCCTGTACTGGGGCGCTTACGCAAAGAAACCGGACGGGACGGATGACGCGAACTTTTATGTCCTCTACAACATGCACTGGGAACCGCATATGTTCGGGCTTCCCCATCTGCCGAAAGGCGCGAAGTGGCATGTGATCTGCAGCACGGCGGATCCGGATGTGGAAGATCTGCCGTCTGATGGAACCGGAGAAGTCCTGAAAAACCAGATGATGCTGGCAGTGCCGCCGCGCGGGATCATGATCCTCGAAAGTGTTGCGGATCCGGATGCGGGGAAGGAGACGAAAAAAGGAAAGAGCGGGAGCAAAAAAGAGAAGAATGAGAAGACAGATCTGGTCGAAAAGTCCTGTGAAAAGGAAGAGAAAAGTACACCAGAAAATGGAAAAGAGCTGTAAAAGTAAATAAACTGAAAATTGTGCACTGCGTTCCTGGATATAAAAAATCCCTGCCATGAGATGAGAACCGCCGGAAGCTTAAGAACTTCTGTTTTGCGGTATCATTTCAGTGGCAGGGATTCTGCTTATTCCGGATAAACCAGCTGCTCTTCCCGGATATTCTCCAGAACCTCATCATAGAACTTTCCTGCAAGGTATTTTGCCATCGGAAGGTTCATATCGAGATAGTTTCCGCAGTCGCGGGCAGCGGCACCCGGAACATCTCCCTCAAAATCGCGGATGAAGAGGAACATTTCCTGGAGGAGCGGCACGATATCTGCGGATTCGTAATCACCCACGAGGAGCAGATAGAAGCCGGTCCGACATCCCATCGGTCCGAAGTAGAGAACTTTATCTTTGTATACACGGTGGTTTCTTAAGAAAGTCGCACCGAGATGTTCAATTGTATGGATCTCAGCAGTATTCATGACCGGTTCGTAGTTTGGACGGGTCATACGGATATCGAAGGTGGTAACATGATTGTCTCCGGCGATATCTCTCCGGGATACATAAACACCCGGAACCAGTTTCAGATGATTGACAGTGAAGCTTGTGATCTTTTCCATAATAAGATACACCCTTTCATGAGTTTTACAGATTGTTGTCCGCAGACGTGATGATGTCTGCCTGTATCAGTTTTATTATAAAGGGAATGGGGAAAGAATGCAAGTTACTGTATGCTGGCAGGAATTTTCAGAAGCAAAAATTCTGTATGATCCGGTTATGACCGCAGATTTTGCCGATCCGGAATCCAAAGCATCGGCAAGATCCCGGGGAGATATTGCGCTTCAATTTGACCTTGTTTCGCAAGAATATTTGTACTATAATAACTGTTAACGGGATTTTGGGTAACTAGAATAACGTCCCATAAGGAGTAGTTATGAAATTACTGGCATATGAAGTAGACAAAAGACCATTTTTAGGTGTTTTCAATGAGAATGAAACCTGGGCTTATCCGATTTCGGCAGCGGGAATGGAATACCGGTCCATGAAGGACCTGATCCGCGAGGCAGGACCATCTGAGATGGAAATGCTGGATTATATTTCAAAAAAGGCACCGGGGGATGTGACCGGAGCAGCACCGGTGGAAGAGATCAGGATTGTTTCTCCGATCCCGGAGCCGGATCAGGATATCATCTGCCTGGGGATCAACTATATGGATCATGCGGCGGAATCCGCGAGGTTCCAGAAAGAGGAGTTTGCAAGACCTGAGAAGGCAATCTATTTCTCCAAGCGCGTCAACCGGACGAATGACCCGGACGGGATCATTCCGGCACATAAAAATTTGACGAACCAGCTGGATTACGAGGCAGAGCTTGCGGTCATCATCAAAAAGGACGCAAAGGACGTAAAGCCGGAGGAGGTAAAGGATTACATCTTCGGCTATACGATCATGAACGATGTCAGCGCCAGGGAGGTGCAGACGGAACATAAACAGTGGTACTTCGGAAAGAGCCTGGATGGATTTACACCGCTCGGCCCGTGTATCATGACGGTCGATTCCACTGCGTTTCCTCCGGTGCTAAAACTCCAGTCAAAAGTAAACGGAGAACTCCGTCAGGATTCCAACACGGGACTTTTTATCCATGGAATTGAAGAAGTGATCTGCGAACTTACAAAAGGGATGACATTAAAGGCAGGAACGATCATCGCAACAGGAACGCCGGCAGGAGTCGGCATGGGATTCGTACCGCCGAAATTCCTTAAGACAGGCGATGTTGTGGAGTGCATTATTGAAGGGATCGGAACTCTTAAGAATACTGTTGGGGAGTAAAATGAGACCAGGTGATTGCTTCATGCATGATTGAAAGCACATCTCATAAAACGAAAAGTTGCCATGAAGGGAGCAAAAAAGTCAGTCAGAATGACTGGCTGCTCTTTTCGTGGCTTTTTTGTTTCATAGGGAAATTCCGGAGGAACTTCCTGTGAAACAAAGGCAGTGTGCGTCTAAGATGCGCACTCGCGTGAAAGAGAAAGATTGTCGCAAGCGACCGCGCGGTACAGGACTATGCCGGAGCATAATCCTTTCGGGCATCCAGCTGCCGGTAAATGCCGTCGCAGCAGCAGATTTTGACATAAGGAGAGAACAAAAGTGGAAGATATACGCGAAATGTTGAAAAAGGTGGCAGCAGGCGAATTGTCTGTGGATAACGCTGTCCTGGAACTGAAAAAGGAGCCGTTTACAGCGGCGGG
>ENA-OROO01000464-OROO01000464.1-human-gut-metagenome-genome-assembly--contig:-NODE-464-length-26127-cov-6.214483_pt1 | contig 26127 bp, 21 predicted proteins | sample MGYA00242130_ERZ509052 | MGnify/ENA primary metagenome ERZ509052 (study PRJEB26280, sample SAMEA2338730) | human gut metagenome | biome: human gut; feature: human-associated habitat; material: faeces... | reverse complement strand
CCACTGGGTCCATTATGGACCCAGTGGACCCTGGACCCAAAATGACGCTGCTGACAAAGTCCTTATTCGGCTTTGCCAAGGGAACTAATTGTCATTATTTTTTAAATCTCCAAGAGATACAACTATGCTTTTATCCGGAAAGCAGGTTTCCGGATATGCAGCCAGTAAGCAGTCAGTACCAGAATGCCTGTCAGCACCCAGGATATCGGATAAACCATCATCAGCACATCATATCCTTTCCACAACGGAGACACGACATACACCCAGACTACCCGGAGCAGACAGGTTCCGAAAACCGTCAGCAGAGCCGGAGTCAGTGATTTGCCCATCCCCCGCAAGGAAGAGCCGGCAATCTCGTAACTGCTGGCAATGAATTGCAGAGCCAGTACAATATGCATACGGATAGCTCCATAATGGTGTACCATCGGTACATCCGAGAAGAATCCCAGAAAGAAATTGTCCTGCCAGGCAAAAAGCCAGTTGAAGGCGGCACAGAAAGCAACACTTGAAGCCATGCAGATCCAGAAGATCCGATGTACGCGATCCATTTTTCCGGCTCCGTAATTCTGGGCAATGAAACTGATCGCAGCTCCGTTGAATCCCTGAATAATGAAATAGCAGTAGTACTCAAAGTTGACTGCTGCAGCCGACCCGGCAATGGCATCGGCTCCGTAACTGTTAATGGATGACTGCACCACCACATTGGAGATCGAGAAAATCATGCCCTGGATGCCAGCCGGCACACCGATTCGCAGCATACGGCTTAATTCCGAGGAATAAATCTTCATCCGGTCAAAATGCAGACGGAACGGTTCCTGTTCTTTCCGCAGCAACCGGATGATCAATGTAGCACTCACCGCATTGGCTATGCCCGTTGCTACGGCTACTCCGGCTACCCCCATCTGAAATCCAATGACAAACAAAAGATTAAGCAGGGTGTTGATTACACCGGCAACCACCAGAATATATAACGGACGCCGCGTATCGCCCATGCTGCGCAAAATGGCTGATCCGAAATTAAATGCCATGATAAAAGGCATTCCCAGAAAATAAATCCGCAAATAGATCACAGCCTGATCCAGTACTTCCGGGGGAGTTCCCATCCAGGTCAGTATCGTCCGGGCAGCTACCTGTCCCAATACCAGCAGGAATAATCCGCTCAGGACAGCCACCAGCTGAACCGTACTGATGGAGCGGCGTATACTCCGGTCATCCTGCTGTCCGATGTGGTTGGAAATAATCGCACAGGCTCCCATGGAGATCCCCATAAACAGGTTGATGAGCAATCCGATGACCGGTGCGTTACTTCCAACAGCTGCAAGGGCTTCACTTCCGACAAAGTGTCCTACTACAGCCACATCGACTGAATTAAAAAGTTCCTGTAACAGACTGCTGGCTGCCAGCGGAAGGGCAAACACCAATATTTTCCTGAACAACGGCCCGTTCAGCATGTCAATTTCATTGCTTCGGGAACCTTGATTAACCTTGCTATCCATCTTTTTTTTACCTTAATCCAAAATGCGCGGCAAAGTTACAGTAAAATCGGGAATGCCTTCCGATAAAAAGCATTTTTAATACACTCTTACCTCTCCACTGGCTGCATCTCCCCTCTGAAGGCTGCCAATTTTACAACCATTTCTTTCTGATTACGCATAACAAGCAGCTCTCCGGATTTTCCTGCATATTTTTCTAAAAGCTGTTTGAAAGAAGCAGCCGTAGAAATCTCTTTCCCGCCAAATGACAGCAATAAATCTCCCGACCGAAGCCCCAGCTTATAAGCTTCAGATTCTGCTGGAACACGGTCAAGCGCCATACTGGCCTGACTGAATTTGGCTCCATAGGCCGAAAGTTCTTCACCTTTCACTTCTTTCAGAACAGCTCCCAGCCAGGTATATTCCGCAGAAACCTCATCCTGAATTTGCAGGACTATTTCGGGTATGTCAGGGGTACGGGCCAGCTTTTTCAGCTTTTCACTCTTCACTCCAAAATCGGTCATATCGAAATTGCGGAAACCAATCTTAAAAGCAGGAGACTCCGGTCTGATTCTCCCAATGCGCTATTCATCACAGCAGGCTGATAGGCAGTAAACACTATATTATGCTTGAATACATCGTCACTGTTACGTACCCAGACATGTGGATGCAGCGAGTTGTTCAGTATAATATTATTTGTAGCCACACGATCATAACCTTCACGCATTTTCAAACCACCGTTGAGAAGCAGGTTGCAATAGATCCGATAAAAAGAAGAGCCGTCATCCAGGTCAACAGCCTCACCTTTCTCACGGCCCCGATAATATTCTTTCCATCTGCCCAGATAATACTGGCCGATCAGACCACTCCACATTCTTGCGGAATAATCGTCCACGGGAGGTCCCCAGACCGTAACGATACGGCGGGCATTCATCTCATACTGTTTTCTCTGTGCTTCCGTTCTTGCTGCCTTCGAAGCAAAAGACACCCAACGGTCCAGACGAAGAGTTGGATGCTGGGATAAGATACGGTCCATCCCCAGCATGAAGGTTTCAAACCGGCTCTGAAGGAAATGTGCCTGAAGCGTATCTCCCAACAAATATTCCTGATCAATCTGTCTGGTCAGTATTTCTGCCTTACCACCAAGATAATGGGCCGTCATTTCACAAAGATCCGTGAGATAATAAGGACTGTCCTTCAGTTCTCCGGATGCTGATAGAAATGCTTCCAGCCCCCGGAAGTAGTCCTCATTCATATAGATGGATCCGTTCTTCACCGTTCCCGGACGGAACTGCCAGTTGAAACGGGGATGATCCGTAAACGTTCCATATACAGACTTCAGGAGATAATCCCAGGCTTACATCAACTGAGCCGGAGCCTTGCCGTAACGGTTGATGCCGTACTGCTTCAACCAGTCACGTACATCCATACGGTGGTCACTCCAGCCCGCATCAGTCACCAGTTCATAAAGCACTTCGTTATTCTCGATCCCTTCGGGAGCCAGTCCGTGGGCTACCAGATTTCCCCGGTTGGAGGAAGAAAGTGCTTCCAGATGACCGTTGGCATAGAAATCAAGAACACCCGTCATTCCCGTCTTTCCTCCCATATTGGGAATCACACTGTAGACCCACTGTTTGTTGTAGAATCCCTTGTAATATTCCCAGTTCACTTCCGAATGCCAGAAATGCCTGTTGTAATCAACGGCCAGGTCCAGAAGCAGCATCTTATCATCGGGAACCCGGGACACAAGGGCACCCAGAGTCTCGTAGTCCCAGATATGACGCTGGTAGCCGAACATCCAGCCCTGCATGACCCACACGGCATCCTTATTGGCACGCTTTATGGAACTATAAACCTTCTCACCATAAGAAGCCGCCATTTCATAGCGGGCAGGATTTCCCTTCTCCGGGAAAGGTATGTCCATCTCATTGAAACTGTCTACCAGGTAATAGTCACATTTACCGAACTCTTTCCCCCATTCCTTGATGAACGCCTCAGAAATCTTTGCGAACAAAGGCTCTGTGGGAGAAATCATCCAATTATGGAACGCACCTCCCCAATGGGTTTCAACAATATGAAGATCCGGATAGATCCGCCTGAATGCTTCCGGTATGAAACCGGGGAAGCCCGGACAAATCGGCTTCATGCCCAAAGCACGCATCCGGTCGAGGATCTTATGCTGAAGAGCCAGCTGACCGGCATGCCAGTCCGGATTCAAAGGGCCGTCTATCCCGCTCACATTCCCCATACGCATCCAGGGCAGGTGTGCCGGACCGACAAAATAACTGTTTATCTCCTCTTCCGTCAGTCCCATCTTTTGCCAGACACGGGCAAGAATGGCTTCATAGCCAACCAGGGCCAGCGGCATATTGATGCCATGAAGAGCCATCCAGTCGATTTCCTGTTCCCAGCGTGCCCAATCCCAATAAGGCATCGTGTAGCCATAAGTACAGACATTAAAATAATAATGATTCAAAATAATAATGATTCCGGAAAGGAGACTCTACCCTGACGGAAGAAGCAGCAGGCAATTCTTCCGGAAGACGGATATTATTGCCGCTCCAGGTATACATGCCCAGGCGGTGAGTCTTGACATAATCATAGAATCCCCGGCAAAGAGATACATTGTCCGATCCTTTCAAATGCAAAATTCCATCCTTTACGGAATATTCATAATACATGTTTCCGGCTCCCTTCTTCAATTCCAGCTTTACCGGAACAGAAGACTGCTTACTTACACGCTGGAGAACACGAAAAGCCTCATCAGTCTTTCGGGACCAGCCAGTAAGGGATTGCGTAATAAGGTGTTTCCCCGTCCAGCTTCAGCCTCAATTTTCCCTTTTTCAAGGTTACCTCCTTCTGGAATTTCAGCCCGTCTAAGGTCACCAGATATAATTTAGCCTTTTCAACATTTCCCCAGTTATATGGAACATCAAACTGAGTATCTGAACAATCATTTTCACTATACAGCAAGACTCCCCTGTCATTTCTCCAAACAGCCGGCATACACAAGGTATTCTTCTGACGGAAGACACGGTCATACTGCGTGACCGTACTGTCTTTCAAGGAAACAACCACTCCTTCAGAGAACCAGGCCATCCGGTTCTTACCTTCGCCTGAAACAGAATCCCGGTCCAAACGATTCAGGAAAAAGTATTGAGGAACCTTCAACATGAAATCCTTTACAAGGTTTTTCTCCCACTTCCGAGGATCTGTTCCCAGCCAGACAGGTTCCCCATAGCAAGACGTTCCAAACAGGAATCCCAAATCATGATCACTGCTCTTGATATCCGGATTGATTCCTGTTCCGGTATAGACAGTAGCCGGATATTTCAGATAATCCGCCTGATTGAAGCCATTGAAATGCCAGGCATAAGGAACATAGCCGATCATATAGTCCATTACCCATTCACTGGTGATATCCATCCCCTTGGATTTCCAGTATAATGCAGCTTTCTGCTGATACAAGGCTTCACAGATCACCGTTTCATTATGCCCTTCACTGGGACGGGCAATCCAGGCATCACTGTGTATGGTACCGGCTTCCTTCAATTCCGGAATCAATGCCAGCAGTTTATCTATACGCATCTGTGTATAACCGGCTTCCCATTCCCGCTGATAATTTATCTGAAAAGTCAAATTGACAATACAGCCACCTTTCGGATCGGGTTTCGACAAGAACATTTTGGACACCCAGGTCTGAGAATAATCATAATTAAAGGCCTTGACCGACTCCAGACATCCCCAGCAAATCAACAATAAGAGGCAGCAAATCTTTTTCATAACTGTATTACATCTTTTTTAATATTCAACTTTCTCATTCGTACAATCCACTACATTTACAGGATTCTCACCTTTTTTCATCTCATAATAGTTGTTACGGATAACCAGTCCGTCCACCCCTTTGGCATAAATTGCAGAAACCGAAGGATCAGCAGACTCGAAAATATTCTCTTCAATCACGATATGCTTATGTACGGCACCTTCATATTTCCGATATTCCGGAGAAATCAGAATAACCGGATCTCCACACTGAAGGAACGTATTCTTACGGATTGTAAGATTATACACCGGTCCTGACTCGTACCAGCTCATAGCATCATCGGCCACAAGAATCGCACTCATCTGCATCCCATAAAAGAAATTATTCTCTATCAGAGATTTTTTCCGGGTAGAAAGTAAAATACCACGGGTGGGTATTCTGGAAAAACGGTTACCGATAATCTCAACTTCCGGAGTCCATGTCGTATTTTCAATGACAACATCAGAAAGACTGCTCACGGTTGCCGGAACTGCTTTATTCAAGGAAACAATCATTTCGCGAGGATTTACCAACTGTGCTTTGACTATACGGCCCTCCCATACCTTACACAAAGTCTCAGCATTCACCAGTTCCACCTCATCTCCTTTATCAAAAGCTTCAAAGCCGTAAGTCTGAGGATGCATAAAACGTATTTTCAGAGTCTTTGCATCCAAATACTCCATCACCCTCAAATGAGTTCCATGTACATTGATGGGATCATCGTGTGCTCCGGAAAAATTACAGTTCACCACCCGGACCTTACCTTTACATCCGGAAACATGAACAAAATCGGCAAAGCCGGCATTGGTCCTGCCTGATCCCGGCTTGGGCATAAAATTGCAATGCTCCAAAGTTACCCCATCCGTATATTGACTGATGACACCAAAATTTCCCCAATAATAGAAATTGACATTCTCCAGGCGTACATTCTCTGAACGGTTGATAAACCCGCAAACCTCATCACGGATGGCATCACGCATCTGGAAGACAAGGCCGCACTGTGCCTGAGGTTTCTTATCATATTGAAGATAAAGCAGATTCGGACGCAATTCTACAGCCTTCTTCAGTCCATCCATAGGGCTCCATGAGCGCCAGGTTATGTCTTTCACCGGATCATACGATTGTGCAATTCCCCGGCTAAACTCCCATCCGTCTCCGTACCAGGTCAATTTTCCGTCTTCGATTTTATAACGTGACGCAGGATGAACTTCCACCAGCATGTAATCATCCCCTACCTCTTTCACTTTACATTCCGTCTGAGTCGGGTTGCTGTTATCTATATTCAGATTCTTAAGAAGGATATTTTTGCAATGATCTACCACAAACGAAGTCATTTCTCCAGTGAGCAAAATTGTAGATCCACAGCCATCAATCGTTACATTCTCCAGATCCTTCAGCAACAAAGCAATATGCTTTACCGGATTGGGATTCTCCGATTCTGAAGTTGTATTGGATACATAATACAGTCTCTCCAGAGATTCGGAACGGCTAAAATCATAGACACCCGGATGCAACTTGATGACAACCGGCTTTCCCTTATACAAAGAAGCTTTTTCAATGGACGCAATCATATTCTGATTGTCGTTTCCAGGCTGGGGGGAAACCTCCACAACTACAGGTGATGCCCACAGGCCGCAATACCCCACCAACGATATAATCAAACATATAATTCTATTCATATCTTTTATAATCCAGAGTAAAATTCTGTTCCCTCATCATTTTTTTAATCTCACTTTAGCTATCTCCCGGAACAATTCAAGCGATTCTTCCGGCATCCGGGCCTTTTCCTTCCACTCGGAAGAACCATAGACTCCCACTTCTGTCAAATCAAACGGTTTAAAATGAATTTTTCGTACAGCTTTCTTGGAAGCAAAACGGAAATCATCATTCACCGCATCCTTAAAACCAGGATCCATTTCCACCGAATGTCTTTCTTTCAGCTTCTTCCATTCACTGAATGAATGTTTGCCAAATTGAGGACTTCCGTTCAAATGCCAGTACAGATTATAATCCATATCAATTTTACCGTTTTCCCATGGACCAGCCAAAGTTTCTCCCTTATCCTGAAGAATGATATTATGCTTGAATGAGAACGACTGATGATCTTCCACGCGGGTGTACTGCACCTGATAATAATGTCCAAAAGCAAAAATATTGTTCTCTATTTTATTTTCCTTGCCATAATGCTGGTGGAAACCGCCGCTTTTACAACGATATACCAGATTGGAACTCATTTCCACTCCGGTAGAACCTTCATCGGTATATAATCCCCAGCCTCCGTAATCATAAGACAACACATCATGAATCATATTATGAACAATGCGCGTTCCATGCGATTCTCCCAGGGTATATACAGCTCCCATGTCAGAAAGTTCTCCCCAGCCAATATGATGGATATGATTATAAGCCACCAGATTTCTCACAGCCTGACTAATGAGGGGCGTTTGCGCAAAATCAACCGTTCCGTCTTTCATCAGTACATTTGTCCAGACAGCATCGGAATTGTTATATCCCCAGACCCAGCCAACAGATACTCCAGAATATCTTAAATCTGATATTTCATTGTGAGTAATCCGATTGTCCGAAGCATGAAAGACGGCAACTCCCACTCCACAAGGAAGCTCGCTCCCGGCATGGGTTATAATGGAATTATTAACCACATTCCGTTTACAGACCAATGTAGAATCGTTTATATACCAGGGGGATCCTATCTTTACACCTCCTGCACCGAGATCAGCCAGATAACAGTGATCTATCACATTATCCGAACACGCAGTCTTGAGCCAGACAGCATATCCTCCGGTGTGAAGCATTTCACAATTGACAAAACGAATGTTTTTCACATACTCCAGCTCAACAGCCGCTTCCACTGTGGCAGCCGCCTGCATCGGCTCGTTGCCAAATTTAGGCATACTGTATGCAGCATACTGAAAAGAAAGGTTTTCAAACCTGATATCCTTCAGCAAAGTTTCCCTGTTTCCCTTTGCAATGATCCACTGATGCAGGGTCGGTGCAAAGCACTCTGCCACGGACAGGTCTTCGCCTTCCCGCGGAATATAATAGACATATCCTTCCGATTTATCCAGGAACCACTCTCCCGGCTTATCCAAAGCCGCCTTATATCCATACATGATATAACGGGAGCCTTGCGATATGGGATTCCAGGGCTTCATTCCTCCCCCATGAAAATAAACAAATCCAGAATCAGGACAGGCATATGCCACTTCTTTCTGGGTTATATCCCATTTATGGTAGAACCGGAAACGGACATCAGAAAGTTCTTCAGCAGACAAACCGGACAATGAACTCAGATCCTGTTTATCCAGCTTGATTTTCTGAGTCGCATAATTGGCAGAGCGAACGCCGGATACATAAGGATACTCCTCATATCCTTTCACATAAAACCAGTCTTTATCCGGAGTCCGTGCCAGCTGTGCACGTTTTCCATTGACAAAAAACTGTTCAAAAGAATACCCATAAAGTTTCACTTCCGGTATGTACGCCCGATACATACGATCTCCGCACTTTTCCCATTGCTGAATCCTGATTGCTCCCAGAAAGCGGGGCATATTGTCTTTGTTGCCTCTTACAACGACCGGACAAGTCACCTTCGCAGACAGATCCAACGGCTTATCCAAAAGATAGTCTCCGGAAGCTACCTGGATAAAAAGTGTGTCCGGACACTTTTGATTCTCTTCCAGAGCTCTGTGCAGACTCTTAAAAGGTTTATGCTGTTCTCCCGTCCATGAATCATTGCCTGAAGGGGAAACATAAACAGTCTTCTGTGCAGAAGTATATAAAGATACACTTGCAAATATGGCTATCAACCATGCGTTTTTCATAACAAATTATATTTTAATGATACCTTTTCTCTTTATATGTCATTCAAAATTCACCGGGACAAGCGTAATGGAAGACACTTCCACATCACCTCCCTCCAGCTGGTTTACCGTAATCGTATGAGTTCCTGCTTTTTCAAAGGAAATCCATCCTATCTGACGGTCACAAAAAATATCCGATACACCCTGTTGGTTCTGTATCGCACGTCCTTCATCTGTTTCCGCTTTCCAGACAACACGCCCTTTGCCTCTGGCCTTTATATCCAAATGATAAACTCCCGGCTTACTGACAGCAACGGTCCAGGTCAGTTTTCCCCCCTGATTCAAATGTCCGGCACAATAAACATGCTTCCATTCACCAAACTTCTCCATCCAGCTGGATTTATAGATACTGCAAGACTCTGCCACAGCAAATTTGACCGACAGATCCTTTATTCCTGTTTCCGGGTCCACAGCCAGAGTGGAATCCACCGAAACACCGGAACCTTCCACAGAAAGCTCGATCACACTCACGAACGGGTCAGGCTGTTGATATGGCACATGCAAGACTGTCCATCCATTGTCCTTGTTACAGCGGATACGACGTTTGCTTCCATCAGCCTGCAGAACAACGGCACTCTTCACCTCATTCTTAAGTCCGGGCAAGTAAAGTTCTCCGGATCGCGGCCATTCATACACACAGAGATAAAGTTTACCCTGGCTATACACAACATCCCCCCACGGCAACGCATGCTTCCACGGAGATGCGCCCGCTCCATAAATGACCTGAGGATACCGGGTAATCCATTTTCCTGAAGACTGCAAGGTTTCTGATACCATCTCCGGAATATTTCCCATACCATCCAGCCCCACATTCAACATATAGGTACCTCCTCTCGCCACGGTTGATATCAGATTCTTCAGGATTTGCTTGGGCGACTTCCAGTTCTGATCATACCAGGCATATCCCCATGCATCATTCGTGACGTCCACACTTTCCCACATGCCATCAATATTTTCCAAAGGCACTTCCATATCTCCCAGAGTCATATAATCACCCAGGTTATATCCGACACGGCCTGAGACCAAAGCTTTAGGCTGATTCGTGCGTACAACGTCAACCAGTTTCTGCGCATATTTCTGAGGAATACTTCCCGGAGTATCAAACCATACCAGCTCTATATCTCCATAATTGCTCGTGATCTCTTCCACCTGAGGAAGACATTTCTCGCGAAAATAATCATCAAAAGTCTTTGGATTCCCCTCAGCGTCCACTTTGGGCGCCCCGGACGCACCGGGAGTGGTCCAGTCCTGATTGTGTGAATAATAAAATCCGAATCCCAATCCATACTTCCTGCAAGCCTCAGCAAGTTCTTTCATCGGATCTCTTTTAAAAGGAGTTGCATCAACAATGTTGAATTTATCGCAGGCAGAATGATACATGGCAAATCCGTCATGATGCTTACTGGTAATAATGATATATTTCATACCCGCTGCTTTGGCCAGCAAAGCAACTTTCTCAGCATCAAAATTCACCGGATTAAAAGTTCTGGCAGTGGCTTTGTATTCATTTTTATCGGCATTTGCCATATTGATATCCATCAGCCATTCACCTATGCCATAATAGGTCTTGCCATTCCATACATTTCCCAACTGCGAATAAAGTCCCCAGTGTATAAACATGGCATAGTTTCCCCATTCAAACAAATGCCCCCGTTCATTGCCTGCCGTTATTTCTTTCGCCTGCTGGCCTTCTCCCCACATTTTGTTCATTTCTTCCTGAGCAAACAAAGGCATAGTTCCCAGGAAAAGGAGAGAACAACCAGAAATGATCCTTTTTAATTTTCTTCGGTCAGTTATCTCATAAATCCATCCCATAATAAAAGATATTAAGTTTAAGCTTCCAATTCAGTAAACCCCAAAATCATTGATAACAATGAAATATTTACCCCACGGGCAAAGGTATAAAATTCCAATGAGGTAATACAACGTAAGAATCAAAAAAAGGCATAAAACTCATAGGGGTTTCTTTCAGGGTCTGCGTTATATTGGCAGAAACAGACTTAGCCAAGCATACTCCAGACGGAAAGTGAAGAGTTGAACTTTCCTGCCGACAAAAGCTCTGATAAAATAAGAAAGCTTCCGGACCAGAAAACAACTCAGAAGTATTTTAAACACTAAAAAAGAAAAAGTTATGAAATTCAAATTGATCGCATTATCTTTGTGTATGATTGCAAGTGCCAACGTAGTAAAAGGACAGGAATATGGAAAGGATGTTTCCACGACAGAAAACAAGCACGAGATCCGTCTGTCTGTCAGTGACGGATTAACCCTCGGTTCTGCAGACATACTCGGCATAGGCTTGTCGGATGCCATCACAGGAAGCAAACGGACCAACCAGAGCAATTCCATGGTATACGGGATCGGTTACCGGTATGCCCTGAACCGTTTCAGATTAGGAGGTGACCTGGGTTTTGCCCAATCCAGCAGCCAGCTGACTCTGAGTGGAGAAAAAACTCCTTCCATCAAAGAAAAGGAATTGAATTTCCTGATTCTGCCCACAGCTGAATTCGTCTACTACAAACGCAGACTTGTAGAACTTTACGGAACAGCCGCAGCCGGTGTAAACCTGGTACGCCACACAGAAAAAGGCCTTTCGGAAGCAGGCAAGGCAGCAGCACGTCAAACAGACCTGTCAACTTCTTTCGCCTATCAGATCAACCCGATTGCCCTTCGCGTCGGCAATGACCATATCGGAGGATTCCTGGAAGCCGGATTCGGATACAAAGGTTTCCTGACAGCAGGTATCAGCATGAGATTCTAACAAACGGAAAAAGTTGAAATGAGAACAGACAGATGGAAACATTTTCTCTCACGGGGACAAGTGGAAATATCCGGCTATTACAAAACCCGGAGAAATGTTGTCGCCCTGCGGCCTGAAGCCTTTATTGAAGATGACCAGTGGAGCAATTACATCATGGAAGGCGACGGAGACAGCTACGGAATAAAAGGTTACTTTTTCAATACCTGGAAGCGATGGACTCTCCAGCTTTCCTATGCCTATACCCGAAGCAGGGAATGGTTCGACGACCTGAAAGAACAGGGCAGGCTTCCTTCCCTCTATGACATTCCCCACCAGATAGGAGGTGCATTATCCTGTCAGCTGACGAAACGTGCCTGTGTATCCTTAGGCGGTCTGGTACGCTCCGGAAAAGTCACAGACCTCGACCAAAACTTTGACCCTCTTCCGCAAGAAGATTTCCGGAAGGTACGCGAACCGATGAATTACCGGGTAGATGCCAGCTATACTTATAAAAAAGAATTCAGGACAGGAAGATTACTGCTTTTCCGTGCAGGGCTATACAACATCGTAGGAAACCCGCCTGAAGAAGAAATACTGAATTTCTATTCCGTACACTGGCACCGGAACTGTCTTCCGTACGGTTCCATCAGCTTTAAGTTCTGAATATACTTCCGAAATCTGACAGTTTTACTGTCCAGAGCGGGTATTTGTGTAAAAATTTTCCCTTTACTACAAGACTTTGGTTATAAATTGTTACTTTTGGGACCTGAATCTAAAAATTTACATATTATGATTACATTTACCCTTTGCCTGCTGGCACTGATCATCGGATACTTCACTTACGGAAAACTGGTGGAACGTATCTTCAAACCAGACAACCGCCAGACTCCCGCTTTAGTTCATCCAGACGGAGTAGATTACATGGTTCTTCCTACATGGAAGATCTTTATGATCCAGTTTCTCAACATAGCAGGAGTAGGTCCTATCTTCGGAGCCATTATGGGTGCTATGTTCGGAACAGCTTCCTACCTGTGGATTGTTCTGGGTTCCATATTTGCCGGTGCGGTACACGACTATTTTTCGGGGATGCTCTCACTGAGAAATGACGGAGAAAGCCTGCCGGAAATAGTAGGCCGTTACCTGGGAAAATCCACCAAACAGATCATGCGAGCCTTCACGGTCATTCTGATGATGCTGGTCGGTGCCGTGTTTGTTGCCTCACCGGCAGGACTTCTGGCAAAGCTTACTCCGGAATCACTGGACGTAACCTTCTGGATTATCGTCATTTTCGTCTATTATATTCTGGCCACTCTTCTGCCCATTGACAAAATTATCGGAAAAGTATATCCCTTATTTGCCATTGCCCTGATCTTTATGGCACTGGGATTATTAACCATGCTTTATGTGAACGCACCCGAATTGCCGGAATTATGGGATACCCTGGAAAATACGCATCCTCATGCGGAAACAACCCCCATCTTCCCGATGATGTTCATCACAATTGCCTGTGGAGCCATTTCCGGTTTTCATGCAACTCAAAGCCCGTTGATGGCACGCTGCATGCGCAGTGAACGTCATGGACGTCCTATCTTCTACGGAGCAATGATCACGGAAGGCATCGTAGCCCTGATCTGGGCCACTGTAGCTACCTATTTCTTCCATGAAAACGGTATGGGCATCAGCGATGCTTCTGTCGTTGTGTTTGATATCAGCAAAGAATGGTTAGGTACAGTCGGAAGTATTCTGGCCATCCTGGGAGTTGTTGCCGCACCGATCACAAGTGGAGACACCGCTTTCCGCTCTGCCCGCCTGATCGTTGCAGATTTTCTGAACTTTGAGCAGAAATCCATGAAGAGCCGCCTGTATATCTGCGTGCCCATGTTCTTCCTTGCCAGCGGATTACTTCTGTACAGCTTACGGGATGCCGACGGATTTCAGGTCATCTGGCGATATTTTGCATGGGCCAATCAGACCCTGGCCGTATTCACCCTGTGGACAATAACCGTATGGCTGGTACAGGAAAAGAAAGGATATTCCTTCCTGGTCACCTTCCTGCCCGCCCTTTTTATGACGACTGTCTGTGCAACCTATATCTGCATTGCTCCGGAAGGTTTCGGAATCGGTAAAAACCTGATTCCCATCCTCTCACCCGTCTTTCTGATCATAGCAGCATTATGGTTCTATTTCTGGTATACCCGACACAAGGCCCATTCCTGAATCCGGCATTGGAGTAAAATGGCTTCCGACAACATCTTTTAAATATGGCAACAGCCATCTTTTGAAAAAGATCCCCTATTTTTACGTCCTGAAAAGCCATACATTTTATTAACCCCAGGATTTCATGAGTCAGAAAACACTGAAATCTCTTTAAACCAATTATTTATGTATAAAAGATTACTCCTTTCCGGATTGGCTCTTACTACACTCGCTTCGTATGGAACCGAATCTGCAGCTCCCGCCAAAGACAAACCGAACATCATTATGTTTCTGGTTGACGACATGGGATGGCAAGATACCTCAGTTCCTTTCTACAACAATCAGACCAGCAATCTGAACACCCGCTTCCAGACTCCCAATATGGAGAGACTGGCCAGGATGGGGGTGAAATTTACGGAAGCCTATGCCTGCGCCATATCTTCTCCAACCCGATGCAGTCTGATGTCCGGGATGAATGCTTCGCGTCACAGAGTAACGAACTGGACCCTGGAACTCAACCAGCAAACAGATGCTACAAGCGATGTCATATCTCTGCCTTCATGGAATTATAACGGCATCCAGCCGGAAGGGGCAGACAGCATCAGCAATGCAACTCCGATCACTTCCCTTCCGCAAGTGCTGAAAGACAACGGATACAGAACCATCCATTGCGGAAAAGCTCACTTCGGTGCAAGAACCACTCCCGGAGAAGATCCGGCCCAGATGGGATTTGACGTAAATATTGCAGGAGGGGCCAATGGAGCTCCGGGAAGCTATCTCGGAACCAGGAACTTCGGAGAAGGATCGCGCTTTGCGGTTCACGGACTGGAAAAATACTACGGGAAAGACATATTCCTGACAGAAGCTTTAACGCTCGAAGCGATCAGGGAAATGGATGAATCGGTTCAGATGAAACAGCCTTTCTATCTGTACATGTCACACTATGCAGTCCATTCTCCCTACGATGATGACGCACGTTTCAGCGGAAAATACAGAGGAAAAGAAGACAAGCAGCTCAACGCTCCCCTGAATGAAAGCGAAGCCCGATATGCGGCCCTGGTAGAAGGCATGGACAAAAGCCTGGGAGACATTCTGGATTATCTGAATTCGAAACCCGAAGTAGCACAGAATACCATTATCCTGTTTATGTCTGACAACGGAGGGCAAGGACTGAACAACGTACGTCAAGGTGTTGAAAACCGGGATCAGAACTATCCGGCACGCGCCGGTAAAGGCTCTGCCTTCATGGGAGGAGTCAGAGAACCCATGATGGTGTACTGGCCCGGAGTAACCCGGCCCGGCACCGAATGTGCACAGAGAGTTATCATCGAAGACTTCTACCCGACGATTCTGGAAATGGCCGGAGTCAAATCCTACAAAACCAGACAAGTCATTGACGGAGTCAGCTTTGCAGATGCTCTGAAAGAACATCGCATCAATCCGGACCGGACACTCATCTGGCACTTCCCGAACCTTTGGGGAGAAACCCAGAACAAGGAAGAAGGTTACGGAGCTTACTCTGCTATCCTGAAAGGAGACTATCACCTCATCTATACCTGGGAAACCAGACAACTCCGCCTTTACAACGTGAAGGAAGACATTGGCGAACAAAACGACCTGGCACAATCCATGCCGGATAAAGTGAAAGAACTGGCCAAAGAACTTTCTGACTACCTGAGAGCCAGAGATGCCCAGAGACCAACATTGATCCAGACCAACAGTCTGATTCCTTATCCCGACGAAAAGTAAAGACCAATCCATAGGATTCAAAAAAAACGGCAGAAGTTCAGAACACGACTTCTGCCGTTTACTTACCTGAAAACAATACAGACATCTTCACAGATATCACTTTACCATTCAAACAGGCATATCTAGAGGTGTTTACAAACAATAATCATCCGCTTTTTCACAAAGACAAAATAAAGATTTTCTTCAAACACAAGCAAGCAAAATCGACCAATGTCCATGAAAAGCCCACGAATGCAAACAACTCTCCAACGAATCTTTTTTCACCGGCTTCCATCCTCTCCTTTTATTCATGTCACCCACTCCACGCTATAATGACATGACAGATTATCATCAAAAACGACAGAAAATCATCCCGACCGAAATGGCCCTGAATTTGTATAATTGTAAAACGAAAAATAAGAGAAAGGAGGTTCGCACTACAGATCAGTCAACACAGATTTACTAAAGAATAAACATCCTCTATCCAGGAATAGAGTTCTAAGATTCAACAAAACAAGATAACTTCATAAAAGCAAGATTATATGACTACTCCAGACACAAAAGCTACAGAAGATAAATATATCGGCGTACTGACTTCCGGTGGAGATGCTTCAGGTATGAATGCTGCCATCCGGGCTATCACACGCAGCGCCATTTTCAACGGATTCAAGGTAAAAGGTATCTACCGGGGATATGAAGGCCTGATCACAGGTGAAATCAAGGAACTGACCACAGAAACGGTCAGCAACATCATCCAGCGGGGAGGAACCATCCTGAAGACAGCGCGTTCACAGGCATTCATGACCCCGGAAGGACGGAAAAAAGCCTATGAAACCATGCAAAAGGAACACATCGTTGCACTGATAGTCATCGGAGGTGACGGTTCTCTCACAGGAGCACGTATCTTTGCCGAGGAATATAACGTAGTCTGCATCGGACTTCCGGGCACGATCGACAATGACCTGTATGGTACGGATTACACCATCGGATACGATACAGCCCTGAATACGATTGTGGAATGTGTGGATAAGATCCGGGACACAGCTACCTCACACGACCGAATTTTCTTTGTTGAAGTCATGGGACGGGATGCCGGATATCTGGCCCAGAACAGTGCCATCGCCTCCGGAGCAGAAGCTGCCATCATACCGGAAGACCGCACGGATGCCGACCAGCTGGAACAATTTATCAGCCGCGGATTCCGGAAAACCAAGAACAGCAGCATCGTCATTGTTTCGGAAAGCCCCAAAGATGGAGGAGCCATGCACTATGCAGACCGCGTCAAAAAAGAATACCCGCAGTATGACGTACGGGTATCCATTCTGGGACACCTGCAGCGGGGAGGATCTCCAAGTGCATACGACCGTATTCTGGCAAGCCGGCTGGGAACCGGAGCCATCGAAGCCTTACTGGAAGGACAGCGCAACGTTCTGATAGGTATCCGCAACAATCAGGTTGTCTATATACCTTTTGCGGAAGCTATCAAAGATGACAAGCCTTTCGACAAGAGCCTGATCAAGGTACTCAACGAATTATCCATTTAATTTACAACCATTTATAATATTCAAAGAGCTGGTTTCACCAATGAAATCAGCTCTTTTGTTTTATCTGGATTCATCATGCGGTCGTTGCGCCTGAATCGTGCGGTCGTTGAAGCCCAATCGTGCAGTCGTTGAAGACCAATCGTGCGGTCGTTGAAGACCAATCGTGCGGTCGTTGCGGTCCAATCGTATGGTCAAATATTTGGGGTAAAAAAAAAGAACAAAAAACTTTGAAAAGTCTTTTTCTTTCTTTAGCTTTGTGAATACAATAACAACCTTAAAAACTTAAAGTTATGAAAAAGATAGTTTATTTATTCCTTTCAATGTTTTTGGTTACATTCTACGGATGTAAGGAGGAGGAGGATCCCATATTAAGAAGTTATTATTACTATTACAATATAGCAATAGCATTTGAGAACCAGTCTGGTGAAAATCTGGTTGAAGGAATTCCTTACGACGAAAGTTCCAACAGTATTCTGAATACGGAGTACAAACAGACTATATCTGTATCGTCAGATGAATCCGGTTTTAAACCGAATCTTTACAGAGTAAACGAACCAGGTATATGGAAAGATGAAAATGGAGAAGAAAATTTCTTTTTCACTGCAATGATGTATAACAATATATATCCTATGGTTACCCAGAAACTGGTTTGCCCGCATATCTTCGGAGATAACAATGAGCATGTGCTTGTCTCTTATTGGAAAAGCCTTTCTGTTGAAGAATATACGTGTACAGGATTTACTCTGGATGGTAAGGAATATCCCATTGTCAAAGAGGGTGTTCTTGAATATAAGGATGGAATCGGAGGAGACCTTTATAAAGTGAAGATTGTATTAGACTGAGTCAGTACTGAATATATAAGCGGGAGGTTGTAGCATCTTTCTTTACAACCTCCCGCTTTTTTATCCTGACAAACAATGATCAGAATTGATAAATGGCAGTCATCACCACACGATGGTTCATCACTGTATGAGATGACAAAGCCTTTGCTTTCGCACTGAATTCATCACCATACCAGGCATTGCACAGTGAATATTCAGCACCCAGTTTCCAGTTGCCACGATTATAAGTCAATTCAGCCGTGGCATTCAACAACTGATCCAGATTGGTTCCGGTGCCCAGCACATCAGACACTTCCGTAGAAGCACCGAGGTTTTTCAGATAACCGAAGAACAGAGCCGGACGCCAGGTCTTTCCATAAGCTACATTCAGCCAGGTGGCAGAAGTACGCAACGGAGTGTAAGTCTGTTCACCCGTACGAGGATCTACCGAAGTGATGCCATATCCTCCCACCGTACTGGTCTGCGTCAGATTCGTACCGAGTACACTCTTGGCCGAGAGAAGGAAACGTTCATGCGTATATTTCAGATGAGCCTCAGCTGACACGCCGGTTACCCGTTCATCTACCTTGTATGTATCACTTCCTACTACAGATTTTGTACGCGGCCGGATGGAAGAAACATGTACTCCGGCACCGGCAATCAGTTCCGGCCGGCGATAGTCCATACCGACATAAAATTCCGGTACACAGCTGTTCTTAATAAAGTTCTGACTCTTGGACGTTGAAGTTTCTCCTGCTTTATCCGATGCCGGACCGACAGAGAGATACTGAGACTGCCAGATGGCAGAGGCTGTCAGCTGAAAATGCTTCCGGGTGAAACGGTAACGTACCTGAGGAGCACGGCTGAACGGCTGGAAAGGTGCTCCCATATTCAAATTCAGGATTTCAGGAGCAACATCTCCATACAGCGGATGCCAGGTCTGTCCCACCAGCAATGCGGAAGTTCCCCAGTCAAGATTGAAATAAGCATGCCGCAGACGGAACAGAGAATAAGATGTTCCCGAACCCCGGAAGTCCACTTCAACCTTCGCCGAAGTCCTGGCCTTGCCCAACATCGGCCCAGCCACATCCACACCGACACGGCTGTAAAGCGCATACAGATTTCCGTTTCCCTGATCATTCAGGTCATTGCCATCCGCATCGGGCAACTTATCCAGCGGATACATATAGAACAACCCGTCTACGGTTTCCGAGTTTGTACGTGTATTGTAAAACAGGTCTGCACGCACTTGCCCATAGAACTTGTAACTGAACCCCTTCTTTTGTGCCATCGCACCGGCTGACATTCCGACCAATGCAGCCAATAAAAGATACTTCTTTTTCATGTCTGTTTATTATAATCTTCCTTATTCCAGATATACGGCCGTACCGCTGGCTGTCACCATCAGCATACTGCCGTTTCCTCCTACCGTTTCATAATCCAGATCTATACCGATCACTGCATTAGCCCCCAACGCGGCAGCCTCATCCTGCAACTCTTTCAATGCTGTTGCCTTTGCTTCACGCAACACTTGCTCATATGAAGAAGAACGTCCGCCGACAATATCCCGTATGCTGGCAAAGAAATCACGGAAAATATTGGCACCAATAATCGTCTCACCGGAAACGACACCGTAATAATGTACGACGCGCTTTCCTTCCACTGTGTTTGTTGTAGTCAATAACATAACTCTTTCATCTTTAAGTTTTAAGTCTGCAAAAGTACTAATTTCCAAGAATATTTTCATACCTTTGCGCGATTAAAAAGACCGACTTTATGCGCATATTGTTCATTTTATTCATCTGCCTGGGAACATTACTGCCTGCACAGGCTGCCCCCAAACAGGAAATCCGGGCCTCATGGATCACTACTTTGGGAGGACTGGACTGGCCTTCCCAGAAAGCAACATCCCCCGCAGGCATTGAACGCCAGAAAAAAGAATTATGCAATATATTGGACAAACTGCAGGAAGCCAATTTCAATATGGTGCTGTTCCAGACCCGTCTGCGCGGAGACGTCATCTATCCTTCTGCCCTAGAATGCTTTGCCGAATCCCTGACCGGACACACCGGACAGAATCCCGGCTATGATCCCCTGAAGTTTGCCATTGAAGAATGTCACCGCAGAGGTATGGAAATTCATGCCTGGATGGTGGCAATCCCCATCGGAAACAAGCGGCAGGTAGGACTGCAAGGCAAGCAATCAGTGGTCAGAAAACATCCCGAACTCTGCAAGCAGTTCCGGGGAAGCTGGTATCTGGATCCGGGCAATCCGGGAACGACCGGCTACCTGAGCCTGATGGTCCGGGAAATCGTGGCGAATTATGACATAGACGGTATCCACCTGGATTACATCCGTTATCCGGAACAGGGAGAAGACTTTCCTGACAAAGACACGTACCGGAAATATGGACATAAGCAGGAGAAATCCCAGTGGAGACGGGACAACATTACCCGTATCGTCAGACAAGTCTATACGGAAGTCAAGAAACTGAAGCCATGGGTGAAGGTCAGCAGCTCTCCCGTAGGGAAATACAGAGACACTTACCGCTATCCTTCCAAAGGATGGAACGCTTATCATGCCGTTTATCAGGATGCACAGAAATGGCTAAAAGAAGGAATCCATGATGCCATCTTCCCCATGATGTACTTCCTTGGCAACCAGTTTTATCCGTTTGCCCTTGACTGGCAGGAGAACAAAAACGAACGCTGGGTAATCCCCGGACTGGGAATCTATTTCATGCATCCCAAAGAACAGAACTGGAAACTGGATGAGATCGTCCGACAGCTATATTTCCTGCGGGATATCCACACGGACGGACAAGCCTACTTCAGGAACCGTTTCCTGATGGACAATACCAAGGGACTGATGGATGAACTGGAAAAAAACTTCTATCTGTATCCGGCCGTAGTTCCTCCCATGACATGGGCTGACAGCATTGCTCCCAGTGTCCCTACCCTTCCCAGCCTGATTCCGGGAGAACGACAGGTACGCATGAGCTGGCATGCTTCGACAGACAACAACCCCGGAGGCATTTATTACCGTATTTATGCATCCGACCAGTATCCGGTCAACACAGAACGGGCAGAGAACCTGATCTGTACGCGGACCGACAGCACATCGTACACCTTCACCCCTCTGCTCCCCTGGCACCAGCGGACTTATTGGGCCGTGACTGCCGTGGACAGATTCGGCAACGAAAGTCAGCCTCTGGCTTTGAATATTCCGGACAGCGCAGGCATCCAGACAATTACTTTACAGAATCTGCCCCGCATCCCGAAAAACTGCATGCTGATTATTTCGGACGCAACCGGACAGGAAGTGCTCCGGACAGCTCATCCTACACGGGAAATGCTGCAACGGCTGGGAAACGGACTTTTCCGCTTCAGCATCCAGACTCCCGACGGACAAACCAGACTGGTCGGCATGGGAGCTCTGAACCAACCGCTTGTGGAATAAAAATCCACTTTGCGCCCAGTAGTTATGAAAAAAAATCGTACTTTTGCAAAGATAATTGAAACAAATAAACTTATACTATACTCATGAGTAATCAACGATACATGCAGCGCGGCGTATCAGCATCCAAAGAAGATGTACACAACGCCATCAAGAACATTGACAAAGGTATTTTCCCGAAGGCATTCTGTAAGATCATTCCGGATATTCTGGGAGGTGATCCTGAATACTGCAACATCATGCATGCTGACGGAGCCGGCACAAAGTCATCTCTGGCTTATCTATACTGGAAAGAAACCGGCGACTTGTCTGTATGGAAAGGCATTGCACAGGATGCACTGATCATGAACATCGACGACCTTCTTTGTGTAGGAGCCGTAGATAACATTCTGGTGTCTTCTACCATCGGCCGTAACAAGCTGCTTGTACCGGGAGAAGTGATCTCGGCCATCATCAACGGTACAGACGAACTGCTGGCTGAGCTTCGCGAAATGGGTGTCGGTGTCTATGCAACCGGCGGTGAAACAGCAGATGTGGGCGACCTTGTCCGTACAATCATCGTGGACAGCACGGTGACCTGCCGTATGAAACGTGCAGACGTTATCAACAATGCCAATATCCGTCCGGGAGACGTGATTGTCGGTCTGGCTTCTTACGGACAGGCTACTTACGAAAAGGAATACAACGGAGGTATGGGAAGCAACGGTCTGACCAGTGCCCGTCACGATGTGTTTGCCAAATACCTGGCTGAAAAATATCCGGAAAGCTATGACAAGGCTGTACCTGAAGAACTGGTATACAGCGGTCAACTGAAACTGACTGACACCGTAGAAGGCTCTCCGCTGGATGCCGGTAAGCTGGTTCTTTCTCCGACCCGTACGTACGCTCCGGTTGTGAAGAAACTGCTGGATGCCCTGCGTCCGGAAATCCATGGTATGGTTCACTGCTCTGGCGGTGCACAGACAAAAGTGCTGCACTTTGTTGGCGACAACTGCCGTGTCATCAAAGACAATCTCTTCCCTGTTCCTCCTTTGTTCCGTACAATTAAAGAACAAAGCGGCACCGAATGGGACGAAATGTACAAGGTATTCAACATGGGACACCGTCTGGAAGTCTACCTGTCACCGGAACATGCCAAGGAAGTAATCGAAATCAGCAAGTCATTCAATATCGACGCACAGGTTATCGGACGCATCGAAGAAAGTGACCACAAGGAACTGATTATCCGCAGCGAGTTCGGAGAGTTCAAATATTAATACAATAAAGTCACAATGCCTATGGGATTCCTTTGCATTATCCTCATAATAGTTTGTTTATTGGCCTGGAGACAATATAACAAAGGTATCAATCATAAAAATAAATGACTATGAAAGGATCTACGCCGGTGCCATGTACACAGAGTTCGTGTCAGGCAAGAAATGGACTTGGAAGAAACATGTAAATTATATACTGATAATTTTATTGATACTTATTATTATTACGTATTTATTGAGCGGCAGATTGTGGTAAAAACAAAACAAAACAAAATATTTAAATGGCGGAAAATAACACCATACTGGAGAAACTGGAAGGCCTGGTAGCCCGCTTCGAGGAAGTATCAACCCTAATTACAGACCCGAACGTAATTGGCGATCAGAAACGCTATGTCAAACTGACGAAGGAATATAAGGAACTGGGTGACATCATGGCTGCCCGCAAGGAATATCTGCAATGCCTCAACGGACTGGAAGAAGCCAAAATGATGATGGCTGAAAACGATCCGGAAATGAAGGAAATGGCCCGTGAGGAAGCTGCAGCCTGTGAAGCCCGTATTCCCCAACTGGAAGAGGAAATAAAACTTCTGCTGGTACCAGCCGACCCGCAGGATGACCGCAACGCTATCCTGGAAATCCGTGGAGGTACGGGAGGCGATGAAGCAGCCATCTTTGCAGGAGATTTGTTCCGCATGTATTCCAAATATTGCGAATCGAAAGGATGGAAGCTGGAGGTATCGAGTGCCAACGAAGGAGCTGCCGGCGGTTTCAAGGAAATTATCTGCTCCGTTACCGGGGACAAGGTATACGGCACTTTGAAATATGAATCAGGCGTTCACCGTGTACAGCGCGTTCCTGCGACTGAAACTCAGGGACGTGTTCATACATCAGCAGCTTCGGTTGCCGTACTTCCCGAAGCAGAACCGTTTGACGTAGAAATCAACGAAGGTGAAATCAAATGGGATACTTTCCGAAGCAGTGGTGCCGGAGGTCAGAATGTCAACAAGGTAGAATCCGGAGTTCGTCTGCGCTATAACTGGAAGAATCCGAATACCGGCGTCGTAGAAGAAATCCTTATCGAATGTACGGAAACACGCGACCAGCCCAAAAACAAGGAACGTGCACTCAGCCGTCTGCGTACCTTCATTTACGATAAGGAACATCAGAAATACATCGACGACATCGCTTCCAAACGTAAAACCATGGTCAGCACCGGCGACCGTTCGGCCAAGATCCGTACATACAATTATCCTCAGGGACGTATTACTGATCACCGTATCAACTATACGATCTATAATCTGGCAGCGTTCATGGACGGAGATATTCAGGACTGTATTGACCACCTGATTGTAGCCGAAAATGCAGAACGACTGAAAGAAAGTGAATTATAACAACTGGTAGCAAAAGACTTATAATTTAAAGACTCAGGAATATGAACAAACAACAGTTATTTGAAAACATCAAGAAAAAACAGTCTTTCCTGTGTGTAGGACTGGACACGGATATAAAGAAAATACCGGAACATCTGCTGAAAGAAGAAGATCCTATCTTTGCTTTCAATAAAGCCATCATCGATGCCACAGCTCCTTACTGTATCGCTTACAAGCCGAATCTGGCTTTCTACGAAAGCATGGGTGTCAAAGGTTGGATTTCTTTTGAAAAGACCATCCAGTATCTGAACGAAAACTATCCTGACCAGTTTATCATTGCTGACGCCAAGCGCGGTGATATCGGTAATACTTCAGCTATGTATGCACGTACATTCTTCGAAGAAATTAACCTGGATGCAGTTACGGTAGCACCTTACATGGGTGAAGACAGTGTTACTCCGTTCCTGACTTACGAAGGGAAATGGGTTATCCTGCTGGCACTGACATCCAACAAAGGTTCTCACGATTTCCAGCTGACTACTGATACAGAAGGCGAACGTCTGTTCGAAAAAGTATTGCGCAAGAGCCAGGAATGGGGCAACGACCAGAACATGATGTATGTGGTAGGTGCAACTCAAGGACGCATGTTTGAAGACATCCGCAAAATTGTTCCAAACCACTTCCTGCTGGTTCCGGGTATCGGAGCACAGGGCGGATCACTGGAAGAAGTCTGCAAATATGGTATGAACAAAGAATGCGGACTGATTGTCAATTCCAGCCGTGCCATTATCTATGCAGACAAAACAGAAAACTTTGCCAATGTAGCTGCGGAAGAAGCCAAAAAGGTACAACAGCAAATGGAAAAAGAACTCGCTGCTATTCTCTAAGAAACAATTAGTTTCCACATACAAAGAAGTACAAAGATTCTCAACGGGAATTTTTGTACTTCTTTTTTATCATATAAAAACAACCTTCCGAAGCGTTTGTATACGATACCAATGAAAATTAATGGTCGTTTCAGGCAAATAATTGTTTTTTTTCACGGATATGTAAAAAAAAAATACGTAATTTGCATAATTAAGTAGTAAGTATGCTTTTTCAGGCAACTAAATATTGAAGAACAACCAAGGAAAACCAAGGAATTAAAGATAACTAATATGGAGTTCTCAGCTAAGCAAATTGCGGAATACATCCAGGGAATTATAGTTGGTGATGAAAATGCCACAGTACACACCTTTGCCAAAATTGAAGAGGGTGTACCGGGAGCATTATCCTTTCTATCCAATCCTAAGTACACTCATTATATCTACGATACGAAATCTTCCATTGTACTGGTAAATAAAGATTTCGAACCTGAACATGAACTTCAGACCACACTTATCAAAGTGGATAATGCATACGAGAGTCTGGCCAAACTCATGGCGTTATATGAAATGAATATCCCCAAGAAACAAGGTGTAAGTCCGTTAGCATCCATTGCAGAAAGTGCCAAAATTGGAAAGAATGTGTACATCGGTCCATTTGCCTGCATCGAAGACGGGGCTGAAATTGGAGACAATGTATGTATACATCCGCAGGCTACCATCGGAAGCAATGTGAAAATAGGCATAAACACCATTATTTATCCTCATGTAACCATCTATCAGGATTGCAGAATTGGGAACAATTGTATTCTTCACGCCGGAGCCGTAATCGGTGCCGACGGATTTGGTTTTGCTCCGGGAGCAGATGGCTATGAAAAGATTCCACAAATAGGAATTGTGGAGCTGGAAGACAATGTAGAAGTTGGTGCCAACACTTGTATTGACCGTGCCACAATGGGACATACACTTATCAAACAGGGAGTGAAACTGGATAATTTGAT
>ENA-OROO01000457-OROO01000457.1-human-gut-metagenome-genome-assembly--contig:-NODE-457-length-26261-cov-11.423186_pt1 | contig 26261 bp, 40 predicted proteins | sample MGYA00242130_ERZ509052 | MGnify/ENA primary metagenome ERZ509052 (study PRJEB26280, sample SAMEA2338730) | human gut metagenome | biome: human gut; feature: human-associated habitat; material: faeces... | reverse complement strand
AGGGAAGGAGGATTTGAAGCATACAGCTGCGATATTCAGGAACCGTCCGGCTTACACCCGGAATGGCACATCTTGGGCGATGCCCTGAAAGCTATTGAGGGGGGGGCAAGTCGTAACAATGGACGGCAAAACGCACGAAATAGGAAAATGGGATTTGCTGATCGCTCACCCGCCTTGCACATATCTTAGCAATGTTGCAACGCGTAGTTTTTCTTTGCGGTGCACAGCACCAGAAAAGGTGGTTGCACGGTGGGTTGAGAGGGCAAAAGGCGCGGTATTTTTTATGCGATTTTTCGCAGCAAACGCGGAGCGAATAGCGATCGAAAATCCCATAGGATTTATGAACACGGCGTATCGAAAACCAGACCAAACGATTCACCCATATATGTTCGCAAAATCTACAGAAGATACAGAAAATTACGTTACAAAAGCAACATCGCTTTGGCTGGTTAATCTTCCAGTGCTACATGGAACAGGGCTTCCAAAGCCTGACAACGCAGTATTGTTTGGCAAGCTGCCGAGCGGAAAGGCGCGGACGTGGGAAGATACTATCAGCCGTTCGGGAAAAGTCAGAAGCAAAACTTTTCCTGGCATCGCTGAAGCAATGGCCGAACAATGGGGAAATTACATCAGGAACGGAGAATAAAAAATGACCGGAACACTATCCGCCCCATGCGAGCACTGCCCGGAACGCCACACGCTATGTCACAGCACTTGTGGAAAGTATTTGGCATACCGCGCCAAGATGGATGACATCAGCAAGCAGCGCATGCAGGCGCAGGCGTTGAACGAAGCGGATGTGCTTAGGGGAGACAAAATCCGGCGGGATGTGAGGAATCACGGCCTGCCGGGCCACAGGATGAGATAAACATGAAAGCCAAAATACAGCTCCCGGCCTGTTACAAGAAAGAGGCGGAAGCTTATATTGCAAAGCTTGAAGCTGAATCAATCGCAAGGGTGCATGAGGAAGTGATGAAGGAGCGGCAGGATATTGCCTTGAGATCACTGTATTTATGCCTGCTGGCCTGCTATCAGGTGGGACTGAAGCCGTCCACGCTGGTTAAAATCCAGAATGCCATGAGCGGCCCTGTCACGGAAAAGTATTCCAGCTACCGCGTTGACCAGCTGGCCGACACATGGGCGCAGGTTACGCTACAAAACATCGGGGTTGATGTGGCTGAAACGGGGGAGGAATTATGAGCTTTGAAGCGCCTGAAAATATGGATAAATGTTGCAGAACTTGCAGATGGAATGAACCGTTCAACGGTGTGTGCTACAACGCCGACAGCCCGCATTGCGCCGACTTTTGGGATGATGGATGCGGCGAATGGGAAGGAGTGCCGAATGACTTTGTTCAAGAAGTTGGCTGGTAAAGCATCCGCGCTACTGAATGCAAGCGGTATTTGCGCTAATAACTGCATTGACGGCCATTGCAGCGGGTGCGGCGAATGCTGCGCTGATCTTCTCCCGCTCACGAAAGGCGAAATTAAACGGCTGCGAGATTATGCCAGGAAGCACCACTTGCAGGAAAATAAGCGCTCTTTTTTGGAAACAAAGGGCGGGCCGGATTTAAGCTGCCCATTCCGCAATGAGCACACAAAACAGTGCGATGTTTACTCTGTGCGGCCTTTGATTTGCAAAGAGTATATTTGTTCCCGGCTTTTCCAGAAGCCGATTGCAAAAACCGGCCTTACGAAAGAAAAGCGAGACATTCACTCTTTGCGATGGGAAGTTTTCAAGAATCAGGAATGTGAAAACCTGCTGAAAGAAGCGCAAAAGGCCGCAATGAAAAGAAGGTGAAAAACATGTTTGAAATTGCATTCAAAGTCAACCCTGATTCCGATTTTTACAAAAACTATTTTATGAAAAAAGCCGAAAAAAAGAAATTTCTTAAGCTTGCAGATAAATTCATTGATAGGTATTTTTGGGGAGAATGGCTCTCGTTAAATCTTTCTGGCCGGTTGACCATTAGATTAAACGCTGAGGGAACCCGAAAATACGCACAGCAGACAACAAAGCACAGCAACTGCCCAGGCTTTTCCACTTTTAAGAAGCAATCTCCCATGAATCGCTTATGGGAAGATGAAGTTTGCAAGTGTGTAGATTGGAAGAAATTTAGCGCCAACGATTTTTGGTGGATGAATTTTCATGGCACAGGGAAAATCAGCACTGAGTTGTGGGATGATGAGCAGGGGAATTTGTACGGATATTTTTCAAGTGAGTTTTCCGGTAAAAACACAAAAGTGCCAGAATCTGTGACACAAATGAAGCTGAGTGAATATTATGCAGCATATGAAAATTATGAAGAGACAAAAAACAAGGCGGACAACCCATGAGAAAAGCCGGATTTAAGCGTATGCGGGGCGTGAAAGAAAATTACGTTCAAGACCGCCTACGGCTGAAAAGGATATTCTGCACCAGCATTAAGCATGTGCGCTGGATGAAACGATATATCAACCGCGCACCGAGACACAAAGATAAACGGGAGGATATGGATTATGAAGACTGAAGAAATCAGCAAAATCTTGAAATTGCATCGCGCAATAGAAAACGGCGATTTTATAGTTATAAATGCAAATTGGTAAGGAGTTAGACTATGGACGCAGTTGAATTTTTCAAGACGGCAAACAGATTATGCAAAAATCGAAGCTGCTGGGAATGTCCTGTTTGTAAAGATGGCGTGTGCATGGTCATGCACACGCTTAGGCGCGGCGACAATTTAGTTAAAAGCATTGAAGAAACAATTTCAAAAGTCGAGCAATGGGCGAAATGCAACCCCATCAAGACCCGCAATACCCGCCAGAGTGAGTTTTTGAAGATGTTTCCGAATGCACCAATAGATGAAGATAATGGAATTTTGTGTATTAGACCTTGCAACGTTGATGAAAGCATTGGATGCACAAATGAAAAAGGCTGCGACGGCTGCCGTCGCAAATACTGGCTCACGGAGGTGACCGACAATGACTAACATCACAACCCTGCGCCCCGGCGAGCACTTTGTGTTCAAAGGCTTTGAGTGGGTCTGCCTTGACCCACACCACCCTGAAGGCGGCGTGCTGGCTATTATGGCAAAGGCGTGGGCAGAAAATGTAAAGTTCTTCCCAAGTGATAAATTTGCCGATGAGAAAGGCAACTGGAATAACTACCGCACCAGCAATGTGCGGAGAATTTTATCTGCTATGGCGAACGCTGTTTTCGATAGAAAAAGTCTGCTGTCACATACTGTTGACCTTGTTGCAGACAACGGCGACCTCGCCTATGGTGTTGTGGAAGACCTCGTTTTTATCCTGACCTGTGACGAGTACCGCAAGTACAGTGACTATATCCCGCACTACGATAGCTGCATTTGGACTGCCACGCCGTGGTATTGCGGTGACGAGGATTCCAAAACGAACTACGCGCGTAACATTCGCTATGTGAACACGGCTGGTAGGTTGCGCAGCAGAAGTGCTCGCGACAGCGGTGCTGTCGCCCCGGCTTGTATTCTCAATCCTAAATTTCTCAATCTGCGCCAGAACATGGCATATGTAGAGGAGGTAGCAGAATGAGGATTGGAACGGAAATTAAATGCTGCCCGCTATGCGGTGGTCGTATTGTTGTGAGCGATTTGTACCAATATTCGCTGAATTACACGATGCGCAAAGACGGAAAATCGGGAAACGAGGAAAGCGGGAGAACGATGGATCGCTTGATGCAAGAATTGCCGCGTGTGAAAATTTCAAAATATGCGGGGCGCAGTGGGAAACAGATGAATTTTTCGTGGAAAACGGAACATTCATTGATTACAAATACCAAAAGGAGGAGAAATAAAATGCGACTGATTGATGCAGATAAAATTGTAGAGGTTGCCGAACACGCTTACGGTGAGTGGAACAAGGCAATGGGAGCGACAGATGGGCGGCAGATCAACCGCTGCTACAAAATGCAGGAACTGTGCAAAGCGGTAAAAGGTGTTGCGGACGGCTGCCCCACCATCGACCCGGAATCCCTGCGGCCTACGGCACATTGGATTCACAAGAATGTCTACTGTATAGCAGGAGTTGCTTTCTGTTCCAACTGTGGGCGCGGAATCATTGACGGAGGCAGATTACACAAGTATTGCCAGAACTGCGGTGCAAGAATGGTGAACGAAGATGAATAACCCGGTAAAAATCATTGATAAAGCATGTATGAGTTACATAATCGACCACCGAGAGGAGAAAAAAGGATTGTATCTATCTTTGGAAAATTGTGAAGGTGGCGCTACCGTTGTAGCTTGCGACAATAGCACGGGCGATGCATATATCGAAGAATTTGACAGCGTGAAAGCTGCTATCAAGTGGTTGCGGAGGGAAGAATGAACCAAACATTTTTTGACCCAGTAAACAGCAAGTGCATTTCTTTTGACGGCGTGCCGAAGATTTCCGACTTTGGTGATGAAAACGATTTGATTCGGCGCGGTGATGCGTTGAAAGCCATTAGGAAAGCATGTATCAGTGCGCATTTACCGTTCGATTCCGCTACGCCGGAAGGACAGCGAGTAATGGAAGCTCTATATGCGGTATGGAAAGTGCCAAAAGAGGGAAAGACGCATGACAGTATTTGACGCAAACTGCATCTACACAATTAAATGCCTTGCTCTGATATTCGTTGCAGCACCGGGCGCGATGCTTATCGGCGCATTGCTGATCTACCTGTTTGCACTGTGTTGCAAACAGATTTCAGGGCTTTGGAGGGAGCAAAAATGAACATTTTCCTTTCGATTGTTGGAACCGCGATTGTCACAATCTTAATAGCGGGGGCTTATTCCATCGGCGTATCTGTTGGTAGAGCTGCGGCGGGGTATGAAGATGATGATCGGGAACCGGTAATTTACATGGATCACACGCATGGGGGTGAATGAATGATTAGAATTTGTACTGAGTGCAAAAAAGAATTCGAGGGGAGCGCAAAAACCCGGCTTTGCCCGGAATGCAAGGAAAAGCACCATAAGGCTGCTGTTGCACTGCAAAACGCAAGACGCGATGAGCAATCGTTGGTCAAATGCGAATGGTGCGGGCGGCTTTTTACCAGAAAAAAGAACGAAAAGAAGTGTGAAGCATGCCGAAAAGAAGGAAGATATGGCAGCCCACAGATGGTGGCACACAGCAAAAGGGAGCCGCCTAAAGTGAGTATTAACGGCGTTCTCAAGATTGCCGATAAAGACGGCACGACTTACGGAAAAGCGGTTCTGGCACACAACATTTGAGGAGGAACATATGAAAAGTATCGGCAACGCGCTTGCACTGACTGCGACTTTGGCATTCATCGCCTATATGGTGCGCATCACAGGAAGCGGTATTTGGGCATGGATGATTTTACCGTGCTTCTCGTTTGCTGCACTTGGGATTGCTGATTAAGGAGGGAACAAATGGAAAATAACTGCTGCAAAAGCTGCAATACTGTGCACAAACAGGTTGCTGTTGTGCTGGATGACGGCGCATACATGCCGGAATACGCACATTTTGGATGGGATGCAGGTGCAGACCTGAAAAGCCCTGTTGATGTGATGATTCCGGCGAACGGGAGCGCTGTAATTGATACCGGCGTACACATTGACATTCCGCAGGGCTATGTGGGGTTCCTGAAAAGCAAATCCGGCCTGAATGTTAAGCATGATCTGACAAGCGAAGGCGTGATCGATGCAGGATATACCGGGAGCATCTGCGTAAAGCTCTATAATCACGGAAAAACGGATTATAAAGTCCATTCTGGGAATAAAATTTCCCAAATCGTGTTTATTAAGGTGGAATCTTACGACTTTTACCTGTGCAGCAAGATGCCGGAGCGGGAACGCGGCAACGCAGGATTTGGTAGCACCGGAAAATAAAAAAACTTGCATATTAGCGCATAATATGCTATAATATCAATAAGAAATAGCGTGCCAAGTGCTTAATTGCCAAGTGCCAGTTGAACTTGAAAGTTCGGCTGGCACTTTTGCTATATGGGGGAAACATGAAACTATACTGCGCAGACTGCATGGACATCTTGAAGGGGATACCAGAAGGCAGTATAGACATGATTTTGTGCGACCTTCACTATGGTACAACGCGGAACAAATGGGATGTCATCATCCCGCTGGAGCCGCTATGGGCGCAATACAGGCGCATAATCAAAAGCAATGGCGTTATAGCACTGCACAGCGATATGCCATTTACAGCGGCCCTTGTAAGCGCTGGGAAAGACTTGTACCGGTATGAGCTGATATGGGTAAAGGAAAACGGTAGCGAATTTCTGAACGCAAACCGCAAGCCCCTGAAAGCGCATGAAGGAATCCAGATATTCTATAAGCACCAGCCGACCTATAACAAGCAATATGTGGACGGAAAGCCCTATAAGAGTAGAAGCGGAAAGGCTTCCCAAAACTGGGGAAAGTTTCGTGACGACATCTTAACAGACTGTAGTGATGGCAATCGGAACCCCACAACAATTCTGAAATTTCCAAGGGAAAAAGGATTGCACCCTACCCAAAAGCCTGTAAAGCTGGAAGAATGGCTGATTAAGACGTACACAAACCCAGGCGAGACGGTATTAGACAACTGCATGGGCAGCGGAACAACAGGAGTAGCCTGTATCAACACAAATAGAGACTTCATCGGGATAGAGAAGAACCCCGACTATTATGAAACGGCCATAAGCCGGATAAAGGAGGCACAGGACAATGGGAAGCAGGGCGACCGAAAGAAACAGCCCGATCATGATTGATAATGACCCTGATAATGTGCCGGAAGGGAATCAAAGGCGCATTGAATTTTTGCTTGTGATATCCAAGCTTCCCAAAATAAGCACAAGCGACCTGCCAGCCCTCAGAAAACGCTTTTATGACTATCTTGATTTATGTGTCAAGTATAACATGAAAGTGGGCAACATGGCGGCGTATGCTGCTATGGGAGTAGATAAAAACACTGTAAACGACTGGGAAAGCGGGAGACGGCGCAGCTCACAAAAGGAATACCAGGAATTCGCGCGAGAAATAAAGCGTGTATGCGGGATGTACCGGGAAATGCTGATGCAGGACGGCGCAATCAACCCGGTAACAGGGCTATTCTGGCAGAAAAACTACGATGGACTGCAAGACCAGCAAGAAATCATTACCGCGACAAAAGACCCGTTAGGCGAAAACATGTCCCGCAAGGAAATAGAAGACAGGTTCAGCGCTGACTTTGTAGAGATAGACGACTTTAAGGAAGTCAAAGAGCCGGATCAACTGATAGAACCGGTTCAAACAAAGCCACACAGGGAAAAGAAACAAGCAAAAGAAACCGAATAAGCGAAAACAGAGCATCTAGCAGCATATAAACAAACTGCTGGGTGCTCTTTTATTATGCCTATACTCGCGCTTTAATACCACAGTAAAACCTTAAAAGCAGATAGAAAATGCCCGACAATGGCAGTTAATAACCTTAAAAAGAGGGGGTTAAGCCCAAAAAGAGGGGAGATTAACCCCCAAAAGAGGGCTTAAGCCAAAAAAGAGTGGGGATTAACCCCCAAAAGAGGGGAAAATAAATCAGGGAATAACGTGAACAATTTGCGGTCATCACCAAAAAAGATACATCAACACGAATAATTATCCCACATTCCAAAACCACCTATTGGAACAAATCTCCATGCGAAATGGTCAAAAACACGGGGATTATACCAAAATGATGCAACAAAAATACATAATAGGAGAAAATCACCCGACTTTTAGACCAATTCGACTTTGGATTCGTTCGACTTTATCAGCCGCAAACCCCTGAACCCTGTCCGGCTTTGGATGGAAGGCCTTTACTTGCAACAATACTACATGTAGAATGGTCAAAAACACGGGGTATATACCTGAATCATGAAACAAAAGCGCATAATGTAAACCCAATTCGACTTTGCCGGAGATTTTTTCGCGCAAAATCATTCGACTTTTATGCAGGGGATGTCCCTTCGACTTTGGGAGCGTTTCGACTTTGATTCGACTTTCAAACCCGTTCGACTTTGGCAGCGAGGTGTAAAACGGCGCACCCCGACCGCAGCACCTTCCGGCCCGGCGGATATGCTCCCCAGGACGGCCCCAGCTGGGCAAATGTGCCTTTTGGGTACATATTTCGCTAAATAATGATTTAGCGAACATAAGATTGACGCTGCAACGCGTATTAAATTTTGGAAGCAGCCAAAAAGCACAAAAGTGCATAAAAAAGCGCCGCCGGGGATGCCGGAAGCGCTGGAATTCATTCGACTTTCAAACCGATTCGACTTTCGTTCTACTTTGCCCGCCGGGTTCAAGGTGGGGAATGCAACGCCCGGCGGGTGGTGCGGCGGGGTGTTACTTGCTTGCATCGCGCTCCCGCCGCTCTTGACAGGCCTGCAAGATATAGTTTTGGATGCTTTGCCCTGCGCGCTCCGCATCATCGCGGATTTGCGCGCCGTCCTCTTTTGTGGGCCGTATTGTGATACTGTCCCTACTCTTATTATATTTGACGCTGGCGCGGGTGTGTGCTGCTGATACTGGCATATAGATCACCTCCAAAGCCATTATAACACACCAAGCAAAAACCGTATACGTACAAAATCAACACAAAATGACCGTCAACGTTGTATAAAATGTCAATAGACAATAACCGTATACTGTGGTAGAATAAAGACATCAAAAGAAAACAGCCCACAGGGCAGGAGGTAACAAATATGAAAATCACAGACGGCAAGCGCACGGTGGAGATTAACATCATGACCTGGAACGGCGCCGGGTGTGGCCCGGACTGGGCGGGAGAGTATTTCAACGCGGGCGCGCTCCCGTACGATGAGGAGAAGGATGCCTACACGGTGCAAGATGTACAGTATTGCATCGACATGGCAGAGGGCACCGGGGAAGAGGGCGCGCGGTGCAAGTATAACGATGATGGGGAGCTTGTGCCGGATGATGATACAGAGGTGCTTGTTACCGAGCTATAACCAGCAAGCCGGACACTTTAGCGGGGCTGCACCGTAAAGCAACCCCGCCCCACTACCAAAGCATAAAATAACATAAAGGAGCGTATAAAAATGAAAAAACTGTATTTTGAAGGCGCGGGCATGTTTGGGTGCCGCGACACTGCCGAAGAGCTGCGCGGGAACTGCCGTCTCCGCACTATGTTTCATGATGACAAGGGCCGCGCGGTGTACCTGGAGATCTTGAGCAGAATGAACAAGACCGCTGGGCGGCTGTATGTAGACAGCTGCCATTATATTGGCAAGGATGATTACAAAATGCTGCGGCTCCCTGTAGAGCGTGACGGCAAGTGGCGCGAGTACACCCCGGAGGGCATTTTGGCGCTGCTGGATGAGATCGGGGCACACTTTGACGCGGTGGAGGTTCTGCCCCGCCTGGCAGGGTATCAGGTGTTTGCGGATGAGTACCACAGCGGAGACACCGAAGCCGAGTACATGCGCGGGGATACATTCGCACCGGACTTGGCAGAGATCGCCCGCCGTGAAGCCGTGTACAATGATCTATGCGATGCAGAGCGAGCCGCCGGGGTCAAGTGGCCATGTGTTAGCTTGTGGCCCTTGCAGGATCGCCAGAACGTGTGCCGGTATCATCTGCCGCGCACCGGAGAGCACGGCGAGATCATCCCGGCGGAGTATCTGGCAGGCAAGCAATAAGCCCAACGGGGCGGCGCTGCGTTGAGCTAATAAGGGGGTTATAACATGATCTATCAAGCTAATAAGCGCCAGTTCGGGGCGCTGGAAGGCCTTGCACACTAGGGGGTGTTTTATATGCTGGTCGTTTTGTTCCTGTTGGCTTCTCCGTTTATCATTATTTTTGGCGTGATGCGCCATTTTTAATCAATATAGCGGAGCGCCTGGGCCGTATGGCCTGGGCGCTTTTTTATTGTCTTCGGGTGGAGTGCTCCATTCTGCCCGGCATTTTTTGTACATGATCGGCGGGGGTATACCGGAGGGGGATTTTAGCAGGTCGAAGGGCGCGGGGTTAGTCCCTCCAATCCCGAAAAAATAAAAAAGTCCAATAAAAGTTTGCGTTCCAATACTTTTTGCGCTAAAATGCAAATGTAAGCTCTCCTTCAATTTGCTACAATCAAAGGTAGGAATAATAGCGTTTGCAGCTGTACAGCTAAAACATCTGAACTGACCGCATTTTCACGGCCGTGACCAAGTAATTCTAAAATTTGCATTGAAAACACCTTCTCATTGTGTTAAAATGAGAGTGGAGCAAGGGCTTGCTGGCTTTTCTCCACTCTGTCGCCGTCTGGTGTGCTGCAACACACTGGGCGGCTTTTTTGTTTGGATTCTTCCTGAATTTTTCAAAAAACAAAAAAGGCCGAAAATCAACGATAAACAGTTTGTCTGCAACGGGAAACGATGCTATAATAATAAAAATAGTGCCAAGTGCCCTGTGCCAAGTGCCTTTTCTCAAATTTGAGGGAGGGCGCTTTTTTATTTTGAAAATTTCTGAAATTGCAAAAAAGAGCACAATGCGAGCCAAGACGGCGGACGAAGCGGTTTATGCGTTTGCTGCGATCCGGGAACTGGAAAAAGAAAACTTCAAGCAGGCGCACAAGCTGAGTGTGGATTTGCATAATAAGCTGGGTACGCTGCCGCGCTGCAATGACCTGATTGAGCTGAACCGGAATCTGCTGCTGTTCAATGCGCCGTATAACTTTGATTCCTTTTGCCAATACATTGAACTTGACCGTGACCCAAAAAGCCGGTTTTATATGCCGCGCCGAAAACAGCTGATTCGGATGGTAAACACCCTGCAAAAACTGGAAGATGGGGAACTGGACATTGCAGGAATCATGATGCCGCCCGGCACCGGGAAAAGTACCACTGCCATTTTTTATCTGACATGGCTTGCCGGACGGAACCCCGACATGCCGATTTTAGGCGGCAGCCACAGCAACGCATTTCTGCGCGGCGTGTACGATGAATGCCTGCGAATTATGGCAAAAGGCGGGGAATATTTGTGGCGAGACGTGTTCCCCGGCGTGTGCATTGCCAGAACGAATGCACAGGACATGATGATAGACATGTACAAGCCAAAGCGCTTTGCCACACTGGAATTTTCTTCTATCGGCAGCGGCAATGCGGGCAAGGTGCGTGCGCAAAAGCTGTTATACTGCGATGACCTTGTAAGCGGCATTGAGGAAGCCATGAGCCCGGAACGTATGGATAAGCTGTGGCAGCTATACACAACGGATTTGCGGCAGCGCAAAATTGGTGAATGCCGGGAACTGCACATTGCCACACCCTGGAGTTTGCATGACCCGATGGACAGGCTGGAACGCAGCAATGAAAATAACCCGCGTGCAGAATTCCTGCATATGCCTGCCCTGAACGATGACGAAAAAAGCAATTTTGATTATGCCAACGGGGTGGGGTTCAGCACCAAGTTTTATATTGACATGCGGGAATCAATGGATGATGCCAGCTGGCGTGCGCTGTTTATGACAAGCCCGATTGAACGGGAAGGGCAGCTGTACCCAGAAGATCAGCTGCGCCGCTACTTTGAGTTGCCGGATAAAGCGCCGGAAGCCATTATTGCAGTATGCGATACCAAAGAAAAAGGTTCTGACTATGCGGTTCTGCCCGTTGCATACAAATACGGGGATGATTTTTACATTGAGGAATGTGTTTGCGATAACGGCGCACCGGACGTGGTGGAAACGCGGCTCTGGATGGTTCTTGTGAAACACAAGGTTCAGCTGGCCCAGTTTGAAAGCAACAGCGCAGGCGGCAAAGTGGCAGAAAAATGCCAGCAGGAAGTAAAGGCGCACGGCGGAATAACCAGGATTGTGACCAGGTACACCACCGCAAACAAAGAAACCAAAATTATTGTAAATTCCCCCTGGGTGATGGAACACTGCCTGTTCAAAGATAATTCCGTTATCAAGAATAACAAGGAATACAGGCGTGTTTTGTCGTTTTTAACAGGGTACACAATGGCAGGGAAAAACAGACATGATGACGTGCCGGACGCATTTGCCATGCTTGCACAATACGCTCAAGGCCTAAATGCGGGAAAAGTTGAAATTGGTACAAGAATTTGGTAAAAAACAACGTTAATGTGCTTGAAAAATGTGAATTTTATAGTATAATAGTAAATGGAAAGGCTTTATAGTTTAGCTCTTTTCTTATGAACATTTTGTTCATACCTCCTAGGGTACGGAACCAGCGTCCTGCATATGCGCCGCCCTAAATATGGTTCTCCCGCTGGCTGAAATGCCAGCTATTGTGTCGCTATAGTTTAATGGTAAAACTCCTGGCTCATAACCGGGTGCTTGCAGGTTCAACCCCTGCTGGCGGCACCAGAGTGCGCTCTGCGGCGCACAACCGGCACTATGTGGGCCGTTATCAGCCACATAGAGCCTGACAGGGCTTACCTTGTCCGCTGCGCCTGCAAAGCTGTCAAGCACTTTGCAGGTGATATATACCGTATAGCCATATAAGGGCGCTGCGTTCCGAAGCAACGGCGCGGCGGAGGGTGCAAGGCCACCATACGGAACCAGATGCAAGGTAGCGCCTTGCTGTGTGGGCGGTGCGGCTTCCCCCACAAACGATGACAAAGCCTGTGAAAAGCAGGAACCGCACATGCTGTTATAGCTCAATGGTAGAGCAGCCGCCTTGTAAGCGGCAGGCTACTGGTTCAAGTCCAGTTGGCAGCTCCAAGGCCGAAGATACGGGTAAAAGATTCAGCCGGGACGCTGGACTGAAGTTCCCTGTTAGGCAATCCCTGCACACCTCTCTTTGATGTGTCCCATGCAGGGCTTTTGATGATATGTTCCCGACATTTACGCCGGTAAGTTGCGGTTTAGTTTTAAGTTTCGCGCAAGTTGTAAAAATGCAACCGTGAAACGTGCGATTTTAACTTGACTGTAATTTGCTTATACGCAGTCATAGCTTAATAACGTTGGAAAAGCAGCGCCTGTTGGTGCCGTTGCAGGTTCGAGACCTGCTGACTGCTATTGTTGGGCCGCTCCCACCGGTGAAAGCCCGGCGCAAGCAAAACGCGATAGATAACCTAAACGCCACATCTGCTTGCGCGGACTCTGTTACTGACACTGTTGCGCGTTGTGGCCCCCTTTTAATCAAAGCAGAAACCGTAAACCGACAGACGGGATATAAAACGGGCCGGACGCCGCGGAGTGACTTCCTGCGCGGGATATAAATAGAGGAAATCAAAAACAGGCGTACCATCACGCGCATAGCACTGGATGCCGCCTGTTACGTTGCAAAGCCTGCTACTTTGCAATGGGTGAGCCCGGCATAGCATAAACCGGGAGGGCGGGAACGGGGTTATTTTTGAAAGAAGGGATAAATTGCGAGTAAGTGTTTACTGCCCGTGCTGCGGTGCGGCAGGAATCAAGCGGAAGCTGATGGAAGTTGATACAGCAGCAAAGGGAACGATTTATCCCTATTGCAAAGCGTGCAAACGGAACATTGAAATCCATTTGCCGCTGAAAAAATAAAGTGCCAAGTGCCCTGTGCCAAGTGCCAGCTGAACCTTAATTGGTTTGGCTGGCACTTTTTGTTTTTGTGCAAAGGAGAACAGCTTGGAAAGAGATCTTGTTGACATCCTGCCGGACGAGGGGTTGCACGGTAGACGGATTATCACCACAAACGAGCAGGAAATTACAGCAGATAACGTTGTAAAGGTGCTGAATACTGCCATTGCCACCCACGACAGGAACCGGGGAGAAATCCAGTATTTGTGGGATGTTTACCGAGGCAAGCAGGATATCCGAAAAAAAGAAAAAATCGTCCGTGAGGAAATCAACAACAAAATCACGGTGAACATCGCAAATGAGATTGTGACGTTCAAAACAGCATTTCTACTTTCCGGCCCTGTGCAGTATATCGGTGCAAAAGGCAGCAAGACGGACAACAACAAACTGGTTGATTTGAACCGCTGGATGTCAGATGAGGACAAACAGAGCAAGGACAAAGAAATCGTTGACTGGATGCACATTGCGGGGCTTGGCGTGCGGATGGTTCTGCCTGACCCCGGAGCGGAACAGGCGGGAAGCCCTGCCTGCATTTATACCCTTGACCCGCGTGAAGCGTTTGTCATCTACTACAGCGGCTATACCAAAAAGCCAATGGCAGGTGTGCTGACACAGTACGATGAAAACGATGCCAAGTATTACGGTGTTTACACTGACAGCGAATATTTTGAAATCAAAAGCGGGGAAATCACCCGGCAGTCTGGGCATTTGTACGGCAGTGTGCCGATTGTGGAATACCCCAACAACAGTGCCAGAATGGGCGCGTTTGAAGTAGTGTTGCCGCTTCTGAATGGTATTAACACGCTGGAAAGCAACCGCGTGGATAACGTGCAGGATTTTGTAAATGCGTATGACGTATTCCAGAACGTTGATTTAGAAGACGGCCAGTACAGCCAGCTTGCCAGCGGCGGTAAGTTTATCAAAATCAAAGATTCCCAGCAGGGGATGCCTGCAAAAATTTATCGCATCAGCAGCGAGATGAACAGTTCTACTGTGCAGACCGCTGTGGATGATTTGCATGATAAGATTTTGACCATCTGTGGCATGCCGAACCGCAACGGAGGTTCTTCCACCAGCGATACCGGGCAGGCAACCATTATGCGCGATGGCTGGAAAGACGCAGAAAGCCGCGCCCAGGACAGTGAAGACATGTTCCGGCGCAGTGAACGGCAGTTCTTGCGTGTGTTCCTGACCATTTGCAACACAACAAATAATCTTGGCCTGAATGTAGGGGATGTGTACGCACAGTTTACCCGCAACAACCTGACTGACATCCAGAGCAAGATGCAGGTATTTATTCAGGGCCTGGGCTGTGAAAAGATCGCGCCGGAAACGGTATACCGCGAACTTGGCCCGTTCCGTGACAATGAAATGGCCTTGCAGGAGGGCATGAAATATTACGAGGAAAAACAGGCAGAGCTTGAAAAAAGCCTGAATGAGGAGCTTGACAATGGACTGGAAACCAACGGACAGCGCAATCAGGCTGCTGAACCGCAGGGCGATACGCAGGTTTGAAAAAGCATCCCGGCAGATAACGCAGTTTGATGAATTGAACGTTATGCCCGCCTGCAAGCAGCTATACCAGGATATTGCCAAAGACAATCAGGAAGTTTTTTTAGAACTGGCAAAAAAATGCTACCAGGGTGCCGAAGTTCACGGCAAAGAAAAACCCGACAGGGCATGGCTGCTTGCCTTGCTTGCCGGATACAGCGCCGTTACCGGCTATGTGTACGAACACGAGATTGACCGAAAGCGGGCCTACCTAGAAGAGGGGCTTTTGAGCCGGACAAACCATAAGAACGAATTCCGGCGTGCATTGCGGTATTGGAGCGATATGACGTACCAATACGCCGATGACGTGACCGATTCTGCAAGAATCAAGGCATTTACAGATGCCGGAGTAGAACAGGTGCAGTGGCACACTGCCGGGGATGAAAAAGTGTGCCAGGTTTGCCGGGAACGCAACGGAGAGATTTACCCGATTGATAATATCCCCGATAAACCCCACAGGAAATGCAGGTGTTGGCTGACACCTGTTTGATCGTCAGAGAAGACGCTAAAACGCAAAGGTCAGAGAAGACGCTAAAACGCACAAATACGGGCGAGAGAACGCCGACAAAATAACGCGGAGGCACCAATGAAATTTGACACCAGCACCATTGACGGCTTTGAAAACATGAGCGATGCAGACAAGGTGACGGCGCTGCTTGGCGTTGACCTGCCTGACCCGGTGGATACAAAGAACCTTGTAAAAAAAGAAGATTTTGACAAGGTGATGAGCGAAGCCAGCAGTTACAAAAAGCAGTTGAAAGAAAAAATGACTGCCGAAGAAACCGCTGCTGCAGAAGCCAAAGCCGCACAGGAAAAGTTGCAGAACGATTATAACGCACTGCTGAAAGAAAACACCATTTCTAAAAACGTTGCCAAGTATATTGCGCTTGGCTACGATGAAAAACTTGCCAAAAGTACGGCAGAAGCCCTTTTTGATGGCGACATGGAAACGGTGTTTGCCAATGCTGCAAAGGCCAATCAGGCGCTTGCAGACAAGCTGAAAGCAGACCTTATGCGCAACAGCCCCAGACCCAGCGGCGCTGGTACAAGCACCGAAGAAGAAAGCGAATACATGGCATTTGCCAAGCGCAGCGGCAAGGCAAAAGCACAGGCCAATGAGGCTGCCGCAAAAGTCATGGATTATTACAAGTAAGGAGTGAAAGCATGAAATTCAAGAAAACGGATGTTGCCGGTGCAGTTGAGATTCTGGCCAGCAATGATTTTACCGCAATCCCGTTTACCACAACCACCGCAAAAAAGGCTGGTGAAAAACTGACAGTTGACAGCCGCGTTGGCGTTGTGCTGTATGACGTTGACCCGGATGAAAACCCCAACGGCAGCCTGCTGGTTGCGGGCGTGATTGATGCAGTAAAGGCAAAGGCACACAGCGGTACCGACCTTGCTGCAGAATCTGACCTGCCGGATACCATTATCCTGCGCACCAATACCGGCGTGAACGCATAACGGAGGTGAAAACATGAACCTTACTGAACTTTTTACACCTAAAATCATTGCGGCAAACTATACCGAAGCTGCTTCCAACGCAATCCCGTACCTGGGCAGCGGTTTGTTCCCCTCTGTAAAGCGTGCTGGCCTTGACCTGGCATGGATTAAGGGCCACAAAGGCCTGCCTGTTTCCCTGAAACCCTCTGCTTTTGATGCAAAGGCCACTTTCCGTGACCGCATCGGCGTGAGCAAGCTGGAAACCGAGATGCCGTTTTTCCGCGAGGGCTACAAGATCAAGGAAAAAGACCGCCAGGAGATTCTGCGTGCCCAGAGCAGCAATGACCCCTATGCGGCGGATGTCATCAACCGCATTTACGATGACCAGCAGGATTTGATTGCCGGTGCTGACGTTGTGCCGGAACGCATGCGCATGCAGCTGCTGTTCCCGGAGGGCGGCGCAATGGGTATTACCATCAAGGCAAATGGGGTGAACTACACCTACAATTATGACCCGGATGGCGCATGGAAAAAGGCAAACTACACTGCGCTGACTACCACCGACCTGTGGACTGCCATCGCAACCGCTGACCCGTTCAAGCAGATTCAGACCATCAAGGACAAGATGGCAAGCAATTACGGTGTGACCCTGGCTTACATGGTGATGAACACCACCACGTTCAACCTGATGAAAGCCACCGATGCCGTAAAGAATCGCTGGCTGACCGTAACTGGCCGCAGCATGGGCTACCTGACCAACGATGAAGCCAAAGATGTTATCGCATCCACTACCGGCATTCAGATCGTGATTTACGACAAGCTGTATGCCGATGAAAGCGGCGCAAGCCACAAGTTTGTTCCGGACGGATATGTGAGCTTTATCCCGGAGGGCGCACTGGGCAAGACCGCTTACGGCACCACCCCGGAGGAAGCCGACCTGGCAGGTTCCGGCAAGGCAGATGTTGCCATTGTGAACACCGGCGTTGCCATTACCGTTGAAACCACCGTGCACCCGGTCAATGTGAACACTTATGCTTCCGAAATCGTGTTGCCAAGCTTTGAGCGCATGGACGAAGTTGCCGTTATGAAGGTGACGGCATGACCTGGCTGATTCCCGATTATGCAGTGTTTTACGGTGGTGAACTTTGCGTGACCGGGAAAAAGGTGAAGATTGCCGACCAGGACAGTGCCGAAATGGCAAAATACGGGAAAGTAATAACCGAAAAGGCGGAAACACCCCCTGTGGTAGAACACCGGCGGGGCAGAAAGCCGAAAGTTTGATGAACGGCGGGTGACAGTATGGAGATCTTTGAGCGATTGCAAAAACGGACAGGCGAAAACGACCTTGACCTGTTAGCAGATTTGCTGGACAGCGCAGAATCCGTGATACTGGCCCGCCGTTTTCCTTTTGGCGGTGGTGAGCTGGAAGAGCGATACCGCGATTTGCAGTTCCGGATTGCATTAGCATTTTATAACAAACTTGGCGCGGAATATGAGACCAGCCACAGCGAAAGCGGTATCAGCCGCACATGGGGCAGTGAGGATGTTCCGCAGCAGCTGTTGGAAGAAATTGTCCCGGTTGGAAAGGTTGGATGCTGATGCGAGACCTTAGAGCCAACCAGAAAACAATTTGGTACCAAAACAGCATCGGTTCTGCCGCAATCAAAGATGAAAACGGCAACCGCACCGGCGAAGAACGGCCCGTTATGGAGCCGCCGGAGCAGTTGCGAATCAGTGTGAGCGGCGCTGTTGGCGCAATGGAAGCCGCCGCTTTTGGCGGGTTTACAGATTACAGCCGGACAGCCTGCACGGCAAACACAAACTGCCCTTTGCGGGAAGGAACGCTTATCTGGATTAACCGGGATTCTGACGAAAGCCCGAATTACGTTGTGACCAAAAAGGCAGATACCATAAACGGAGTATTGTATGCGATGAAAGAAATCGTGCCATGAAAATAAAGCTGGCGCTAAGCGAAAAAGGCATAGAGCAGGCGATAAAGGAATACGAGAACTGGCAAAAAACGCTGGAAACCCACATTGAACAGTTTGTAAAAAGACTGTCAGAAATGGGGGTAGAAGTTGCCAAGATACGGTTTACTGCCGCCGTTTATGATGGTGACATGAGCGATATTGCGGTTCAAGTAGAACAGCACGGCAAGAAAGCCACGATTTACGCCACCGGGCAGGCCGTTTGCTTTATTGAGTTTGGCGCAGGCGTTGCATTTGCAGAGCATCCAAGCGGGCTGTATGCGCATGGCACATACGGCGATGGGAAAGGTTCAAACCCGAATGGATGGGTTTATGATGGCGTTCCCGGACCAACGGCACAGCCTGTGTATAACCGCAATGGCGAGCAAAAGCCCGGCGTTTGGCGGACAAAGGGCAACCCGCCCGCATGTGCCATGTGGGAGAGCGCGGCCCAGATGGCTGCAAGTGTAAAAACCGTGTGGGAGGAGGTAATGCGTTGACAGAGGATTTTCAGCCGCAGATTTTTGAATTCTTTGCACAAAAGCTGGAAGCAAAATTCCCAGGCGTTAAATTAAGCAGCGTAATTACCGACCAGCCGCCCAGTTTCCCGTGTGTTCAAATCGAACAGGATGATTTGCCGACAGACCATGACAACAGCGGCAGAATCAGATTTGTGAATGTGCGGCTCCGCGTGCGCGTTTACACAACGGGGAACACAAAAACAAGCCAGGCCCGGAAAATACAAATGTGCATTGACGAGATAGCCAACAGTTTGAATTTTACTCGGCAAAGTTACATTACAAGCGGATACCTGTATCAAAACAGTGCGTACCGTGCGGAAACAACGTACCGTGCGCGAATGACCGAAGACGGGGTTTTGACCCGGACATGATAAGGAGTTGAAAACATGGCAAATGAACATGTAGCTATCAGTACCCAAGGCGTACAGCTGCTTCGCGGTGATTCCAAGACTACCCTGAAAGAGCTGTGCTGGATTCAGGAATATCCTGACCTGATCGAAGACCCGGATACCATTGACGTTACCACACTGATGCACACCATGCAGGCTAACATCCCTGCGCTGCCGAAATCCTCTGCGCGTGCCTTCCCGGCGTTTGTTGACACCGATGCGGGCAACCTGAAAGCAGTACAGGACACGGCGAATACACCGGCCTATTATGCGGTGCGCAGCCGTAATGGCTGGGGCTGGGTATGGCATGGCCAGCACAGTGTTTCTGTGCCCGGCAAAGGCGTTGATGATGCAATTCAGTTCAATATCGTCATTACCAACGATTCTGACCTTGAATTCACCGAAAGCATTACTGTTGCTACTTCTTGAGGAGGAAAACGCAAATGGACAATATCAAACTGACTTTTGAAGGAAAAAGCTACGAGCTTACCTATACCCGCGAGACTATCAAGCAGATGGAGAACACCGGATTTGACATCCAGATGTTGGCACATCAGCCCACCGTTCAGGGCGATAAGATGTTTGCCGGTGCTTTTCTGGCAAAGTGCAAGGGAGTTAAGCGCAAGGTGATTGACGACATCTGGAACCATATGGACATTGAAAGCAAGAATAATGTTCTTGCCGCACTGGCCGATATTTACGGCGATGCAATGAACAGCCTTGCAGATGATGGAAAAAAGGTGACTTGGGAGATTGCTTGACCGACGATCTCCCCGAAGATCAAAAAACATGGGGACAGATTTTTGAAGAACTAGCCCCTTATTATTTATCAATCGGCATGAGCGCTGACGAGTATTGGAATGGTTATCCAAGACTTGCCAGAGAATACCGGAAATCGCATAAAAAACAGCTTGAGGAATGGAATTATAAGGCGTGGATACAGGGCAGGTATATTGCCGATGCCATATCCGCCACGATCGGAAATGCGTTTATCCCGAAAGGGCGCAAACCGATGCAGTATCCCAAAGAGCCGTATGCGCTGACGGAAGAAGAACAGATTGCAAGAAAGATAAGGGATGCAGAAGAAGCGGAGAGACGTTTCTTTGAGAAATTCAGTTTGATGGGTGGTGGAAGCAATGGCTGACGTACAGATTGATAAACTTACAATCGAGATTGAGGCCAATTCAGGAGCTGCCACAACTAATATCAAAAAGTTGGGAAAGGCGATAGAGTCTCTTTCTTCAACAGGTAGCTTAAAGACTGTTATTGACAGTTTGGAAAAACTGAATGAAAAACTGTCCAATATGAGCAATTTAAGCTCCGCTGTATCGGGAATAAACAAAGTTTCTGATGCAATGAAAAAGGCAACAGGCGTTTCCAATAATATGACTGCACAGACGGAAGCGCTTGGCTCTTCTCTGAAAAATCTGTTTTCACAGGCCGTTGTGATAGCAATTATTCAAAAGGCTAACACACTTTTGGAAAGTGCCATAACCAACTACAGCAAGTACGTAGAAGATGCCAACCTGTTTGCTGTGGCAATGGGCAATGCGGCTGACAGCGGCGGCAGATTTGCGCAAAAGATGGAAAACCTGCTTGGCATTGACAGCGGTGAATCCAGGCGGAATATGGCTGTTTTCCAGAACCTTACAACCAGCTTTGGCATGACATCCGATAAAGCCTACATTCTTAGCCAGAACCTCACACAGCTTGGCTATGATATGGCTTCCTTCTTCAATCTGAGTACAGAAGATTCGTTCCAGAAATTGCAAGCTGCCATTTCCGGTGAGCTTGAACCTATCCGCCGGTTGGGCGTTGATATTTCCAACGCCAGATTGCAACAAGAATTGTACAATTTGGGAATCAATAAAAGCATTAACAGTTTGTCTCAGGCGGATAAGGCACAGCTGCGCTATATTGCTATCATGAAGCAGACAACAAATGCACAGACCGATATGGGCCGCACATTGAATTCGCCTGCAAACCAGATGCGCATTTTGAAAGCACAGATTGATTTGCTCGGCAGAAGCCTGGGCGCGGTGCTCATCCCCGCAATCAATGCGATTCTTCCGCCCCTGATTGCTTTTATTCAGGTTGTCAGAATGGCAATCAGCGCGATTGCATCGCTTTTTGGGCATACGATTCAGTGGGGCGATTTTCAGAGTTCCGGCGTAAGTGCTGCACAGGGCGTTAGCAGCGGGCTTGATGATGTCGGTGGGAGCGCAAGTTCTGCGGCAAAAGCTGTGCATGACCTGATCGGCGGATTCGATGAACTCAATAAAGCACCAGACCAGTCATCCGGCGGTGGTGGCGGTAGTGGCGGAGGTGGAAGCGGATTAGGTGACATTGGCCTTCCGAGCTATGACATGTTCGCCAACCTTGCAAACAGCAAGGTTACGAAATGGGTTGAAAAGCTACAAAAGGCTTTTGAGAACATCAAAAAAGTGCTTGAACCGTTTATGCCACTTATAAAAGGTATTGGCGCTGCTATATTAACGGCTTTTGCCGTTGGAGCTGTCAGCAAATTCCTGAAAAAGTTCAAGGATTTTATTACTAAAGCCGCTGCGGGAAGCGCTGTCTTTGAAGCGTTGAAAAAAGCTGCGGGAGTTTTTGTTTCATCGCTGGAGTACGGGGCCGGTTTTTTGAGGTCTTTTTCTTTGGGGCTTCAATCGTTTAGAAGCGCACTCCCGGTGTGGGCGAAAGTAGCTACTGCCGTTGCTGTGGCGGTAGGAACCTTTGTCACTGCTTATGATGCAATGAAAAAATTCGGGCAGGGGGCAATGGATTTGAAAACCGCCGCAACAAACTGTGTGGCTGCATTTGCCCTGTTTGGGACGATCGGCGGCATTGTGCTTGGCCCAGTTGGTGTAGTGATTGCAGCGGTGGGAACGGCAGCCGGTGCGTTTTTGGGATACAGGAGTGCAATGCAGGAAGCCGGGCAGGAAATGGCGAACGAAAGCCAGTTCTGCCAGACCTTGAATTACATGATCGACCAGTCCACCGCAAGTATTCAGCGGGCAACGGATAACCAGCAGGAACTTAACGAAAAAATTCAAAGCTTTTCTGATGTCGGAACAAAGTATGCAGGCGTTCAAACCCTTGTCGATTCGATTTTCGATTTAAGCGAAAAGTCGAACAAATCCGCGTTTGAAGTGCAGCAGCTCCAGTCCCAGGTAGAATACCTTAATGGTATGGGCCTGGAAGGGTTGAAGCTGCACATGGACGAAACCGGAACAAAGGTGCTTGAAACTCGTGACGATGTAAACGCCCTTATCGAAAGCCTTGAAAAGGCCGCATATGCCGCAGCAGCGCAGGATTTGTTGGAAAGTGCATATAAGGCGCAGATTCAGGCGGAACAAGACCTTGCAGCCGCCAATGACCGCCTTGCTGCGAGCAAGGAAGCAGTCGATACAGCAACAACGGCGCTTAGCAATTATCGTAACGGTCTTTCCACATGGGGTGAAATGCTGGCTGATTTGGGTCTCGATGCGCAATATAACGCTTTGTCCGATTCTTTGAGCAAAGCGAACGAAGCCTACGAAACCGCAACAAGTGACGTTCAGGCGCAGCAAGAAGCCCTTACAAATGCCAATTCTGCGATTGATACCTACACCCAAAAACTTGTGGATATCAAAAGCGGGAACTTTGATATGGCTGATTCTGTAATAAGCTCTACAAATCAGGTTGATACTTCTATGGCGCAAGTAAGAGATTCTGCAAATCAGACTGCCGGAACAGTAACAAGCGCCAACAGTAATATAACAACGTCTGCTACAAATTCCGCTGCAACAATCAGTTCCAGCTATTCGGCTGCGGCACAAAGCGTACAGGGTAGCACAGGTCAAATGAGTAGTGCGGCAGAAAACGCAAAAGAACGAATGACCCAAAGTGCAAACAATACAGCAAGCACTTATGCGGCAAGTTTTGACAATATCAATTCTGGTGCAAGAAGAAATGCGGAAACGGTAAAAGATTCTGCAAGTAATGCCGCATCTGGCGTTGAAGATGCGGCAACCCGTTCCGGCAATGCACTGTCCGGCCTTCCAGAGAAGGCAAAACAATGGGGCAGCGATTTCGCTTCCTCTTTTGTAGATAGCTTTGTCGATACGTGGACAGTCCTTAAATCTGGATTTGAAGATGCGGCGAAATGGATTAGTGAACGGTTCCATTTTTCTGTTCCTGATAAAGGCCCTTTGGCTGATGCTGACACCTGGATGCCTGACATGATGAAACTGTTTGCATCCGGCATTGAACGGAACAAGAACAGCGTTATCCGCCAGGTTGCAGGGCTTAGTGCTTCCATGCAAAAGGAACTTACGGATGCACCTGTCAATGTCAGCGCAGAGGGCACGGTCGTTTCCAAACACGATGTCGAAGTATCCGGGAAGCAGTTTTCTTCTGCGCAGGCATACCGCACTGGAAATGGCTCCGCAGACGTTGTTGCAGCAATTCGTGCGCTTGGCACTATTATGGAGCGCAACAGTGATACCAAAGTTGTCATTAACGGCAGAGAGGTATTCCGCGCCGTTAAAGATGAAGCACACCGAGAACAAATCAGAACGGGAAGCCCCGCTTTCTAAGAGGAAGATATGAGCTTCAATAGCAAAGACACAAAAGGTTACTGGGCGGTCAACGGAACTGCGCTGTACAAGCCGCAGGGGTGTGAAATCACGCATGAGAACTATGTCGGCTCCAACAGTGGCCGCACAGAGGATGGCGTGATGCACATTGATTGGCTGCGCCGGGACTTGCGCAAAGTCACAATCAAATACAATGCCATGACAGGGAACGAAATGGACGAGCTTGTGGGGCTTGTTCAGGGCAAGGAATATACCGCAACATTCAGAGACAGGGGAAAGACATGCACGATGTCTGCTTATACAGGTGATTGCAAATATGAACTGTACAATGAAACCTTGTGTTCAAGCGAGGGCGGATTATACACCGATGTTTCCTTTGATATGGTAGAGATGTAAAGGAGGGAAGAAACAATGCTGAAAAACCTGATTGTCAAAAGCGATGGGACAGAGATTGATTCTTCCCTTATTTTGTCTTGCACATTGACGCAGACCTTGAATTCAGGCCAGGAATTCACGATCGGAAGCGCATGCACAGACGAAATAGAGGTCGAATACCTTGCGCAAGATGACAATCTTATTGCAAAAGGCGATGTGCTTACGTTGTACTGGGTGAATGACAGCGGCACAAAAACAAAAGTCGGCATATATTATTGCGAAAAGCCAAATTATCAGGGGCTTATGCGGGAAATATCCGGCACAAGCACGGTTTATAAAGTAGTGGCCTACGACACCATGTCCAAGCTGGATGCCGATTTCTCCGGTTGGCTGCACGCCAATCAGGCACAGTTCCCCAAAACCATCTGGCAGCTGGTTCAGCTGGCCTGCCAGCGGGCGGGGGTCGCGCTTGCCAGCAGCAGCCTGCCTATCAATGGCAGCTACAGCGTGCAGGCGTTCTATGCGGATGATTTAACCTGCCGACAGATTATCTCCTGGGCGGCGGAAGCGGCAGGCTGTTACGCCCACATGAATGCAGACGGCAAGCTGCAATTCTTGACCTACACAGACAAGCGCAGCACTGCTAAAATCACCCCGGACGGTGCCAGCAACAGCACCGCCTATTATGCTGACAGCCTGAGCTACGAGGACTACACGGTCAAGGCCATTGAGAAAGTCCAGATCCGGCAGTCGGACAGTGACGTGGGGGTCATCTACCCCGACAGCACCACTGCCACCAACACCTATGCAGTGCAGGGCAATCTGCTGCTGACAACCGGCACCGAAGCCAACCTGAAAAGCGTTGTCCAAAACCTGTACAACGCGCTGAAAAACGTGACCTACACCCCCTGCAAAGTATCGGTGCCCAGCAGTTCCAACCTTGCCTGCGGGCAGATCGTGCACGTTAAGGACGCACGCGGGCGGGAGTTCGACACCTACCTGATGAGCGCCACAATCTCCTCCGGCAATGCCCGCTTTGAGAGCGTGGGCAGCGCCAGTCGGGAAAGTTCCAGCGCCGTGAACAGCCAGAGCTACAAAAACCTGACCGGCAAGATGCTGGAGATCAAGACCAGCGTGGACGGCCTGGAAGTAAAGGCCAGCGACCTGACCGGCAAGTACACCGACCTAAAAGCAACGGTGGACGGGCTTTCCTCTGAGGTGAAAAAAGACACCAAAATCACCGGCGGCGGCAACCTGATCCTGGGCAGTGAGAGCTTCAAGAACGCTGCTCTCCAAGGCGGTGGCACTGTTGAATACAATGATGATGGCAGTGCAACGGTAACAAATTCCAATAGCCTTAAAAGATTTGATTTTAACACTACTAGCACGCGCATTGTCAATGGTGTAACGCTGTGCATATCCGTTATGTACAAGCAAGTTTCGGGCAAGGACGCTTTTTATCTGGACATCAATTATTCGCACGCTAACGGCAGCAGATATTACACCAGCATAAAGCCTGCTGACCAAATCAAAATTGAGCAATCGGACGGTTGGGTGTTACGGTATGGCACATGGACGCCGAAGGACAACTATATTTTGACCGGCGTTAGCTTTGGTCTGCGGTCGGGTTCGGTTACAAACAAGTACATGGCATTGCACCCCATGCTGCAATACGGCAATGCGCCGACCGCGTGGACAGCTAGCAGCGGGGACTACATAACAGAGGAAACCGCCAAAAGCTTGATCTCCCAATCGGCGAATGAGATCAAAACGGAAGTCAGCAGCCTGAAAGAGACCACCACAACCATTTCAAACGACCTGAACAGCACCAAGAAGGAATTCAAAACCGTTAAAGAATCGGTATCCGCGATTGACCAGAAAGCCAACAGTATTACCCAGACGGTAACGCAGCGGATCACCGGCGGCAACAATATTATCGCGGGCA
>ENA-OROO01000450-OROO01000450.1-human-gut-metagenome-genome-assembly--contig:-NODE-450-length-26481-cov-3.216681_pt1 | contig 26481 bp, 20 predicted proteins | sample MGYA00242130_ERZ509052 | MGnify/ENA primary metagenome ERZ509052 (study PRJEB26280, sample SAMEA2338730) | human gut metagenome | biome: human gut; feature: human-associated habitat; material: faeces... | reverse complement strand
TTAATGCAGTATTTGCAATACTTATTGCGGGAACATTCCTTTTCGGCGGAGTTAAGAGCGGCACGGTAAACAACACATTTTTACTGAATCTGATGTTTTATATAATTATTACGCCTATTATTACAGTCACACTTACAAAGATGATGTATGCAGGCGAGAATACAATGGTTGTTGAGGACGCACTTTCGCGAATTAACAGTATTATAGAAAGAAAGCCGTTAGAGCAGACCGCTGATAAGAAGCACCCTGCAGATACATCTATCACATTTGAAAATGTTTCATTCAGATATCCGGGTGCGGTAAATGATGCACTGCATGATGTCAGTCTTAAGATAAATGCGGGTGAGCAGGTCGCATTTGTCGGACCTTCCGGTGGTGGAAAGACAACGCTTGCAAGGCTTATCGCAAGATTTGCAGATGTCACAGAGGGCAATATATTAATCGGCGGTGTAAATGTTAAGAACATTGATGAGAAAGAGCTTATGGATACAGTATCTTTCGTATTTCAGGACAGCCACCTGCTTAAGATGTCTATACTGGATAATGTCCGTATGGGTAATAAAAATGCTACAAGACAGGAGGTTATGGAAGCGTTAAAGAATGCACAGTGCGATGATATTATCGAGAAGCTTCCGGACGGAATAGACACTGTAATCGGTTCTAAAGGAACTTACCTGTCAGGCGGCGAAGCCCAGAGAATTGCTATTGCAAGGGCAATGTTAAAGAATTCTCCTATGCTTATACTTGATGAAGCAACTGCATTTGCTGACCCTGATAACGAGGCAAAGGTTCAGGCAGCATTTGAAAGGCTTTCACAGGGAAAGACAGTTATTATGATTGCCCACAGATTGTCGTCAGTTACTGGAGTTGATCGTGTATATGTATTAAAGAATGGTCAGATTAACCAGAGTGGAAAGCATAATGAACTGGCAGAGTCAGGCGGATTGTATGCACATATGTGGGAGGAATATAATAAATCAGTAAACTGGAAAGTGGGTGTGTAATATGAAAGAAAAGCTTATGCATAAATATGCCCTTTCAAGTCAGGGCGCTAAGGATATGATTAAGGCATTCATATCAGTTACAATATCTGATTTGATACTGATGATACCTGTGTCTTTATTGTATTTTCTTGTTAAAGATTATATGGAAGGGAATCTGGCAGGAAGAGGCGGATTCTATATTGCCGGAGTTATTATTACACTTGTATTGATTGCGATATCAACATATATCCAGTATAATGCAACATTTTTATCAACATATGTAGAGAGTGGTGTAAGACGAATTACACTGGCTGAGAAGTTAAGAAAGATTCCGCTTTCATTCTTTGGAAAGAAGGATTTGTCTGACCTTACAAGTACTATAATGGCTGATTGCGCACAGATGGAGACTGCATCATCACATTTTATACCGGAGCTTGTCGGAGCGTGCATATCTACAGCATTTGTAGCAATAGGACTATTCTTCTTTGACTGGAGAATGGCAATAGCAGCACTGTGGGTACTACCGATATCATTCATTATAGTCAGCTGCTCTGGAAAAGTTCAGAGAAAGCTTAACGAAAAGCAGGTGGCACTGAAAATGACGTGTGCAGATGGTATTCAGGAGTGCCTTGAAAGTGTCAGAGATATTCGGGCATATAATACTCAGGAAGAGTATATGAAGGGACTTGATGAGAAGATTAAGGCAGTTGAGAAGCATGCTGTAGCTACAGAACTTGGAACTGCTGTGTTTGTTGGAAGTGCACAGATGATTCTCAAGCTTGGTATTGCAACAGTTGCTTTGGTAGGCGGAGCATTATTAGCCAGTGGAAAGCTGGATGTCATCACATTTTTTATGTTCCTAATGGTTGTATCAAGAATATATGATCCAATGCAGGTATCTTTACAGAATCTTGCGGCAATTATCGCATCAGATGTACAGAGTGCAAGATTAGACGAGATACTTTCACATGATGTGCAGGAAGGTTCGGAGAAGCTTGATAACAAGGGGTATGACATAGAGTTTTCTAATGTAGGATTCTCATATGATACAGGTGATGTTGTATTAAATGATGTATCTTTTACTGCAAAGCAGGGGGAGGTAACAGCTCTTATCGGTCCGTCAGGCGGAGGAAAGACAACAGTTTCACGACTTGCAGCCCGTTTCTGGGACGCTGATAAGGGAAAGATAACAGTTGGTGGAATGGACATATCAATGATTGACCCAGAGACACTAATGTCGCTTTACTCTATAGTATTTCAGGATGTTACACTGTTTAATAATACAGTTATCGAGAACATCAGGATAGGAAAAATGGATGCAACGGACGAAGAAGTTATCGCAGCAGCAAAACTTGCACATTGTGATGAATTTGCTGAAAAATTATCAGACGGCTGGAACACAATGATTGGAGAGAATGGCTGTGAGCTTTCAGGTGGTGAAAGACAGAGAATATCCATAGCAAGAGCGTTCTTAAAAGATGCACCAGTAATACTTCTTGACGAGGCAACAGCTTCCTTAGATGTTGATAATGAAACAATGATACAGGAATCATTATCACAGCTTATAAAGAATAAGACAGTAATGATAATAGCTCATAGAATGAGAACAGTAGCAGACGCCGACAAAATAGTAGTATTAAAAAATGGTAAAGTAGTAGAAAGCGGTAAACCATCAGAACTTATGGCAAAATCCGGAATATACGCAGGTATGGTGAACACACAGCTTACAGCTGCTAAATGGAGTCTGTAACTATACATTTATCAGATAACTTACACTTGATATATGCACGTTGACAGATTGTCACGAAATATAATGTATGTTATAATAACTGACATTAATATAAAGGGGAATTTCTGCGAAAGAAATAAGGTCAGATTATGTTGACATACTCATTTGAAAACATTGGAAAAGAATCAATATATGAATATTTATACAAATGTATCAAGAAAGATATAATAGAAGGCAGACTGGTTAAGGATGAGCATCTTCCTTCAAAGAGAACGCTTGCTGTCAATCTTGGAATAAGTACCATAACAGTAGAGAATTCATATGGACAGCTTATGAGTGAAGGATATATATATTCTGTTCCTAAGAAGGGCTATTATGTATCAGATATTTCAGGTGTTGCAAGGATAAAGCCGGTAAAATATGAAGTTCCTGAAACAACAGCAAAGAAAAAGACCGGATATAAGTCAGATTTATCATCAAACAGGACAGATCCCGGAAGCTTTCCATTTGCAACATGGGCTAAGCTTATGAGACGGGTTATAACAGACAGGCAGGATGATCTTATGAAGATATCTCCGGGAGAAGGAACATGGGAGTTAAGAAAAGCAATTGCTATGCATCTGGCTTCATTTCGTGATATGCAGGTAACACCCGGACAGATAATCATTGGCGCCGGAACTGAATATATGTATAGTCTTCTTATACAGCTTTTGGGAAGAGATAAAGTGTATTGTGTTGAAGATCCGGGATATTCTAAGATTGCCAGGATATATGCAAGTAATAATGTGAAATTCTGTTATGCCGGTATGGATAATGAAGGAATGAAACCGGAAGCGGTAAGAGAATGTATGGCAGATATTGTTCATATAAGTCCTACACATCATTATCCGACAGGTATAACAATGCCGGTAAGCCGGCGCTTTGAATTGCTTGCATGGGCTAATGAAAAGCCGGACAGATATATAATAGAAGATGATTATGATTCAGAATTTCGTATGACAGGGAAGACAATTCCAACTATGAAAAGCATAGATATAAGTGAAAAGGTTATATATATGAATACATTTTCAAGAACACTGACACCGACAATCCGAATCAGTTATATGGTTCTGCCACCACACCTTGCCGCAACATATCAGGAAAAACTTGATTTTTATGCATGTACTGTATCTAATTTCGAGCAGTATGCACTTGCTGCATTCATAGAAGAAGGATATTTTGAGAAACATTTAAACAGAATGAGACTGTATTATACGAAACAGAGAGAGGCTGTTCTTTCAGTACTTAAAGAGGAACCGTTCAAATGTGTTGGAAGAGTAAGAGAGGCTGATTCAGGACTGCATTTTATTCTTGAACTTAATACATTACTTTCTGATAATGAGGTAAAAAGAAAACTTGAGGCAGAAGGCATCCATATAAATGCGTTATCTGAGTACTATCATAATAATACTGATGAATACAGCCACAGCTTTGTTATCAGCTATTCTGATATGAAGATAGAAAACTTCAGAATTGCATGCAGTAAAATGTCAGAACTTACACCTTTATGATGATTATTTATGATTGATTGTGAATGAATATAACAGTTGCAAAGAATGTAATAAAGCGGTAAAATCTGTTTATGTGATTTGTAAATAATGTGAGAGGATATTGACAAAAGTATGGTAGACTACAGCATTTTTCCGCTTGATGAAGAGATTAAAGACAAGCTTGCAAAGCTGGAAATAAGTTATGCATTTCAACCTATATTTTATCCGAATGGCAGGGATATATATGCATATGAGGCTTTAATGAGACCTAAGAATATTGGGGTCATGGATTTAATTGAAGAGTTCAGGATAAAGAATGATTTGCATACACTTGAGGTAGCAACTATATTTGGAGCAGTACAGTGTTATGCAAAGCGAGGATACCATTCATATATAGCAATTAATTCATTTCCTGCGGAATCATTTACTGCAGAGGAGCAGGCTGTTTTTGATGAATTCTATGCCGATGTTCTGGGAGATAAGGGGATAATAGAGATTCTGGAATACACAGCACTGGACATTGACAAATGGCAGTCTAAGAAGAATTCAATTAACAGAAGCAGATTCAATATTGCACTTGATGATTTTGGAACAGGCAATAATAATATGATGGCAGTGGATATATTTGCACCGCATATTGTAAAGCTGGACAGAAGTCTGATAACAGATATTGAGAATGATGTTGATAAGCAGGAGTATTACTATTATTATAGAGACAGCTTCCATAAAAGAGGCATCAAAGTGCTTGCTGAGGGTATTGAATCAAGAGAAGAGTATGAATTCTTAAGGGATAATGGTATTGATTTAGTGCAGGGATTTTATCTTGGACGACCGGAATAAGATGAATGCCAGTTTATATTTTTTTTATAAATGCTTTATACAATATATATTAACATATCACAAAGTATGTTGTATTATGATGGAGTAAAGAAAACATTTTTTCTCCCTCATATTTTTTTAAAAAGAGCGATGGCAGAGTTAATTTGCCGTCGCTCTTTTTTTGCGCGGACAGCGATGAGAATGTACAAGAAGAAGTGACAGCCATGTTTGCATGGGCTGGGACTTCTTCTTGTATATTCGAGGAGCGTCGCGACAATGCCAGAACGCAGTTCTGGCATATGAGCTGTCCGTGCGGACAGCGATGAGAATAGATAAGAAAAAGTGGCAGCGATGAGTATTTCAAATTATATATGGCAAACCCCCGCCATATTAGTGATATAATAATTAATATTTTCAGTATTTCAGGTTCAGTGATATCTAAGGCAATGAGACTGGAATAATATATAACATAGAATAGGGAGAAAATTATGGGAAAGAAAATTGCCAGAATTATAGGCAGAGTATTACTGGTGGTACTTGTTACTATAGTAATGCTGGTGGGAACTTTATTCATTATGATTAAGAGAATATGCAGCGATTCAGCACCTGCAGCCAGAAATCTTTTTATATCAACAGTTCTTGAATCAGGTCAGATGAAGTTTCTTGCTTCGTGGTTCTGTACAGATGCACAGATTAATGAGGTAATTAATGCTAATAAGATGGAGTCGATGGATTCAGATATTGATACATCTCTTATTAATATATCGTCAGACACAGATACACAGACGGTTGACAATAACGGAGAAGTAGAGCAGTTTGATGGGAATGGAATAAGAATGGTTGAGATTTCAGGAAGGTCATTCTTTGGAAAAATGCTGATTATAAAAGATCCGTCACAGGTTAAGGTCGGAACTACATACCCATGGGGGGATTACGGTAAGGAGCTTCATGAGATTGTAAGCGGAGCAGGAGCTGTTGCAGGAGTTAACGGAGGTCTGTATGTTTCATCAGGAAACAGAGGCGGCTCACCACTTGGAATTGTAGTGCAGGACGGTAAGATTACATATAACAGTCCTTCAGCACTTTCAGGTCTTTACTTAATTGGACTTAATAAGGATAACCTTTTAGTTGTTAAAGATATAGATGGTATGTCGGCAGCAGATTTTGAAAGCTATGTAAATGAAGCCGGGATCAGGGATGCTGTTGCTTTCCAGGAGGAAAGCTCTGATTCTAATAATCATTTTGTTCCGCTTATTATTAACAATGAAGCAAGAGTATTAAAAGGTCAGGGAAGCGGGGCTAACCCTAGAACAGCAATCGGACAGAGAGCTGACGGCGCAATACTTCTTTTAGTTACAGATGGAAGAGGTGCTTCAGGACATCTTGGTGCAACTGCGTCAGATTTGATATCAGTCATGCAGGAATATGGAGCAGTCAATGCAGCCAACCTTGATGGCGGAAGTTCTTCAACAATGGTATATAACGGTGGCTATGAGATGACAAGCGTAACATTTTATTATCAGAATTCATCATGGAAGCTGCCAACAGCATTTGTTGTAATGCCTAAGTAATTGGAAGGAGAACTGTGTAGATATGAAAAATAATACTAAGAAGTCTATAAATATAGGCAAAATCAATATACCATTAAATTACTGGACAGGGCTTGCCGTATATGCAGTGATTCTTCTTATTCTTGCAATCTGTATGATTGCATATACAGGTTCATGCCTTAAGAAATATGAGAATTCACAGTCGGACAAGGTAATGAATGATTTCCTTAATGACTTTACAAAGATGGCTGCTGATAAGACATTGGCTGATAATATTGAGCTTCCAGCCAGCAGTGAATTTGAGGGAAAAGATACATTTGTCAATATGTACATGTCCGAATTAGATGGTACAACTGACTATACATATAAGAAATCAGAGGGCAGTTATAATACAGAAGAGCCTATGTATGACATATATGCTGATGACAAGAAGGTTGCCAGAATGACTCTGGAAGCTAAAGATCAGCATGTTGTTCTTGGGATACTCACAGTGTTTGACTGGAAGGTTAAATCAATTGAGCCTGTATTTTCAGCAAAGACTAACGATTATACTGTATCAATTCCGGAAGGGTATACATTTACAGTTAATGGAATAACTGTGTCAGATGATTACAAGACTGGTAAGGTTATAGATAATCCTGATTTTGTGAATGTCTCTAAATATGTTACGATGCCAAAATCAGTAGAATATAAGCTGACAGGATTTGTCAACAAGCCGGAGATTAAGATATATAATGCATCAGGCAGTGAAGTTACTGCAAATGTAGATGCTAAGGGGAATGTATCTGTAGCTGCAAGTGGCAATTCTGCCGATATGCCATCAGAAAGAAAAGAAGAAGCTCTTAATATGGCAAAAATATGGGATAATTTCCTTACTAATGATTTAAGCGGTTCAGGTCATGGACTTGCAACAGTGCAGCAGTATCTTATTGAGGATTCGTATTACTGGAATCTTGCAAAAGATTATGCTTCAAGTGCAGATATAACATTTATCAGTGACCACACATTGTCAGGAAATCCGTATACAGGAGTGACAGTTGATAATTATATTGAATATAATGATGACTGTTATTCATGTCATATTGCATTTACAAAGAATATGACACTTACCTCAGGCGGCGCGAGAAAAGATGTTATTGATTCGACATTCTATTTCGTGAAATATGAGGGCAGATGGGCGATTGCGGATATGATTGCGACTACTAAGTGATTTATTCCCCGCAGAAGTGAAGCCGAATATTAAGAAAAATGTGCAGGATGCCAATTAAGGGGTGTCCTGCACTTGTCATGTGTGCTACAATGATTATTGAGAAGAATTATCAATAATGATTTGGGCAGATTATTTAGAAAAGGAAGACACACATGAAGTTAAATGAACTTAAGATTGGACAATGTGCAAGAATTACCTCAGTTGGCGGTGAAGGCGCATTAAGACAGCATTTTCTTGATATGGGCGTAATTCCCGGGGCGGAGGTTACGCTTGTAAAACTCGCACCTATGGGTGATCCAATGGAATTACAGATACATGGCTATGAACTTACACTTCGAGTTGCCGATGCAGGAGAGATTACTATTGATCCTATAGATGAGCGTACAAGAAAACACGAAAGACCAGACCGAATATATAAGTCTGACCATCCGGGACTTGGTGAGACTGGTAAATACCATGCTAAGGGAGATGGAGAAAAGCTTCCTGAAGGAACAAAGCTTACATTTGCACTGGTTGGTAACCAGAATTGTGGAAAGACAACTCTGTTTAATCAGCTTACCGGTTCTAACCAGCATGTCGGAAATTTTCCGGGAGTTACGGTTGACTGCAAGAGCGGTATGATTAAGGGACATGAGAATACATCAGTTACGGATTTACCGGGAATATATTCTATGTCTCCGTACAGCAGTGAGGAGATTGTTTCGAGAAATTTTGTGCTTAATGAGAAGCCAAAGGCGATTATTAATATTGTTGATGCAACTAATATTGAGAGAAATATGTATCTTACAATGCAGCTTTTAGAGATGGATGTGCCTATGGTTCTTGCACTTAATATGATGGACGAGGTAGTAGGCAATTCAGGTTCTATTGATATTAATGGCATGGAAAATATGCTTGGAATCCCGGTTATTCCTATATCTGCTGCCAAGAATGAAGGCGTTGATGAGCTTATAAGGCATGCACTTCATATTGCAGAATATCAGGAAAAGCCGGAAAGAACTGATTACTGTGATGAGAATGATTTCGGAGGAGCAGTACACAGATGTATACATGCAGTAATTCATCTTATAGAGGATCATGCAAAGAGAGCTGATATTCCGGTAAGATTTGCAGCAAGTAAGATTATTGAGGGTGATCCTCTTATATTAAAGCTGCTGCAGCTTGATGAGAATGAAAAAGAGATGCTTGAGCATATTGTACTTCAGTTGGAGAATGAGAGAGGTCTTGACAGAAGTGCGGCAATCGCGGACATGAGATTTACATTTATAGAGAAGATATGTGAAGCTAATGTTGTTAAGCCTAAGGCAAGTAAAGAAAGAATACGAAGCCAGAAGATTGATAAGATTCTTACTGGAAAATATACGGCAATACCTTGCTTTGTAGCAATTATGCTTGCAATATTCTTTCTTACATTCAATGTGATTGGTGCATTTTTACAGAATGTTCTGCAGATGGGTATTGATGCACTTACTGGCGTTGTTGACAATGCACTTGCAGCGGCAGGCGTGAATAAGGTTATTCACAGTCTTGTAATAGATGGAATATTTGCAGGTGTCGGCTCAGTGCTTTCATTCCTGCCGATTATTGTTACACTGTTTTTCTTCTTATCACTTATGGAGGACAGTGGTTATATTGCAAGAGTAGCATTTTTTATGGATAAACTATTAAGAAAGATTGGTCTGTCAGGAAGAAGTATTGTTCCTATGTTGATTGGATTTGGATGTACTGTTCCTGCGGTTATGGCAACAAGAACGCTTCCAAGTGAGAGAGACAGGAAGATGACAATTCTTCTTACACCATTTATGAGCTGTTCAGCCAAGCTGCCAATATATTCATTCTTTGTCAGTGCATTTTTCCCGGGAAAGGGCGCACTTATAATGGGAGGCTTATATTTCTTTGGAATTATTATGGGAATTCTTGTGGCATTGCTTTACAAAGGAACATTGTTTAAAGGCGAAGCTGTTCCTTTCGTTATGGAACTTCCTAATTACAGACTTCCAGGCATGAAAAATGTTTTGCAGTTATTATGGGAAAAGGCCAGAGATTTCTTGCAGAGAGCATTTACAGTTATATTTGTTGCAACTGTAATTGTCTGGTTTTTACAAAGCTTCAATCTGCACCTTAATCTTGTTACAGATTCAAAGGACAGCATACTTGCACTTATTGCGGGAATAATAGCCCCTGTATTTGCACCTTTAGGATTAGGTGACTGGAGAATATGTACATCTTTGCTGTGTGGTGTCATGGCAAAGGAAAGTGTCGTATCAACAATGCAGATACTTTTCGGGACAGGCATACGGGCAGCACTTTCAACAGCCGGTGCAGCCGCAATGCTTGTATTCAGTCTTCTGTACACACCTTGTATCGCAGCAATTGCTTCAGTAAAGCGTGAGCTTGGCGGAAAATGGGCAGTTATAATGGTTGTATGGCAGTGCCTGATTGCGTGGGTGATGGCATTTGTTGTGCATGCTGTTGTGATGCTATTCTAGAAAGCATTTATTTCATGTGACATTACTGGTGAAAATGTGGTAAAATAATCTAAGATTATGCTAAAAGCAAGGAGCGGATGGTTATGAAATACATTTTTACTAATGGACATATCCTTGATGGAACTAAGGATATGAAAGTTTTGGATGGTCATTCTGTGCTTGTTGAAGATGACAAGATTACTGGTATTGTGAAGGGTAACACTGTACCAGACGGCTTTAAGGAGATTAATCTTGAGGGTAAATACCTTATGCCGGGGCTTATTAATATGCATGTTCATCTTGCAGGCAATGGAAAGCCACAGAAAAAGCAGAGAGATAATGAAAAGACTGTTAAGCTGCTTATGGGAACAGCACTTTCAAGGGCTGTGACATATAAGGTCGTAAAGGATTTTGCAAAGACAGAGCTTATGAGTGGTGTTACTACTATAAGAACTGTCGGTGGCCTGGCGGATTTTGATACAAGAGTAAGGGATGATATCAGAAATGGCAAGGCTGACGGACCAAGAATACTTGCAGCTAATGAAGGAATTTCTGTGCCGGGTGGACATATGGCTGGTTCGGTTGCGGTAGCTGCTAACAATATAGATGAAGCACTTGTTCAGGTTGATATTGCAAAAAGCCAGAATGTTGACCTTATTAAGCTTATGATTACAGGCGGCGTACTCGACGCAAAGGCTAAGGGTGTTCCTGGTGAGCTTAAGATGAAACCTGAGATGGTTAAGGCTGTATGTGATAAGGCACATGCACTTGGATACAATGTTGCTGCACATGTAGAGTCGCCAGAGGGTGTAAGGGTTGCACTTGAAAATGGTGTTGATTCAATAGAGCATGGAGCAAAGCCTGATGATGAGATAATACATTTGTTTAAGGAGAATAATGCATTTTTATGCACAACATTATCACCTGCACTGCCATATGCTCTTTTTGACAGAAGCGTATCTAATGCGTCAGAGGTTGAGCAGTACAATGGCAATATCGTGTTTGAGGGAATAAAGGAATGTGCCAAGGCAGCAATTGCCAACGACATTCCGGTCGTACTTGGTAATGATGTTGGCTGTCCATGGATTACACAGTATGATTTCTGGAGAGAGCTTTATTATTTCCACAAATATGTAGGTGTAAGCAATGCATTTGCATTATACACAGCTACGCTTAACAGTGCAGTAATGGCAGGGATTGGTGATGATACAGGTTCTGTTGAAGCCGGTAAATGTGCTGACCTGATTGTAACTAAGAATAATCCGTTAGATGATCTCAGGGCACTTCGTAACGTGGATTTAGTCATGGCACGAGGCAGATTATACAATAATCCGAAGTTCAAAACGAAAAATATTGTCACTAAAGAACTGGATAAATTTTGTGATTTGTGTTAATTTTATTAAAGAATTTTACTTAAAGGAATAAGATTATGAAGATAGGATTTGATAATGACAAATATTTAAAAATGCAGTCTGAGCATATTAAGGAGAGAATTGCCAAGTTTGACAATAAGTTATATCTTGAGTTTGGCGGAAAGCTGTTCGATGATTATCATGCTTCAAGGGTTCTTCCAGGATTTAAGCCGGACTCAAAGCTTCAGATGCTTTTACAGTTAAAGGAGCAGGCTGAAGTTGTTATTGCAATAAGTGCAGAAGATATTGCAAGTAATAAGATTCGTGGCGATTACGGAATTACATATGATCAGGAAGTATTAAGACTTATAGATGAATTTACGGAATATGGACTTTTTGTAGGCAGTGTCTGCATCACTAAGTATTTCCAGCAGCCAGAGGTTGATAATTTTATCAAGGTGTTAGATGCACATGAAATTAAGAATTTCAAGCATTACAAGATTGCCGGATATCCTAATGATGTTGCCAAGATTGTAAGTGATGATGGTTACGGAAAGAATGAATTTATTAAGACTACCAGACCACTTGTAGTTGTTACTGCTCCTGGTCCTGGAAGCGGAAAGATGGCTACATGTCTTTCACAGCTTTACCATGAATATAAGCATGGTGTTAAGGCTGGATATGCGAAGTTTGAGACATTCCCAATCTGGAATATTCCACTTAAGCACCCTGTTAATCTTGCTTATGAGGCAGCGACAGCAGACCTTAATGATGTTAATATGATTGATCCTTTCCATTTGGAAGCATATGGTAAAACAACGGTTAATTATAACAGAGATATCGAGATATTCCCTGTGCTTAATGCTATGTTCGAGCTCATTGCCGGTGAGAGTCCATATAAGTCACCAACAGATATGGGTGTTAATATGGCTGGTAACTGTATTGTTGATGATGAAGCATGCCGTTATGCTTCTAATATGGAGATTATCAGAAGATATTACAAATATTTATGCGACCAGAAGAGAACTGGTGTAAACAGTCAGGAAATTTATAAGATTGAGCTTTTAATGAATCAGGCAGGAATCACACCATCTTCAAGACCTGTTGTTAATGCTGCACTTGAAAAGTCAGCAAAAAGCGGTGATAAACCGGCGGTTGCAATTGAGTTAGAAGACGGAACTATTGTTACTGGAAAAACAGGTGATCTGTTAGGTGCTGCGTCATCAGCATTGCTTAATGCATTAAAGCAGCTTGCAGGAATAGATGATTCAGTTGACCTGCTATCACCTGAGTCAATCAGTCCAATCCAGACCTTAAAGACTAACTATCTTGGCAGCAGGAATCCAAGACTTCATACAGATGAAATTCTTATTGCACTTTCATCTTCAGTTGTAGCCAATCCGTTAGCTGACAAGGCATTAAAGCAGATGCCTAAGCTTTATGCATGTGATGTTCATTCAACAGTTATTCTTTCAGCGGTAGACAAGGATACATTTAAGAGACTGGGCATGAATCTTACATGTGAGCCTGCTTATGAGGAAGAAAAGAGATTTCATAAGAATTAGTTATTGACACACATGCAGGCATTTGATATTATTTATCAAGTAATTAAATATTCCATGAGGGAGTAGTTAGCGCGAAAGTGTGATTTGTCAACATTCTGATTATAATTAAAGAGTATAATCTGGCAAATCTTAAATAATGAGACTCATGTATATCAATTAACAGTTAGTGTTGTACACGGAAGGTAGTTGATATACATGAGTCTTTTTTTATCTGTTGGATATAGTAGTGGCAGAGTTTTTAAGCTGACGACACTTATTATGGAGAGAAAAAAAGGAGGAAAACATGGAAAAATTCATTAACAATGCACCATTTGCTCTTGTACTTGTATGTCTTATAATCGGTTTTGTTCTGCTTATTAAAGGTGCAGACTTTTTCGTAGAAGGAAGCTCAAGTGTAGCAAAGAGACTACATGTTCCGTCTATTATTATTGGACTTACAATTGTTGCAATGGGAACATCGCTTCCAGAAACGGCGGTCAGTGTATCTGCATCAATTACAGGCAACAATGAGCTTGCAGTAAGTAATGTAGTCGGTTCTAATATATTTAACCTGATGGTTGTTATTGGCGTGTGTGCAATGATTGCAACAGTAAATGTTGCAAAAGAAACAATAAAAAGAGATATCCCATTTTCACTTATCTGTGCAGGACTTTTATTGATTTTAGGAATCCTTGGGGTTGGTGATAAGTCAGGAATGATGCTTGGACATTTTGATGGTGTAATATTTATCGGTGCATTTGCAGGATACATTTTTTACATGATTAAGATTGCACTAAAGGCAAGCAAAGAAGGCAAAAAAATCGAGATTGAGGGCGGTTCTGATGAAGATATTAAGTTGATTTCAGTTCCGCTTAGTATTCTGTTTATTATTGGCGGTGCAGCTGCGATTGCAGTAGGCGGAGATATTACCGTAGACGCTGCCTCAAGGATAGCGAGTGACCTCGGAATGAGCCAGACACTTATTGGGCTTACAATAGTTTCAATAGGAACATCACTTCCAGAGCTTGTAACTTCAATAGTTGCAGCCAGAAAGAACGAAGTCGATATGGCACTTGGTAATGCGATTGGTTCAAATGTATTTAACATACTTATGGTACTTGGTATTGCATCAGCAATCAGCCCAATCAGCATAATTACAGAAAATATTATAGATTTGTGTGTGCTTATTGTATTTACAATATGTGTATGGATATTTGCTGGAACAAAGAAGAAAATCGGAAGAATCGAAGGTTTTTCAATGGTTGCACTTTATGTGATATATGCAGCTTATATCATAATAAGATAAATGAGGTAACATACAAATGCTGTTGTTTTTAAAAGTGTTTTTTACTGAATTCATAGCTGAGATGGGCGATAAAACCCAGCTCATGCTTATTGCTCTTACTTCTAAATATAAGTTAAGAGATATTATATCAGGAATTGCTGTAGCAATTCTTGTACTTAACGGACTTGCTGTTTTAGCAGGTGGGCTTGTCAGTGAATTTATTCCTGACTGGCTTATAAAGACTATTGCAGCACTTGCATTTCTTTATTTTGCTGCATCAACTATTGCAGGGGATGATGATGACGAAGAAGAAGGCAGCGGCAAATCAAAGATTAAGTTTGCACCACTTGCAGTTTTCTGTACATTTTTCATTGCAGAACTTGGTGATAAGACACAGCTTACAGCCATAACATTTGGTGCTAATGAAGGTATGAGTGCAACTCTTATTGTATGGATAGGATGTTCACTTGGACTTTTTGCGGCTGACATTCTTGGTATGTTAGTCGGATATCTGTTAAAGAGCAAGACTCCGGACGGACTGCTTAATACACTTGCATTCGCAATATTCTCGATATTCGGTGTATATACACTTTATCAGGGACTTAAGCTTATAAGAACATATGTCTGTCCGATTCCTGTATGGCCAATACTTATAGCTGCAACTGTTGTTTTTGTTGTTATATGTGTCTGTCTTTTTATAAGAAGAGAGAAGGAAAAGAATGATTAGAATGAAAGTAATCGTATCATTTTTTATGTGATGCGATTATTTTTTTTGTAAATATGCCGATATAATATTAAGAAAAGTCAAGGATGACTTTATCCAATACATTTACATTCAAGGAGGAATGAATTATGAGTAGTATATCTTCAGGGAATTTTTCCCAGATAGCCGGTTCGTATGCAGATACGGCGGCTGTTTATTCTAAGCCAGAGACAACTAAGACCGATGAGACAAGCGGAAAGAAGAAAGTCAGTGGTCAGACTATTGGCAATCCCAAGTTAAGCGAGAAAGCAAGCAAATATTATGAACAATTAAAGAAAAAGTACTCTAATATGAACTTTATTCTTGTAAGTGAGGATCAGAAAGAGAATGCCAAGGCTAATGCTGCAGGTTATGCTAATTCTAATAATATGGTTGTCCTTATTGATGAGAATAAAATTGAAAGAATGGCTTCTGATGAGAATTACAGAAAACAGTATGAAGGAATTATTGCAAATGCTGCCAGTGGAATCTCACAGCTTGCAAGCAGTCTTTCAGCAACAGGAACTAGTGTAAAGGGCTTTGGAATGCAGGTTAATGATAATGGTACAGCATCATATTTTGCTGTGCTTGAAAAGTCAAGTGCTGCACAGAAGGAGCGCATTGAGAAGAAGGCTGTAGAAAAGAAAGAAGCTAAGAAGACAGCACAGAAGAAGGCAGAAAAGAAAAAGAATGAGGAGCGGCTGGAAAAGAAACGTAAAGAGACCGGGGATGTCGATGATACTGACGATACAGAGACCGTAACAGTGACAGCTTCATCAATAGAAGAGCTTCTTGAAAAGATAAAAGACCAGGAACAGCTTTTCTTAAGTGATACAGTAAAAACTCCACAGGAGAAGAATGTGGGTCAGAATGTTGACTTTTCTGTATAATGTCAGGGGGTGTGCCTAGTGATATTATCAGGAACAATAGCAAGTACCGTACAATTGCAGATGCTTAACAACAAATGGATGCAGAAAAAGGAATCTGGCAATGTTTTATCTAAGCAGGAGTTAAACGAGCGTTCTACATGGACATCCGAGCAGTTTATGATTGCAGATTTTCAGGACCAGTTAGAACATAATCGAGAAACACAGAAGCGTCAGAAAATTGATAATAAGATTATGTCAGGTGGGAGTCTTTCGCCTGAGGAAATATCTTATCTTGAAAAGAATGATCCTGTTGCTTTAAAGAAATATCGTGAAACTAAAGAAGATAAAGAAAGCTACAAGGAAAAACTCAGACAGTGCAAGACTAAGGAAGAGGTTGACCGTGTAAAGCTGCAGAAGCTTGGAGAACTGGAGAGTTCATTAAGCAGTGTCGTCAATGACCCGACAATACCTAAAAGTGCCAAGTTAGCGAAAGCCCAGGAAATACTTGCAAAGACTAACAACATTGAGGCTGCACATCTTGAGTTTGTCAAATCCGCAGATTATCAGAGTATGCCAACTGATGACGAAAAGAAAGAACAGGATGCAGCAGATAATGATATATCAGATGAGATAACAGACAGCGAGAAAGCTGATGATACTGAACTTACTGATGCTTCTGATAATATACCAGATAAAGCAGATTCTGTAGATACAAAAGTATCAGATAAAACATCTGAAAAAGATAATCACAAGAAAGAATACAGTACAGAAATTAAGAAAGTTAGCCGAAAGCTTAAGAAAGGTTTTGAGGCGGCTGACATGCATGTTGACATAATTGTATAATTATGTATGATAGGGAATCCACTCAGATATGACTAAGAATAGTTATGTCTGGGTGGATATTATTAAAAGGATTAAATATTTTGTCACATGGTAATCACTTCGCTAAAGCATAGTTTAACGAAGTGATTCAGAACGCTCCGTTTGCGTGGTTCTGTTTGTGATACTAAATACTCTAATTAATATTTACACTATACCACATAACCCTCGATTCTATGATATAATATCCTAAGAAATTTCTCCGAGGAGGATAATGTATGGAATACGATGTTATTATTATTGGAGCCGGACCGGGCGGAATCTTTTCTGCGTTCGAGCTTATGAAAAAGTCACCCGAAACCAGAGTGGCTGTGTTTGAAGAAGGCAACACATTAGAGAAGAGAAAATGTCCTATAGACGGCAAGAAGGTTAAATCGTGTATTAAATGTCCAACATGTGCGATTATGAACGGATTTGGTGGTGCTGGTGCATTTTCAGATGGTAAATATAATATAACTAATGATTTCGGCGGAACTCTTTATGAGTATATCGGCAGGGATCAGGCAATCAATCTGATGAAGTATGTTGATACAATCAATACATCACATGGTGGCGAAGAGACTCACATGTATTCTACAGCAGGCACTAAGTTCAAGACTTTATGCATGCAGAACAAGTTAAAGCTCCTTGATGCGTCAGTAAGACATCTTGGAACAGACATTAACTATGTTGTTCTTGAAAATATGTACAATGAGATGAAGGACCATATAGACTTCTACTTTAATACTCCTGTAAGCAATATTGAGGTGATTGATGGTGGTTACAGAGTATTCTATAAGGATGAGTACATGGATTGTGACAAATGTATTGTTTCCGTTGGTCGAAGCGGAAGCAAATGGATTGAAAATGTCTGTCAGAAGCTTGAGATTCCAACCAAGTCTAACCGTGTTGATATCGGTGTGCGAGTTGAGCTTCCGGCTGTTATATTTTCACATCTTACAGATGAGTTGTACGAAAGCAAGATTGTATACAGAACAGAGAAATTCGAAGATCTTGTAAGAACATTCTGTATGAATCCTAATGGAATCGTAGTTAATGAGAACACTAATGGTATTGTAACAGTTAACGGACACAGCTATGAAGGTGCTGAGAAGCAGACAGAGAACACCAACTTTGCGCTTCTTGTTGCAAAGCATTTTTCAGAGCCATTCAAGGACAGTAACGGATACGGTGAAAGTATTGCAAGACTTTCCAACATGCTTGGTGGAGGTGTTATTGTCCAGAGATTTGGCGACCTTATGAGAGGAAGAAGAAGTACAGAAAAGCGAATTGAGGAGGGGCTTGTAAAGCCTACTCTTGCTGCTACTCCGGGGGATTTAAGTCTTGTACTTCCTAAGAGAATTCTTGATGGAATTATTGAGATGATTTACGCACTTGATAAGATTGCACCGGGAACTGCCAATGATGATACACTTCTGTATGGCGTTGAGGTTAAGTTCTACAACATGGAAGTTGAGATTGACAACAATCTTGAGACAAGATATAAGGGCTTATACATAATTGGCGACGGAAGCGGCGTTACACATTCATTATCACATGCTTCTGCCAGTGGCGTATATGTTGCAAGAAAGATTATTGAAGAAATGTAGTCACATAATATTAATTAATAAGGGAGATTGCCATAAGACAGTCTCCCTTTAATAGTTTAATTAATATTTTTATTAAGCTTTATTATTTCAGCCCCTAACAGATTGGCATCATCAGTTCCATGAGTTGCAATAAGCAAAGTACGGTTATTACGCATTTTTAAGATATAGTCTATTACATTTAACTTAGTATCCTTATCTAAACCTGTGAATGGTTCATCAAGTATTATAAGTTTCCCGGGATATGATAATGCTCTTGCAAGTGCAACTCTTCTTTTCATTCCACCGGATAATGAACTTACAGGAATATCAAGACTATCATCTGGAAGAATTGATAACAGATTATTACGGATTTCATCCCTATTGTTTTTTCCATGAAGCACTATTCTGACATTGTCTATTGCAGAAAGGTAAGGAATAAGCCTGTCCTCCTGAAACATACAAGATATGCTTTTAGTATCTATACCGGATACACTGCCGGAATCAGCACGTTCGAGTCCTATTAGAATTCTTAAAAGTGTAGTTTTTCCTATACCTGATGATCCCATAAGACAGTATATAGAATTATCTTTAAGGGTAATATTAACATTTTTAAGAACTTCATTGTCATCAAAGGTTTTGCATAAATCAGTGATTATAATACTCACAATAATTCTCCTGACATTTTAAATTTATTGGATAGAAAGCAGGCTTGTAACACAGTAAAGTGTCTGACCGTTATATACAACCCTTGACCAGCCAACCTCTGTATTATAACCGGTTCTCGTAAAAAACTCGCCTTTTTTAGCAGTTGCAACAACAACAGAATCTGCATCAGTCACACTAGGCTTATTCCTAAGATTAACCTCTTCCTTAGGAGTTACAGTATCGTTACAGTCTGTGAATTTCGTGTTAAATCCGGTTGCAGGACTTTCTGTTGCTTTAGGTGTAAGGTCTGTTGTTAAGTAACTTGTAACAGCGTATACAGTTTGTCCATTGTATACAAGTCTTGACCAGCCACTGCTGCTTGTTCCAGTCCGTGTAATTGTTTCACCATTGATAAGTGTTGCAATTACTGTTGCGTCTGTATCCTGACTAGGCTTGTCACGAAGCCTTACTTCATCTTTGGCAGTAACGGTGTCATTAACAGAGGTGAATACCATGCCTGCTTCTACATCTGGGGATGCGGCAGCTGCAGTTTCACCGCTTAGAGAGCCGTTACTTTCTGAATAACCGAAATAAGCAACGTTAATATCAACATTTGTACCAATTCCTGCTACCCTGCCCTGATTAGTATACTGCCACATGCTGTATGTTCCTGTATATGATGTGGATGGAGTCTCTGGATAAGGCGTTGACGGATATTGTGCAACCCATATCTTAAATGATTTTTCAAGACTTGCAATGTTCCACTGGCTGTTATTGGTAAGTTCAGAGCAAGCGGCATAGAACATAGGTGTATAGCCTTTATCATATATTTCCTGTAAAAATGCAACAGCTACGTCAGTTCTTTCAGCCTTAGTCATGCTCTTCTGCCTGCTTTCAGATGTGTTGAAGCCTTCACAGTCAAATGCTACAGGGTAAGTTATACTGTAGTCTGCTATGAAATCAGCAACCCAGTCTGCTTCTTCAATAGCTTCAGCTTCATTAACTGCTGATGAGAAGAAGTATACACCAACTTTAATTCCGTTGGCTGCAGCCTGCTGCATGTTGTATTTTGCATTGGTGTCAGCATAGATAACACCTGTTTTCTGCGCTCTGTAGCCAACTCTTATCATTGCAAAATCAACACCTGATGAAGCAGCCTGTGCCCAGTCGATAGTTCCCTGAAATTTAGAAACGTCTACGCCAATAGTTATATCTGATGTTTCATTAGTGCTGTTAGAAAGAATTACAGAAGCACCATTACCGGCTGACTGATTCATCGCTCCATCATTGTCGGAATACTGCGGATCCTGTTCTTTCTCATCTTTATCGCTTAAAGTATTATTGCCGTCGGTATCTGTTTCACTGACAGACGAAGTTTCTTCGGTTGAAGATGCATTTGCAGGTACTTTTTTCCCTCTATGACCGAAAGAAACAATAAGTACAATTATTAATGCAATTACTGCTGCTGCAACAATTATGATTGCAGGCAGTAATTTCTTCCAGTTAATATGAATAGAATCATCAAGATATCCAAAATCATCGTCATCAGAATTAAACAGCTTAGACATGTACATCGCCTCCTAATTTAAATAATCGCTGCACAGATAATTAAGAAGCAGAGCTGCACCATTACTATCCATTGCAGTACCATTTAGTCCCATATAGTTAATTGTCCAGTAACTAATGGATTCATCATATGTGAATTGAATCTTCAATGAAGAATTAGTGTTATTATATACTACTTTACCGTTGAATTCTACAACCTTTTTATTATCAGTAGAACTGAAAATAGTCCATTCGGGGTCTGTACATTTGTTATCCAGACATTGACCAAAGGTTATAGATTCATCCTGAAATATCTGCTGTTCTTTTACTGTATCGATTCTTGAATCTTGCATTGCGCTGGCTTTAGTACCAATGCCTGCGCGTGTCACACCAATAAAACATATTATTAATGTGAGTATGACAGCAAGAAGTGTTGAAACTGTTCCTGAAAATGCACCATCTAAACTGTCATGGTACAGAATGAACACAAGAATACCACCTGCTATCCCACCACCGAGATGACCGAGAATATCTACATTTGCACCATTAGATATAAGAGCATATACAACAATTAACGCAATAGATACGATTACAGTTGTCTTATTGGAATCAGTTTTTGAACTGAAATTAGTAAAAAGTGTTGCACACATTACACCGAATATTGCACCTGATGCACCTGCAGCAAAGCGGATTACATCGGGATTGATAAGGTGTGATACATATACAGATACAAGGCCTGATGCAAGTCCTGAACCGAAATATATAATTGCAGTACGAAGAGAACCGACACGGGGTTCAAGTCTTGAACCGAACAGATACAGAGCAACCATATTATTAATAAAATGTGGCAAATTAGCATGCAGAAACATATAAGTCAGAAGCCTTATATATTCTTTATTATTATGAATATACTGGTAATTAAGTCCACCTGTTTCAAAATGATCACTGCCTGCTATTATGCACATAATGCCTGCAAGTAGATTGGCAAGGATTATAATAAGCACAACAGGCATGTTCCTAAGACTGACTTCTGAATATCGTTTCTTTTGACTGTGTTGATAAAAATCTTCAGGATTAATTCTGTCAGATTTAATCTCGTATACTTCATCATCAAGATGAAGGTCATCAAATCCATTGGGCTTAAACTCGCTTTGATAGCTGTTATGATAGTTGTTATTGTAATCTGGTTCCATAGAATATTTCTCCCCTCATGTTAATTTTCCACTCTACAAAAAAAGAATTCAGCATTACACTAAATTCTTTTTCATTATAACATATTGGGTCAATATGTGTTATTTAATATGAAGCTGTGCTTTAATAATAATTCTTTGAGAACCATCCATTTTGGCTTTAATACTTCCGTTATGCTCGGAAACAATAGCCTTTGCAATTGAAAGACCAAGACCATATCCGGTTATCTTAGCAGATGTTGAATCAGCCCTGTAGAATCTGTCAAACATTCTGTCAGTAAGATTCTTATCAATATTATCAACATCATTGCTTACGATTAAAACAATATAGCTTCCTGAAGAATATAATTTAAAGTCTATGTTACCTTTACCTGATGAATATTTAAATGCGTTATCAAGAAGAATTGTAAATAGCTGCCGTACTGATGATGAGTCACCGCAGCATGTAAGGTCAGGTGTAATATCGTAGGTAAAATGTTTACCTGAATCAAGTGCAAGTGCATTATAAGAGTGCACAGCTTCTTCTGCAAGGTCAGAAACAGGAAAAACCACACGTTTTATATGACCGTTGCGCTCATCCATTCTTGCAAGTGATACAAGACTGTTAGTCATAGCTGTAAGATTTTCTGCCTGTTTCTTTATATCTTCAATCCATTCATTATCAGGATTATCCATCTGTAATATATCTGCATCAGCTCTTATTACTGTAATCGGAGTCTTAAGCTCATGACTTGCAGATGTTATGAATTCTTTCTGCTTGCGGTGTGCTTTTGCAATAGGCATGACGATAAGCTTTGAAGTAAATATAAGAATCAGGAGCATAACCGCAATACCCGCACATGATGATTCTATAAGCGAAACAGCTGTTTTCTTAACATCATCTATCATATTACTTCGAAGTACGAATACAGCAATTGTACGTTTCTCTTTTTCATATATGCAATATCTGTAACCATTGTAAAATCCATCAAGTTCGCCTGTCTCATATGCCTCATAATATATTGCCAAAGCCTCATCTTCAGAAATATCAGATATGTTATCGATATTAATGGTTCTGGGGCGGTTATCTTTACCAAATGTAATATAGAAATACCTGGCATCTGCTTTAATTGGCTTCTTATCTAAAATATTAATATATATAGATGAAACAAGATGGTCGGATTTAGCGACCATCTTATTGTATGTGTTTCTGACACTTGTATATACTATAAATCCCTGCATAATTATTACAACTGCCATTGAAAGAACAATAAATTGTATTCTTAAGCGGGTAAGCATTTTCTCATTATAATTAGATGCTTTATTATTTTTTGACATTATATACCTTCTTTATATTAGTTGTTATTTTTTAAATAATATCCCATATTTCTTCTTGTAGCAATAGAATAATCAGACTTTAAAGCCTCAAGTTTTCTCCTGAGATAAGATATATAAGTCCATACGGTGCTGATATCAGAATCAGATTCACTGTCCCAGATTTTCTCCATAAAATGTTCTGCCGAAATAACCTGAGTTTTATTATTCATGAACATCAGCATCATCTGATATTCCTTATTAGTAAGAAGAAATGAACCTGAAGGAGAAGATAATTCACATGTAGTTGTGTTGAGCGAAATATTTCCAAGTGTAATAACATTATCTTGTTGTTTTTCAGAACGTGTAAGTACACGGATTCTTGCAAGCAGTTCTCTTGTGTCAAATGGTTTGGTAAGATAATCGTTAGCACCATTATCAAGCCCTTCTACTTTATCATCTATTTCAGTCTTTGCAGTAAGCATAAGAACCGGAATGTTGCTGCCGCGTTTTCTTAAATTCTTTAAAGCTGTAATTCCATCCATTACCGGCATCATAATATCCATAATTACAGCATCATATATATCTTTTTCTAGATAATCAAGGGCCGTCTGACCATTTTCAACGCAGTCAACAGAATAATTATTCTTCTGTAATATAGTTGAAACTGCCCTTGATAATGAGCGGTCATCTTCAACTAATAATATTCTCATATATAATCCTCCAGTCGAATAATATTAATTCCAGTAGCCAAGTTCTATACCCTTTAAGTATATAGCTTTGGCTTTGGAATAATATCCATAAGAGTTAAAATGTGTGAAATCAGCACGAATCTGTTCAGGAAGATTGCCTGTCTGTATATCAATTATATCATTTTCGGTTGGTGTAAGTCCACAGTCAGATAGTGCATTTTCCATAAGATAAAGTCTTGTGTTAAGGAAATGTTCTCCAAATGCATCATACAGAGCCTGTTCCCATAATGTTGCATGAAGTCCTGCATAATTACCATTATTATCGTATACATCCTGATATATGTCAGCTGATTCTCCCGGATTATCAGTATCACCAACAATTATATAATCAGCATAATAGCTGTTATCAATTATATTCTGATATTGTTTTATAAGTTCATCATAATCATTCTCCCAGCCACCATTACTTCCCATCTCAAGAATAAGAATATCATTGCGATGGTCATAAGCTGCTTTAGGAATAACCCTTGTCCATGCGTTAATATACATTTCAGTTACAGAATCACAGTCTGCATCAGAACATATAGAAATATATAAGCCTTCATCAGCTCTTTCGACACAACATAAAACATCATTAATATATACTGTGTCTGGATATGTGTTATCTTCATATCCATATCCGCTGTAGTCATCCATAGTGATTGTTTCTTCATTTTCATCAACAAATTTTACATAAGCTAATGAGTGGTCGGTTATATAGATATCACGGTCAGTGTATATTGGAATTCCGCCCGCGCGTAAAGAAATCTGATATGAATTCTCACCACCTACACCAAAGTTGTAGGTATTGATTGATGTAAAATATTGCAGAGCAGATGGAGTTGTAAAGTAAGATATGTCTTCAATACCATTATCAAGGTATATATATGCTTCGTTACATCCAGCTCCCTGCATCATACTATCACCCCAGCATGTTATGCTGCGTTCAGGGATTTCATCATCTAATACTGATTCATTAGTGTAAGACTCAAGAACAATATTATTGTTATTAGATAAAATGCATTCGGGCTGAGAGCTGTTTAATGTTATCTTAGATTCTTTTCCAGAACATCCTGTTAAGAACAGGCTTAATAATATAGTACATATATTTAATAAAGCAAAAAGGTTCTTTTTCATATGAATTTCTCCAATCTGATATTTTTTATCTTTGTTCTGACATTAATATAAAATATCAACCTAAAATTAATTTAAAAAATATTCACTAATCATCAATAAAATGGTAAAATATTAAAATATGTTTAGATAATGGAGGCAGATTATTATGGATTCAACATTAAGAAGAACATGGGCTGAAATAGATATGGATGCACTTGCACATAATTATGAAACATTACGGAAAAGAATTGGAGAAAATGTTAAGTTTTTAGGCGTTGTAAAAGCGGATGCTTACGGACATGGTTCTGTACAGGTAAGCAGACTTTTACAGGAGTCCGGAGCAGATTATCTTGCAGTAAGCAGTATAGATGAAGCTGTAGAATTAAGACACAATGGTATTACAATGCCGGTTCTTATACTTGGACATACACCTAAGGAAGAAGTATCTGAGCTTATTAAGAATAATATAACACAGGCTGTAACATGCAGGGCTAAGGCACTTGAATACAGTGAGGAAGCTGTTAAATGTGGTGGTACATTAAAGATTCATATTAAAGTTGATACAGGAATGTCAAGACTTGGATATCTGTGTGACGGAGATTATTTTGAAAGTGGTGTTGAAGGAATATGTGAAGGCTGTACTCTTCCAGGTCTTGATGCTGAGGGAATATTCACACATTTTGCAGTATCTGATGAATTTGGAGAAGAATATGAAAGCTATACTAAGCATCAGTTTGAATTGTTTACCAGTGTGATTGATGAAGTTGAGAAAAAACTTGGAAAGAAATTCAAGATAAGACACTGTGCCAATACAGGTGCTGTTGCAAGATATCCTGAAACATGGCTTGACATGGTAAGACCAGGACTTCTGCTCTATGGATATGGAGATTTTGCACAGGAGCTTGGACTTAAGCCTGTTATGTCACTTAAGACAACAGTAAGCACAATCAAGACTTACCCTGCCGGAACAGCAATAAGCTATGGAGGAATATACAAGACTGACAGAAAGACAAGAATGGGAGTTGTTCCTTATGGATATGCTGATGGATATTTCAGATGCCTTTCTAACAGATATGAGCTTATGACAGAAGAAGGTCCTGCTCCACAGAGAGGCAAGATATGTATGGATATGTGCATGATTGATCTTACAGATAAAATGAATGTTGATGTTGGTAGTGAAGTAGAGATATTTGGTAAGGCTAATCCTATTGAGCATATGGCACAGCTTGCAGGAACAATTCCTTATGAGCTTACATGTGCAGTAAGTAAGCGTGTCCCTAGAATGTACATAAAGGATGGCAAAGTTTATGAAAAAGAATTATTGTTAAGAGGATAAATGAATGAAGAAAATATTATGTGTATTAATGTCCTGTTTATTGTTTGTGATGGCAGGATGTAGCGGGCATAGTAAGAATTTGAAATTTGGTGCAGCTG
>ENA-OROO01000443-OROO01000443.1-human-gut-metagenome-genome-assembly--contig:-NODE-443-length-26797-cov-4.195722_pt1 | contig 26797 bp, 25 predicted proteins | sample MGYA00242130_ERZ509052 | MGnify/ENA primary metagenome ERZ509052 (study PRJEB26280, sample SAMEA2338730) | human gut metagenome | biome: human gut; feature: human-associated habitat; material: faeces... | reverse complement strand
CGATGAAATCGAACTCGGACAACTTCCGCCAATCGAGCATTCAGGGTGTGATGAAACGCATCAAGGCCAAAGGTGCGGAGATCGTCATCTATGAACCGACACTCAAAGATGGCAGCACGTTCTTCGGCAGCAAAGTGGTGAATGATTTGGATACTTTCAAGAGCCAAAGCCATGCCATCATTGCCAACCGGTATGATGCTTGCCTGGATGATGTGGAGGAAAAGGTTTATACGAGGGACATTTTTAGGAGAGATTGAGCAGACTCTAAACGAACTATAATGGAGAATATAGAACAAATCATAACCGAACGTTTCACAAATAACAGTGTAAGTCGTCATTTAGTTTATGAATGGGAAGATATTTTTTCCAAAAACTTATCCGTTCCTTTAAAAAAGGAAAGTTTAATCGCCCAAAAAAGGAAGTTGCAACGAATAGGTTTGTTGTTGCCGTTTGCTCATCCAAGAAAATTATCCTTTGTGTTTGAAATAAATCCTACTTTAAAAAACAGGATTTACAATACGAACAAAGTCATACCCAATATTATTGATTTCTATTTAAAAGAAGAACAACTGAAATCGCTTGAATTGATGTATGGTAAGAATCCAATAGTTACAGTTTCAAGCCGTGAGGTATATGATTTCTTGATAAACAAAGGGGTTGAACTTAACATAGCTCATTTGCCTTTGTCTATATCGGACAGATACAAGATATCCGATACGACACGTTTTGTGAAGAAATATGATTTGGTATTGATGGGGAGACAAAACCCTGTCTTGGAGCAATACTTGCACCGATATGTTTCTACTCATCATGATTTTGTATATGTGTACCGAAAACGTGTCGGTAACCAATTCTTGTATTTCACGTCAAAAGGAGAATCGTTGGGAAACATCAATACGAGGGGACTATATATGGATTTGATGCAGAAAGCCAAGGCCGCTTTGTATGCAACGCCCGGCATAGATGGAGAAGAAATCCGCACTAACGGATTTAGCCAAGTCACTCCCCGCTTCTTTGAACTCATCTCTTCCGGATGCCATATTCTTGCACGGTATGAAGCAAATCCGGACACGGAATATTATGAGTTGGAAACCATAGCGAAGTCCATTACTACTTATCAACAGTTTGAAGAAGAGTTAGACTTTGCAAGGTTAGAAATAGTTGATATGGCTAAATATGCAACTTATTTAAAGAAGCATTATACATCAGAAAGATCCAAAAAATTAAAAGAGATTATTAAAACATTATGAAAGTAGCAGTTATCGGTGGTGGTATATCCGGTTTAAGCACGGCCCGCCTATTGAATGATAAAGGACACATCGTGACGGTATATGAAAAAGAAGGCACTCCAGGTGGATTAATCCGTTGTAAACGGGTAAATGGAAGTCTCTATCATATCTGTGGAGGACATGTATTCAACTCTAAAAATCAGGATGTGCTACAATGGTTTTGGACATATTTTTCGCAAGATGAGTTTATAAAGGCAGAACGTAATTCTGTGGTCTTCATGGAGAATGGACAAATTATTCCATATCCTATAGAGAACCACATGTATCTTTTCGATGCAGATACGCAAAAGGCATTTATTAATGATTTAGTGGCGATTGCAAAGAATGAAGGCTACGTCCCTACTAACTTCGAGGAATTCCTGAGAAGCCGTTTCGGCAATACACTTTATAATTTATATTTCAAGCCATACAACGAGAAGGTTTGGAATCGGAGTTTACGCCATGTTCCATTATCTTGGTTGGAAGGAAAACTTCCCATGCCTTCTATTTCAGAGATAATATTCAATAACATTAACCATGTAAAAGAGAAACAATTCGTTCACAGTACCTTCTGGTATGAGAAAAATAATGGTTCACAGTATATTGCAGATAAATTAGCAAAAGATCTGGATATCCGTTACAATAAAAATATTGAAACTGTTATAATGCATGATAGCAAATGGAGGGTAAAAGAAGAAGATTATGATAAGGTCGTCTTTTGTGGCAATATTAAACAATTCATAAATATTATTAGGGGGGGGGGTAAATATTGACAGGTTCAAAATGGATATAGCAGCCTTGGAATATCATGGAACGACTTCTGTGTTCTGTGAGATTGACAAAAATCCGTATAGCTGGATTTACCAACCTAGTCGCTTTCATGATAGCCATCGAATAATCTGTACGGGCAACTTTGCAGAAAGTAATAATGCAGATGGGAAGATGACAGCGACCATTGAGTTCACAGATGAAATCAGCAAAGAAGACATCCTAAGTAATCTCACAAAAATTCCATTGCGCCCGGTGTATTTAGATCACATTTACAATAAATATACGTATCCTATTCAAAATTCAAGGACGCGTAATATGATACAGAATCTTAAAGATGTGTTGGAACCTTTCGGGCTTTACTTCACTGGACGTTTTGCCGATTGGGAATATTATAATATGGATGTCGCTATCGCTGCCGCGATGGATACATACAAAAAAATAACGGATAAATGTTTGAAATCAGGTGGAAGTCCTCAATGAAAAGCAATCCAACTTCAAACTAACGATAGTTTTAGAGTAGCATGACCATTGGGGAACACGTCGGTCATACATATAAAGTACAATGTCAAATATTAAAAAGAATTTTTTTTATAGTAGTATTCTTACTACGGCCAACTATATATTTCCTATTCTTACTTATCCTTATGTATCGCGTGTTTTAGGAGTAAACAATATCGGAATATGCAATTTTATTGATAGCATTATCAATTATTTCATTCTATTCTCCATGATGGGAATAGCGACAATAGGAATAAGAGAGGTTGCTGCTTGTAAAGACAGAGAAGAAAGGAATAAAATATTTAATGGCTTATTCTTCTTGAACACTCTTTCAACCACTATCATGTTGATAACACTTATTACAGCTATTTTTTTTATACCGGAACTGTATGAATACAAAGAATTGATGTTTGTAGGTGCATTTAAGTTGTTTTTCAACTATCTATTGGTAGAGTGGTTGTATAAAGGACTTGAGTATTTTAAATTTATTACCATTCGTACTCTGATAGTAAAAGTTATATATGTGGTTTCTGTGTTTGTATTTGTCCGTAAAGCAAATGACTATTTCGTCTACTATTTGTTATTAAGTATGATGGTGGTGATTAATGCCATAATTAATATTTTGTATGCCCGGAAATTTGTCACGTTTACATTTAAGAAGTTAACAATACGCCCCTTTGTAAAACCGTTCTTCATATTCGGTTTTTACATGTTCCTCACATCCATGTACAGTTCTTTTAATGTTGCTTATTTGGGTTTCGTCTCAGGAGAGGTAGAGGTAGGATACTTTACTACTGCAACCAAACTATTTTCCATTCTTCTGGCCTTATATACGGCCTTTACAGGAGTGTTGATGCCACGAATGAGTAATTTGATAAGAGAGGGGTGTTGGGACGAGTTTAAAATTTTATTAAGAAAATCCATTGATATACTATTGTTTTTTAGCATTCCATTGATTATATTTTCCATCGTCTTTGCTCCTGAAATAATCAACATGATTTCAGGAAAAGGATATGAAGGCGCCATCGTTCCTATGCGATTATCCATGCCTTTGATACTTATCATAGGACTTGAACAGATACTTATCATCCAAACATTAATGCCATTAAAGGAAGACAAAATAATTCTACGCAATAGTATTTTGGGTGCTTCTGTCAGTTTGTTACTCAATATATGTATCGTGAAGTCATTGCAAAGCGTAGGTTCCACTATTGTGTGGGCCGTTTCCGAACTAACCGTGTTGGGTTTTGCACAATATTTCCTAAACAGACATTACAGAATAAGCCTACCTCTTCGGCAAATAAATAGGATAATGTTTTGCAATATCCCTTTGATTGTGGCATTACTGCTTTTCCACAACTTGCCTCTGAATGTTTTCTTGTCAGTACCAATGGCTTTTATCATCAGTATTACATACACCTTTATTCTTCATTATTACATATTGCAAACCTCAACCGTCATTAATATTTGCCAAGGAGTATGGCATAGGTTTTTCAGGTAACAATATGGAGTATGAGATATACTCATTATTTGTGAATATTCACATATCCTATAGAGTTCCTATTGTATTTGATAAAAATGTTTTTCTGAACATACGTCATGTGCTTCAAATCAAAATAGATAAAACATGTAGTAAATAAATGGTACGTGTAAAATGCATTAAATAAGACTTGTATACAATGCTCGTAAATATATATAATAAAAAACTCACAACAACAGAAGTGGCAATCGTAGCTCTGTTTCCCCTTGTAGCATTCCATTTTTACCAATATATAGGTATTCCCCGGATATTGGAAAGGATGTGCTTTCATGCAATGTACTTACTTGTTTTTCTTTTTACCTTAAAGGAACTTTTCAGAAAGACAACTTCCATATACCATAGAGTGGTAAAGTATATCTTTGCGTGTTTTATAATATCTTCCATTACCGCATTTTGTTTTTGGGAACAAAGTTTCGTAAGTTCTTATATTGCTTATATCAATACTTTTAGTGGATATATGTACTTTTTTATTCTGTATCGCATTAAACCTACACCCTCGTTTGTTATTTGGATTGTTGTGGCTTATGCAGTAATATGGATGATGGCATATTGTATTGCCTTTATAAGTCTGCCTAATATTATATTCGGAGACCCTGAATCGGATTGGGATATGTCAAGAGGCTTTTACAGAATTAAAATTTTAGGTGGGGGCTTTGTCTTTTTAGCTTATTATATGTCGGTAAACAATGCGTGCGAGAAAAAAGGCAAAAAGTGGAGTGTCTTGGCTTTAGCCTTGTTTTGCATTATAGTTTTGATGCTTACACGTCAATATATAGCTATTACGGTAGTGATTACAACGTTATATTTAATGACCAAATCATTTAAGGCTATTGTGAAACTGGCAATATTGGCTGCTGCAATTGTATTGTTGGTAACCCCTCAAATCATTTCTCATACAGACAACCCGTTGAAAACAATGTATGAACTTACGATGAAGCAAGTAACAGGAAACGATATAGAAGAAGACGTGAGGATGAAAGGAGGAGAGTATTTTTTAACTGAGTTTCCAAACAATATTGTGACTACAATATTCGGAAACGGTTACGCACACCCCGATTCATCATACGGAAAGTGGGAACTGACACATTGTTTTATGAATGCATATATTAGGGCTGACATTGGGTATATAGGCCTATATATTACTTATGGGATATTAGGATTTATGGTGTTCTTGGCTATGTTTTATCATTGTTTTAAAGCAAAACTACCTGGTGAAATGTCATATATCAAATTATTTATGCTACATATTGCATCGGCAAACATATTGTCATGGCCTATTAGAGGAGATGCCATTGAGATTAGTATATGTCTCTATTTATTTCATTATTATTGGTTTATTAAAAGGAAAAAATATTATGGTAGGAATAGTCATTCTGAATTTTAATAATAGCTGTGCGACAAAAAAGTGTCTGGAATCTATAATCGAATACGAATCGTCTGATAAGTATAAAATATGCCTTGTAGACAACTCTACGGATACAGTAGATCGGGCTCGCACTATGGAAAATGTTGACGATTTGAGAAGGAAAGAACCTTTGGCTGACATTCATGTTATATTATTGAAAAAGAATGAAGGGTATGCCAAAGGGAATAATAGAGGCACTGAATATTTTGAAAACGATATGGACGTTTCTCAAATTCTCATTCTCAACAATGACATCATTCTCACCATGCCAATATTGGAAAGGCTGAGCAACTATCTGTACGAACACCAAGATTGTGCTGTTGTGTCTCCCCTATTATATAATAAAGAAGGAGAGATTGACATCACATGTGCCCGAAGGAGAAAAGACTTGTATTCCTTTTTGGTAAGGACTCCATTGATAAGGAAATTAAGTTGGATTCACAAAAGAAATAAATCTGAATATATACTTGAAAGGAAACCTATTGAGGATTTCAATAAACCTATGGAAATTGACTTACCCTCAGGATCGTGCATGCTGTTCGAAAAAGAGTTCTTTCGGAAAATTGGATATTTTGATCCTCATACTTTCCTGTATTTCGAGGAAGATATAATATGGAGTAAACTTCAAAAAACAGGTAAGATGGTAATCATGTTGCCTCACCTATCATGTATACATATAGGTGCTTCAAGCATTAGTAAACAACCCTCAAAAGCGATGGAGCGACACTATTTTTTCAGTATGTTGTATTACCTCAAGGAATACTCTGGATTTAGGGGATTTTGGCCTTGGGGTATACGGTTTATAGTAAAATTGTTTTATAAGATTTAACAAATCAAAGAGTGGTATATCACCCACATTAAGAAATATTTTTATGATACAGATTGTAAGAAGAGCTAAAAGAATCATTAAACGTCACCTGCACGAAGTGGAACATTTAGAATTCTCAATACGTAGAAATGAAATGATTAACCATGCTTTGCATAGTAAAGAGTCTGGGATTACTTCTGAAGCACTGTGTGATGTAGAAGTGATAGTTTCGCTCACCACATTTGGCAACCGTTTACTTGAAGTCGCACCTGCCATAGAAAGCATTATGCAGGGAAGTATGAAACCTAACAGGATTATGCTTTGGTTAGAAGAAGAGATGAAGGGAGTAACATTCCCTATAGCCATAAGGCGACAGCAGGAAAGAGGGTTGGAAGTGTTTTTTTGTAAGGACTTCAGGTCTTACAAAAAATTAATACCAACTTTGTGTAAGTATCCCAATGCGGGCATCATTACCATAGACGACGATTGCGTGTATGACTATGACTTAGTGGAAAAACTCGTCAACGCCCATATACGTTATCCCAAAGAGATTATAGCCAACAGAATGCACCGTATCATAATAGGAAAAGACGGGAGACCTGTGAGCTATATGGATTGGGAATGGAACGCGAGCCCCGATATTGAAGAGGCATCCCATCGCCTGTTTTTAACAGGTGTTGGGGGGGCATTCTATCCCCCCAACACCTTGCATCCAGAGGTGGTGAACGATGAGGTGTTCATGGATATTTGTAAGTATGCCGATGACGTATGGTTCAATGCCATGGCATTGATGATGGGAACAAAGGTAAGAAAGTGCTATACACATAATTTCAAGGGGGAGGACTACGTGAATAACGAGGATGCCCAGTTTTTTGCACTCTCTAAAATCAATACTATTCGGGGGCGGTGCGAAAACGATGCACAGATGAAAGCTGTATTTGAACACTACCAACTGTGGGACAAATTATTGCAGGACTAAGTTTTAAATGGAAAGATAACATGAAAATAGTCAGACACAGGTTATATGTAGCATACTTACTTACTCCTTTACTGCTCCCATATCTTTGTTTTTATTTTTGTAATAAGTTGATAAATAGCGATTTTGAAAATTCGGGGGGGGATAAAATATTTCATTGTCAAACTCGTCTGGGACAGGCCCTATAGAAACATTTTCTGCCATCGGATAGGCAGGAAACATTTGCTTTTCTCATGGTTACTTCCAAGATGCCCTTATACTCATTTGCGGTATGGCATGCCTGTGGGGAAGAACCTCCAAATGGAACACGCTTATAATACTTTTCTCAATGCAGTATCTATCGGGGATAACTTTAGCTGCTTCCACAATGTAACTGTCGGACAGAAAGGTGGTAAACTTCCTACTATTGGTAACAACGTAACGGTAAGTTGCGGAGCTTCCATATTGGGTGACGTGGTGATAGGCAATAATGTGGTAGTTGGTGCCGGGTGCGTCGTGGTACACGATGTACCGGACAACTGTACAGTCGTGGGGAATCCTGCGAGGGTAGTCAAACAAAATGGAAAACGTGTTGATTATAGTCTTTAATATTACAGATTAATACAATGAACAAATCATCTGCAATTCATGTCGCTTGTAGCACGGATGACAGTTATGCCGTGCTATGTGGTGTCATGCTCTATTCTTTATTGGCAAACAGCAATGACAGCAAACAGATTCACATACATATTTTAATTTCGTCCCTTAATAAGGAAAACAGAAAAAAGTTCTCCACACAAGCGGAAAAGTTTGGAGCCAAGCTGACCTTTCATGTAGTGGACGATACACTGTTGGAGGGATGTAAATATAGGACACGGAAGCATCAACTCAGTAAAGCCGCATATTACAGAATTCTTTTATCTTCAATCTTACCGGATATAGATACTATAGTTTATTTGGACTGTGACATGGTGGTGTTAGGCGACCTTGCCCCTCTTATGGAATTTGATATCTCCCGATATGCCGTGGCTGCAGTTGAAGATTATGGCCTATTGCAAATACCCACACATCGGCAACAGTTACAGTTTACAGCAGACGACCATTATTTCAACAGCGGTTTTATGCTGATTAATCTGAGATATTGGAGGGATCATGACTCAGAAAAACAGCTACTTGAATTCTCAAAACGCGAGCGAAATGTATTTTTCCATGATCAGGATGCAATGAATGCCGTATTCAGAAAGACTTGGCTCAGGCTTCCGCCTGCATGGAATCATTTCAATGTGTTTCAGGTGAGGTCGGAGGATATGTTCTCGAATAAAGAAGAATTACAGCAATTTGATAATGCACCATACGTAATACATTACGGAGACCGTTATTTTAAACCTTGGTTTAAATTACCTCTCATTCCGTATTGGTGGACATGGAGACGGTTTAAACGTCTCTCCGAGTGGAAAGATTATGTGCTAAAGTCACCCGAAAAAGTGGTGTACACTGTAGCCAAAATCTTTTATGCAAAAATAAAGTTTGATTGGTACAAATTAAAATTTGGTTTGCGATGATAATAGGCATTAGCGGTTATGTAGGCAATCGCCTCACAGGCATTGGACGGGTCTTGATTAACATCTTATCAGAACTGGCAAAGCAATATCCTGAAGATAAATATGTGTTATTTCGAAATTTCGACTTTAAGGAATATGACAATCTAACTCAATATCAGAACATTGAAATTGTGGATGTGCCATATACGAAAGAGTCCGGATTGAAAAATATCCTGTGGCACCAATGGCTATTCCAAAAGTTATTGAAAAAATATAAGTGTGACATCGCTTATATACCAAATTTCACGCTGTTGTTGTGGAAAACTATTCCTACTATAGTTACTATTCACGATTTGATAGAATATAACGTGCCGGATAAATTCTCCAAGGCAAGGATGTTTTATCGCAAGCAGGTTTGTGATCCTTTGATGGCAAAAAAAAGTAACCATATCTTAACTGTGTCTAAATCTTCATACAAAGACATTATATCGTATTTAGGTGTGAAGCCTTCAAAACTTACATTAACACTAAATGCTACTGATAGGAACGTCTTTAAGAAATACTCCAAAGAAAAAATTATTCCAGCAATCAAGAAATATAATTTGGAGTACAAGAAGTATTTGCTTTTCGTTGGAACCATTGATTTTCCTGGAAAGAATATTAAAACCATAATAGAAGCTTTCTTTAATCTACGTTCAAAGAATGAGCTTAATGGAATAAAGTTAGTAATTATAGGAAAGAATGGATTTAATTCGAAAGTTATTTATGATTTTGTGAATGCCTCTCCATTCAAAGATGAAGTGATATTTACAGGGTATTTGAACGATGATGATTTGCCCAAATATTATGCAGGAGCTACAATAATGTTGTATTTGTCATTGTTTGAGGGATTTGGTTTACCTGTTTTGGAAGCAATGTCTTGTGCAACTCCTGTAATTTGTTCCAACACGTCTTGTTTTCCAGAAATAGTTGAAGAACTTGACGTAAAAGTTCCTCCAACTGACGTGAATGCTGTGGAAGAAAAAATATTGAAAATTTTAAGTAATACCATTTACTATGAAATCCTTTCGCAAAGATGTTATGAAAAATCATTAAAATATTCATGGACTGAAAGTGCAAGAGTGTACCATAATGTTTTCGAACAAATATTAAAAGGGAAAATAGGTTAAACTCCATTTGCTATCCCAAAGAAATAGGAAAAAAGTTGAAGACAATGCGTTGTCTTCATAAAGGAAAACAATATCATATATATTATTATGGCAGAAAAGAAACTGAACGGTACGGTCATCGTGACGTACCGGTGCAATGCGCGTTGCTCGATGTGCAACCGCTATAAAGCTCCATCGAAGGCGGAGGAGGAAATCTCTATTGAGACGATTAAGAAGCTTCCGAAGATGTATTTTACGAATATCACCGGAGGAGAGCCGTTTATCCGTACGGACTTGAAGGAGGTGGTACGTGAACTGTATAAGAAAAGCGACCGTATCGTCATCTCTACGAATGGCTTTTTCACGGATCGCATCATTGACCTTTGCAAGGAGTTCCCGCAGATAGGTATCCGCATTTCCATCGAAGGATTGGAAAAGACCAACAATGAAATCCGTGGTTTGAATGACGGGTTCAGACGGGGGTATACGACCTTGAAGAAACTGCGCGAGATGGGCATGAAGGATGTGGGCTTCGGCATGACGGTGCAGGACAAGAATGCGCCGGACTTGGTGCCGCTATATGAGCTTTCCGATAAAATGGGGATGGAGTTTGCCACGGCTTCCCTGCACAACTCGTTCTATTTCGTGGAGGCCAAGAACATCATCCATGACCGTCCGATGGTAGCGAAGAATTTTGAGAACTTGGTCAATGAACTGTTGAAGTCTAATTCGCCCAAGAAGTGGTTCCGTGCTTATTTCAACCATGGCCTTATCAATTACATCTACGGGCAGAAGCGCCTGTTGCCTTGCGACATGAGTTTCGACACGTTCTTCATAGACCCGTATGGCGACGTGATGCCTTGCAACGGGACGAAAGACAAGGAGGTGATGGGCAACCTGAACCGGCAGACGTGGGATGAATTGTGGAACAGCCCCGAGGCGGAAGCCGTACGCCGCAAAGTGCGTTGTTGCGACCGTAATTGTTGGATGATTGGTTCGGTGTCTCCGGCGATGCACAAGTATATCGCCACGCCTGCCTTATGGGTGGCCAAACATAAGCTAAAGTCGCTTTTAGGCATGAAGTATTCCATGTATGAGAATCCTGTATGCTGTGATTACCGTGACGGAAAAGTGACGAAAGAGCAGCTTGACCGTTTGTCTACGTGTGACATGAATGCGGAAATCAACAACGGTCTTTCTGATGATTCCAAAGAGGCTTTGAAAGGCAAACGGGGCGAGGACATTGTGAATGCCGACGTAGCGGGGCAAGGTTATGAGACTACAACGGCAGAAACAGACAGAAATATTGAAATCAAATGATATTCCGAAGGTAACCTCTTAGCGTGTTTAATGTTTCCTTTTGCCTGTCAGCCAAAGCCAAAGGGCAGAAAGGCACGCCAACGACAGGATGCCGACATATTGGAGTGTTTCTTTGATTCGGGTGGCAAATGCTCTCATGAGTTCTTGAAGTTGTGGTAATGGGGTGTAAAAGTAATGAATTATTTTCAAAGCGGATGATAAAATGAAGAAAATAGTGGTAACCGGCACTCGCGGCATTCCCGGTGTCATGGGTGGGGTGGAGACGCATTGTGAGGAATTGTTCCCGCGCTTGGCGGAACGAGGATGGGACGTGACAGTGGTGCGACGCTCCAATTATGTGGAGGATGGCCTGAAGGAGTGGAAGGGTGTTCGGCTCGTCACGCTTCCTTCTCCCAAGAAAAAGTCGTTTGAGGCCATCATCCATACTTTCCGTGCCATCAACGAAGCCCGGAGGGTGGGGGCGGACATCTTGCATATCCACGCCATCGGTCCTGCTTTGCTCGTGCCGTATGCCAAAATGTTGGGGATGAAAGTGGTATTTACACATCATGGGCCGGATTACGACCGTGATAAGTGGGGGCTTGCCGCCAAAACGATGCTGAAACTCGGTGAACGCATGGGCTGCATGTTTGCAGACGATGTCATCGTCATATCCGATGTGATTCGCAATCTGATAAGTCGAAAGTACGGGCGTACAAACCGTGTACACCTTATATATAATGGAGTGTCGCGACCGGAAGTGTGCGATTTTCCTGAATATTTCGAGGAACTGGGTATCGAGAAAGGGAAATACGTTTTGGGTATGTGCCGCTTCGTCCCCGAAAAGAACTTGCATCATCTTGTGCAAGCATTTGCCCGGATGAAAAACACCGGGGGAATCAAATTGGTCCTTGCCGGCGATACGGATTTTGAAGACGACTATTCCCGGTCGTTGAAAGAAGCGGCCAAAGCAAATGGGGTAGTGTTGACCGGTTTTGTCAAAGGACGTAAACTCCATTCCTTGTTGACCCACTGCCGCTGCTACTGTTTGCCGTCAAGTCACGAGGGCCTCCCGATAGCCTTGCTTGAAGCTATGAGTTATGGCGTAGAGGTCGTAGTCAGCGACATCCCTGCAAACCTTGAAGTAGGTTTGGACAAGGGTTGCTATTTTCCGGTAGGAGATGTAGAGGCGTTGGTACAAAAACTGGACAAGATAGCTGCTTTGCCTTTAAAACATACAGACTACGGCATGTCGAAATACGATTGGAACCGGATTGCCACACAAGTGTCGGAAGTCTATCTTACCTTGACAACAGGAAACTCAGGAACGCGCCCATGACCTTATCCCTGTCGGCAGCATATTTGATACACTCGAAAGGGAATCCCAACGTAATCGCACGGTAGTCTTTCCCTTGATAAGCCACGGCTGCCGAATAATTGGTTGGTGTATATAATAAGATGGAAAACGCTTCGGGAAGGGGTATCAGGCAGTCTGCATGTGTAACGGCATAGTGTTGGGAGTTGAGTTCCGTGTACAAATGAAGGGTGGTATTCATTCCTGTGGCTTGAGAATAGGCATCCAAGGTGACTGGAGCGTATGCGTCTATTTTCAGCGTATTGCGCAGGAAGTCTGCATTTTCCTTTTGCTTCTGGTCCCGGGCTATATAGGCACCGCTCACCAACAGGCTGCCACGCATGCGGGTAAATTCTTGTAACGCACTACATAAAGCAGGTGTCAATGACGGATACGGCCGGGTACTGTATCCGTCATTTTTTTGCAATCCCAAAATCAAATCCACGATGTTGTATTCGTTTAAGTCCACAGACTGCGCCTCTACCGCCGCACGGGAAACGGATGCAAACGAATATCCGCCAGCAGTGGCTATGGCTTCACCATGCGTGCGGCTATGGTCGAATGTATTTCCCGCTATCATCTTGCCTTCAAGTTCATTCCCGCTGAAGCCCCACGCGCTCTTGGGGTTCAGTTCTGTGTTGAATACGATTTGCCGACCGCAGAATCCGGGAGAGCGCATATAAGGAACACCGGGATCCGCTGACAGGTCGAATCCCCGGGTCGAATCCGTCAGAATAACCTGTGGTCCGGCCACCCTCTGAAAGCCGTCGATAATCAGGACTTTGGCAAAGGCATTCTTGGCTATCATGGCCGACAGTTCCTCCGAAGGAAAACTCTCTCCACCGTCGTTCACGGCTGTCACTTTGAACGAATAAATCACATTCTCCTCCGCACGGAACGAGAACCGAGGCTCATGTACAAATATACCATTGTCGTAACCGTTCTCTCCCTGCTTGGTATACACGACATAGCCTTTGGGAGTGGCAGAAGGTTCCAACGTATCTTGCCCAGGTGTCCAGGTTAATGTTATTTCTTTTTCATCCGGGTTCAAACGGGTCTGGAAACAAGTGATGGGAAGGGGCTGTACGACATAATCTGCCTCATGTTGATAGGATGTATATTTCAGAACCCCTTTATATATGGCTCGTGCCAAATTGAATTTGAATGCAGGATCGTGCCCCAAGGCCATATCCCGGAAATTCTGGTGGGACAACATTTCCAATATCATGGCCGGAACTTGTGGCTCGCGCGTTTCACTGTAATTCCGGTCGAACATTTGGCGTCTTTTCCATTGTCCGTAAAGTCGGTTCAAATCCTCGTCCACTTGCGTCATGACCACATCGCATAGCTCACGTGATGCCAATCGCGACATTCCGGTCGCAAACATCCCTTCATTAAAATCCGTGGTATAAATGCCTAATGTACCGACAAAAGTACTGTCGGGTGCTATACCGGCATCGCTATGAAGCGCGATGGCCATTTCAATCGGTACGTGCAATCCGCTGTCGGCCGGAAAATAAGAAGAACCTCCGGCCAGATAGTTCGTCATATATGAACGGACATTGATGTCATCGCTATAATCGTTTGTCCCGTTTTTACCGCTGTATACAGAATAAGGCATGCCGCTCCATTGCGCATTGTAGCGGGCACCTTCCAAGTACCTCGGGAAACCGCTTACGACTTCCTGCAAAGAATCTCCACGGGCAATGTTTCCCATTCCGCCTCCGAAACGTACGGCATCTGCTGTCACCGTTCCGCGATAGTTGCTCAGATTGCTTAAACTGACATAGTTGGAATGGGGCTGGTCTTTGTCGAAATCAAACGTTCCGAGATAAACCCAAGTCCCTCCTCCCATTCGCTGGTTGACTTTGAAGGTCGTAGACACACCTTGGTGACGAACCACATAATGGGCATCGGAAACACTCGTAGGTAAAGTCGCGTATGAAACATATACGGCATAACGTCCGGATTCAGGTACGTCAGGTGTCCAACGTATTTCGGAAGCCTGGCTTTTTCGGGTTACCGTATGGGTACTGCGCACCGTCCCGTCCGTAAAAGGGTTCTCACCGTCAAGGTAAGTCCGTTTGAGTTGCGCAAATCCTACACCACCGTTTTCCCAAGCATATTTGTTTTCATGTTCTGAATATGTTCCACCCGAATCCCGGGTGTCATTATCCACTATTACTTCGTGGGGCTGCCAATCCCTTTCACGGGGTGTAAAGACGTATGCCCCGGCGTTTTCCAACATGGGGATTAAGTAGGGGATGACTATCGTTTGAGTGAACAAATCTTCAGTCGTGCAATACAAATACGGTCGTTGCCATGTCCACTCTTTTTGGTCGTTCTTGTAATAACGTCCATGACTGGCCCAAACAGACAAATGGCGTTGTTGCATACCTTTCGTGATAGGATAGGGGCGTTGCGTCCGTTCCACCCACGGTGCTCCGCTATACAAAGCCTGCTCCCATTTCTTTTGAACTTCCGATGGAGCTCCGCTCATGTCCGTAACAAGATTCTCTATGGAGATTCCGTTGCCATATATAATAATAGTATAAGCATTGTATGGCGCAGGAAGCAAACGTTTTACGTCGCGATAGATACCTTTGACCTTATCCCTGCTAAAAGACTGTCCGGCAAAGAGTTCATTCAGATAAATCTCTACCGTCCGCACAGAAGCACCCTTTCTATCTTACAGCGGTCGGTAGCCGTAGTATAAGATGTTTGATAGTCAGAGAAATAAACCCCTAATCTGGATTTTACTACTTTCTCTCCACTCTGTGAATATACGGAAAGTCCCAGCAAGAATGCTCCCGCCAGGACCATAAGTCTTTTCTTCATACTTACCATTATTTTAATCCGGTTGCGAACTTTTCAGGATGCCGCCCTGTGAAATCTTTAAAGTATGCTTTAATGTCGTTCATTTGTTTATCTATATTTCCGTTGGGGACGACTACTTGCGTGCAACGTATGGTTTTGGTCGGATAATCAATTCCATACAATAAAATGGGCAGCCCGGCCTTCAAGGCGATATAATAGAACCCTTTTTTCCATTCTTCCGTACGTGAACGAGTGCCTTCCGGAGTGATGCAAAGGTGAAATATATCCCGTTCCCGAGCCACTTGTGCCAACTGGTCCGTCATACTCATCTTCTTACTCCGGTACACTGGAATTCCCCCCAACCATCGCATTAAGATTCCCAAAGGCCAGAAAAACCATTCGCTTTTCATCAGGAAGTCACAACGAAAATTCATCGCACGACTATAAAGCACTCCCAACAAAAAATCGAAATTACTTGTATGAGGTGCCAACGCAATGATGTATTTATCTCCCATGGGAACCGTCACGTCGACTTTCCATCCCATCAGCCTGAACAGGAGGAAACTGCAAAAACGTCGGCTCATTTAGCAAAGCTGGCTGATAGTGCTGACAATGTCGCTGACCTGTGCATTGAAATCCATGCGCAGCTTTTTGTAGAATCCTTTTACGTTTCCCGGTTCCGTATGACTGATCCTGCTGACAAATTCATCATGCATCAACAATATGCGGGTCATTACGTTATCCACATCTTCTTGTTTTATATCTACTTTGTAATGCGTCAACGCTACACATTCCGCAAACAGTTCACTACAGATATAGTTGATATTCTTTTTTAATGTTCTTCTTTTAGCCATATTCTTTAATCTCAAATTATGATGTAAATTAGTAACTTGGACAAAGATACGCAAAGTTGACGATATCGGGAAATTTTATAGAAGAAAATAAACTGTATGTTTTTGGGGTGAGAGTTTCTTCATTCCGACAAAAAACATTAATTTTGTGTGCTGAAAATGCTTTTCAACAATTAATTAGAATCACAACATGGAAAAAAGTGCATTGCAAATTGCAAGAGCGGCTTATCAGCCCAAGTTACCCAAAGGATTGCAGGGTAACGTATCTGTAAAGGAAGGCGCACCCACGCAGTCTGTGGCCGACCAAGAGGAAATCAAGAAATTATTCCCGAACACTTATGGAATGCCTCTTATTGAGTTCGTTCCGGGCGAGGCCCAGTCTTACGCCCCGTTCAACGTCGGTGTAATTCTTTCCGGTGGCCAGGCTCCCGGCGGGCATAATGTCATTTGCGGCTTGTTCGACGGTATTAAAAGACTGAACCCGGAAAGCAAGTTGTATGGCTTTATTTTGGGTCCCGGTGGACTGGTGGACCACAAATATATGGAATTGACGGCTGACATCATAGACCAATATCGCAATACGGGCGGTTTTGACATGATCGGTTCCGGACGTACCAAACTCGAAAAAGAGGAACAGTTCGAAAAGGGACTTGAAATCATCAAGGAATTGGGTATTAAAGCCATTGTCATCATCGGTGGCGACGACTCTAATACGAACGCTTGTGTCTTGGCTGAATATTACGCAGCCAAGAAATGCGGTGTGCAGGTTATCGGCTGTCCGAAGACCATCGACGGCGATTTGAAGAACGAACAGATCGAAACTTCTTTCGGTTTCGATACGGCTTGCAAAACGTATGCAGAGGTTATCGGCAACATCCAACGCGATGCAAACTCTGCCCGTAAATATTGGCATTTCATCAAATTGATGGGACGTTCGGCTTCTCACATCGCTTTGGAATGCGCTTTGCAGTGCCAACCCAACGTTTGTATCGTATCGGAAGAGGTGGAAGCCAAAAACCAAACTTTGGATGATATCGTTACTTATATTGCTCAAGTTGTAGCCGACCGTGCGGCCGATGGAAACAATTTTGGTACGGTATTGATTCCGGAAGGCTTGATTGAGTTCATCCCGGCTATGAAGGCTTTGATTGCCGAATTGAACGACTTGTTGGCAACTCCGGAAGGTGCTGCATTGGCTAAAGATCAGCAACGCGAATGGATTTTGAATAAGCTTTCTGCAGCAAACAAGGCTGTATACGAATCTCTTCCTTTGGGAGTAGCGGCTCAGTTGACCATGGAACGTGACCCGCATGGAAATGTACAGGTTTCACTGATCGAAACGGAAAAGCTGTTGTCTGAAATGGTGGCCAACAAGTTGGCTGCATGGAAGAAAGAAGGTAAGTTCAACGGCAAGTTCTCAGCTTTGCATCATTTCTTCGGCTATGAAGGCCGTTGTGCAGCTCCTTCCAACTACGATGCGGACTATTGCTATGCTTTGGGTACAAGTGCCGCCATGTTGATGGCTAACGGCAAGACCGGTTATATGGCTATTGTGAAGAACACGACGGCACCGGCTGCTGAATGGATTGCCGGTGGTGTGCCCATCACCATGATGATGAATATGGAGAAACGTAATGGTGAGATGAAACCGGTCATCAAAAAGGCATTGGTTCGTTTGGACGGTGCTCCGTTCAAGGAATTTGCATCAAGACGCAACCAATGGGCTCGTGAAACTTGTTTCGTATATCCCGGTCCTATACAGTATTTCGGTCCGACCGAGGTCTGCGACCAAGCTACCAAGACGTTGCAATTGGAACAAGCTAAGTAATTCATTTATAGATATGCAAGTCCCTTTATCCGTCGATGAAGGGACTTGTTATTTTTCTGAATAAAAGGATAATAGAGACCGTTTCTATCATGTGTGCACAAACGCCGCAAACTATAAAAAACAAAAAAACGATTGTTCAGAGGGGAAGCCGTAAGAAAGTGGATAGCACTCCCACAGCACGTAGTCCTAAGAGAAAAACCGTTTCGCGCAAGAAGCAAAAGAAAAAAGGGACAAGCAAATGGTTGTTTTTCAAACGCTGGCCGTCGTGGGCGATATGGGTAGGAGCATTGTCTTTGGGAATAGCTTATATACTTTTCTTTTATTATTTCTTTGTTGGTCCTTATTCATTCCGTTGGAAAGCCATCTATGGGGATCCTGTATACCCTGAAGGTTTTGACGTGCACGGCATTGATGTTTCTCATTATCAGGAGAACATAGATTGGGAACGTTTGCGCAACGCCAGCTTGAATTCATCCCCTGTCAGTTTTGTCTTCATTAAGGCGACCGAAGGTACGACACTATTGGATGACAATTTTAACCTAAACTTTTATGAAGCAAAGCAAAATGACTTTATAAGAGGAGCTTATCATTTCTTTTTGCCGGATGTGGATGCCCAAAAACAAGCTCGGTTTTTCTTGAAACAAGTACATTTGGAACCCGGTGACCTACCTCCTGTTTTAGACGTGGAAAAGGCAGGACGGCTAACGGAAACACAGCTCCAAAAGGCTGTAAAGACGTGGCTGGATATTGTAGAAAAAGAATATGGCGTGAAACCCATTATTTATACGGGATACAAATTCAAATTGCACTATCTGAATACTCCCGCATTCGATGAATATCCTTATTGGATAGCGCACTATTATGTGGAGAATTTGGAATATAAAGGAAAATGGAATTTCTGGCAACATACGGACTGTGGAAAAGTTACCGGAATCAAAGGGAATGTAGACTGCAATATCTTCAACGGGTCGTTTGAAGACTTGATGAAACTGACCATACCGGAACAGGAAGACAATTATACCGACCCTGAAGATTCGTTATAAAGAAAAATAAAGCCGCCGGAAGTCCTACAGACATTACCGGCAGCCCCAGATTCATATCGCTTATTACAAACGTTCGAATAAAAGCGTAGCCCAGTTCTCTTTTTCCGTATGGTTGAGGTAGCTCAGCCCCAAGCTTTTCGCTTTTTGCACAAGCAAAGGTATATCTTCTACATAAAAACCGCTGAGAATCATTTGGCTTCCCGCATGCATAACCGATACGAACGATGGCAAGTCGGCTAAAAGAATATTCCGGTTGATATTGGCCAGAATCAAGTCGAAAGCGTCTTTTCCTTGTAATATGGAGGCATTCCCTTCAACCACTTCCATGTTTTTCACACCATTCAGCAACATATTCTCTTTCGTATTGTCCACACTCCAACGATCTATATCGTAAGCCCACACCGATTTTGCCCCTTTCAAAGTACAGAAGATACCCAGTACTCCCGTTCCGCACCCGGCATCCAATACGGTTTTATGTCCGAGGTCCATCCCGAGCAAACGTTCCAATATCATGCCCGTAGTGTGATGCGTACCGGTACCGAAAGCCTGATGAGGATCTATCACGATATCATATTCGGCAGGAGACAGATTATGATGCTCCGGGCTATGAATCAGAATACGGTCGGCGATTCGGACCGGTTCAAAGCCGTTGCGTTCCCATTCCTCGTTCCAATTCTTATCCTCCGCTTCCGCCAATCGGTAGGTCACTTTCACCCCGTTCATGGGAAATATGTCTGTCAAGCTATCCAATACGGAACGCTCGAAAAGTCCGGTTTGCACATATCCTTTCACCCCCTGTGGAGTATCTACAAAGCTTTCCAAACCGGCATCGGCCACCAATGCCATCAAGATGTCGGCTGCATCCCTGCTATAAGGGGATATAATGAAATCCAATTCCAAATATTTCATATTGTTTATTTTATGTCGAGAATCTATTGGTTCTGCAAAAATAGCAAAAAAAGAGTTATATACTAAACTTTATTCTCGTTTCCGTATTGTCCGACAACCGAGAAAAAGTTATATTTGCATATAATATAGGTAAAGGAGGAAAGACAATGAAAAACAGAATATTATTTTCACTCGTCGTTGCAGTGATTCCGTTTTTTAGCTTTGCACAAATAGATGACATGTATTTTGTTCCCCAGAAAGAAACGAAAGAACAGAAGGAACAACAGACAAGGTCGCAACCTTCAATGCACGCGATCTCCGAATCTGTAGCAACAACAGCATCCAACGAACATGTTCAGAATAATGCAAGAGATGTAGATGAGTACAATCGGCGATATCGTTGGGAAAATGACAGTACAGCCGCAAATGAGGAAGAGACGGCAAACGAAGAGAATGCGCGAGCCGACAGCATTCAGGGATTGGAAGAAGATTATCAATACACCAAACGAATTCTTCGTTTCAACACTCCAACTATCGGCGTTGCGGTCAGCAGTCCTTTATACTGGGACTTACGTTATGGTCCCAATTCCATATATTGGGATGTATATGATGATGGATTTTACGCATACGCTTATCCTAGCAGTTGGTATTGGGGACCTACCTTTTCCTACTCGTGGGGATGGGGATTATACAATCCTTTTTGGGGGTGGGGAGGCCCTTGGTATGCCGGATGGTATGATCCTTGGTATTGGGGACCACACTGGCATCATCCGCATTGGGGACATCCCGGTCATGGATGGTATCCATCAAGACCGGTTACTCGACCCAGTGTAAGATATCGGGAGAATAGTACACTGGCAAGAGGAACATCCCGCACTAATGTAAGAAACAGTTCTTCTGCCAGAAGAGCCATACGAAACACAGGCAACACCAACCGGCAAACCATTTCGGAGAATTCGGCACGATTTACTCCAAATCGTTCTTCAACAACTACCAGGCAATCTCCTCGTACGCGTACGACTTCAACTCCTCAACGTAACACTCAACCGTCGAGAAGTTCTAACTTCACGCCATCGACCACAAGAAGCACTTTCCGTCCGTCGGTAAGTTCCCCCAGCCGTTCCGGAGGCGGTTTCTCCCCATCCAGGGGTGGAGGAGCACGAGGCGGTCGACGTTAACAAACAAAGATAAACCATAAAAGGAAGAAATAATGAAAAGAAAAAACCTCATATTTGTAAGCGCATTGCTGGCAAGCCAGTCTATGATGGCACAGACACCATATATGAATGAGAATTATATGCCGACCGATTTAATCGGAAGTGCACGCTACGTAGGTATGGGCGGTGCATTAGGAGCATTGGGAGCCGATTTGTCTACCGCTTCTTCTAATCCGGCTGCATTGGGACTCTATCGTAGAAGTGATGCTGCTTTATCATTCAGCGTATTGACCCAGCAAGAAAAACCGGATTTAAATGCAGACATGACCCATTTGTCTTTTGATCAGATGGGATTTGTGGTAAGTATTCCGGTTATGGCTAAAAGCGTAAGATATGTTAACTTTGGAGTCAACTATCAGAAAAGAGCCAATTTCAACCAGTCATTTATCGCAGATAACGGAGCCTTGAACGGTTTGTCGCAGACGCAACAAATGGCAGACATTCTGAACCATACCCAGTATTCCACTCCTTTGGCAGACCTGATGTATAATTCCTGTCTTGTGAATCCGGAATACATACGGGATAATCAAGGTAATGTGCAGGTAGACCAAGAGGGCAATCCCTTATATGATTCCTATAATGCCTTAGCGTCCGACCGGAATAATTACGACCGTACGACGGAAGGCGGTATCGCAGGATATGATTTCAATCTGTCAATGAACATTAAAGACCGAGTGTATTTAGGTTTCACTTTGGGAGTGAACGACGTAGACTATTACAGTTACAGCACCTATCGGGAGTTCGGCACGATTTCGGACGGCCAAGGCAACTCTTACAGCGATTTCGAGAATTATTCCTTATATAATACCCAACATGTAAGTGGATATGGAATCAATGTGAAGTTGGGTGGTATATTCCGTCCCATCGGAAATTCCCCCTTCCGCATAGGTCTGGCCGTAGAAACACCGACTTTCTATCATTTGGAATCTTATTCTTCATATAGTATAGACTCTCCCATGATGGAGGATGAGAACTATGACATCTACATCAATCAAGACAGAAACGGTAAGTTTATATATACCAATTATCTTCCGGATGTAGATTTGGCAAACTTGCACATGAAAATTACCACACCGTGGAAATTTCGAGTTTCGTTAGGACATACGATTGGAACTTATCTGGCTATAGGAGCCGAATATGAATACGCTGATTACTCTAAAACGAAACAGGGGTATGAAGACTGGGACTACGACTACTGGGGCTATGGTTATTCCAGAGGAACGACACACGACCGCGATATGGATGCGTTGCACAAGTCTACGCTACGCGGAAGCCATTCTTTCAAATTCGGTATGGAATTGAATCTGACGGATAATGTCGCATTCCGTGCAGGATATAATTATTATTCCCGCATGTTCAAGGAAGAAGCGACTTTAGATCAAACAGGGCCTTCTCCGGCTTTCGGTTACCAAACTACAACAGATTATATGAATAAAAATGACGTGAATATATTCACAACAGGTTTAGGCTACCACGGAAAGCATTTTTATGCCGATATGGCTTATAAGTGTCGCATACAGTCGGGAGATTTCTATGCATTCGACGATACTTACATCACGCAAACCGGCGGTCGTCTTACTCCAGTGGATGTAAACCTAAATACCCATCAGGTATTTTTTACATTAGGATATAAATTCTGATTATAAAGGAGCAAAGTCAGACGAAAAAAATAGCAAAAAAGTTTTGCGTTTCAAAAAATATATCTAACTTTGCATCGTCAAAAAGGTTGGGGTATTAGCTCATCTGGCTAGAGCGTTTGACTGGCAGTCAAAAGGTGGCAGGTTCGAGTCCTGTATACTCCACATTTTTTTCTTATTAAGAAATAAAAAACCAAGTAAAAGACATTTATTCAATGTCTTTTTTTGTTATAATCCTCTATATTAATATATTAAAGCAATTCTGGTACAAGGTATCTTCTTTGATACATATAGTATTTCTTTATTCGGATACTCTTTTGGTATTTTATTCTTTTTTTTTATTGCAAAACATTTGCATTTAAAAATCGTTTGCACTATCTTTGCTCCAGAAGATGATAAATAAATGGAAGCAATAGACAAAATAAGAGAAGCTGGATTAAAACTGACCCCACAGCGCAAAGCCGTATATGAGGCTATGATGGAGTTGCGCCATGCTCCTATTGAGGCAATTATTTCCTGCGTGCAATCAAAAGACAAAGAAATAACCCTTTCTACGGTATATCGTATACTCGATTCTTTTTATAAAGCTGGTTTGCTATCGCAAGTATACCATCCCCAAACGAACAAATGCTATTATGATATCACGGTTCATAGTCACCACCATTTGTTCTATGGGCAACAAATCGTAGATTACGAAGATCCTGAACTTACGCAATTGATACAGCAACACTTGGAAAAGAAAAATCTTGTATCGGCTGATATAGAAAAGATACAAGTACAAATCACAGTTAATAAAAGTTTAATTTAGAAATGTTTTTAAAATGAGAAGTATCACCACATTTGACTTGCAGTATGCGCACAGATTTTATGGCTTCCAAGGCGAAGCCCAGTACCTTCACGGACATACCGGTGTATTGACCATTGAAGTGGAAGACACGGTAAATGAAGGTGTAAACATGGTTTATCCATGTAACGAAATTCAGAAAGTAGCTTGGGACGTGCTTAAAAATTTTGACCATGCCCTTGTTCTTCGGGAAGATGACCCTTTATTACCGGCTATTCTCGATGTGTACGAAAAGCAAGGTATCAAGAATGGTCATCCCCAGAACAAAATGAAAGGCGAAGCATTCAAAACTCCGCTCGCTACAGCCTATCCTGACTGTCGTTTGGTAGTAACCAAGGAAACTATGACTGTAGAAGGTATGATTAAAATCGTATATGATCTCCTAAAAGAGAAATTAAATATTGCTAAGATCACCTTTACGAGCGGAGTGAATGCCGGTTCTGCCGAATTTGAAACGAAAAATAATATCGAACGTTGTCCATTATGCGGTATTACCTTAAACAAAGAGGGAGTATGTCCGAAATGTGGATATAAGAAAAAATAACACTTCAATGTTGTTTTATTCAGAGGAGGCATCGGTAACGATGTCTCTTTTTATTTAGCTTTGTAATATCTGATGCTTAGAGAACAGAAATATAAGAGTCTATCTTCTATTTTTTCCTTTATTTTTCTCCCTTTGAAAGTGAGCTTATCTAAAGGAATTTCTGTATATTTGCCTATGTAAATACTCAAAGTTTACCAACGGTTTACTCTTAAATCTCTTTGCTTATGAAAAAAGGGACATTTTTATGGTTGGGGCGAATGGGATTACCCTTGTCTTTGGCATTATGCCATATATATCCTCTCGCAGCACAGAACAAAGTGATTCTGCCGGATTCCATTCCCTGGATGTTGTCTGATTCATTAATGAGAGGAGACATACTGCAAATCGGCTATGCCACAGGAGACCGAAGAACCGTAGCCGGTTCCGTAGATCAGATTTCTGAAAAGAGAATGAACAAAGGTATGATTTCCAACCCTTTGAACTCTATTAACGGACAAGTAGCCGGTGTCAGTATGTTACCAGGAAGGGAGGCCATGCTCAACTCCGTACGTGTCCGGGGTACAACATCCCTTACCGGAGGTAATGACCCTTTGGTAATCATCGATGGCGTGTTTGCTGATTTGAGTACGTTAAGTATGATTTTTCCAGCCGACATCGAAAGTTTCACGATCCTCAAAGATGCTTCAGAAACGGCTCAATATGGCGCACGAGGTGCTTCGGGTGTCATAAAAGTAAGTACCAAACAAGGACACAGCGGAAGTTTCAGTTTGAGTTACGACGGGAATTTCAGTGTCGAGTCTATTTATAAAAACATGAAAATGCTTTCTGGAGATGCTTTCAGGAGCGTGGCGCACGAACACGGTATATCTATTTTAGATTTGGGTTATGACACGAATTTTCCAGAGGAAATTACGCGTATGGGATGGGTACAAAATCATCATGTAGCTTTCGGAGGTGGTACGGAATCCTCTTATTATCGTGCTTCTCTGGCACTTTTGAATCGAAAAGACGTAGTGAAAAGTTCGGATTACCGGAATTACATGGCCAAGATAGACATTACGCAACGGGCGTTCAATGACCGTCTGCGTTTCGACTTGGGGGTAATGGGGGCAGTACGTAAGAGCAACAATTTGGTAGATACACAAAAAACATTTTATTCAGCCGCAGCTTTCAATCCCACTTTTCCGGCCCATAAGAACGAGACGGGCGGTTGGGATCAAGTGACAACTGCCAGTTGGATTACCAACCCTTTGGCCTGGATGGAAGTAAGCGACGAAGAATCGAATGCACATTTTAATGCCCATCTGAAAATGGAGCTGGTTCTAACCCCTCATTTGGTATTTTCCGCCTTCGGATCTTACTTGTACAATGTCATAGATAACGGACAATATCTTCCTACTACCGTATGGGCACATGGACAAGCTTATCGAGGCGAACAGAAGGTGGAAGATGTGCTGGGAAACGTGATGTTGAACTTCAATCGAGCTTTTGGAAAACATAAACTGGACGCCCTCCTGTTGGGAGAAGCTCAACAACGTGTTATGTCCGGCTTCCATACGACTGTCACGAATTTCACGACCGATAAGTTTGGTTTTCACAACCTACAGGCCGGAGCCGTAAGACTATGGGAGGGGACGGGCTCTTATTATGAGAATCCTCGTCTGGCATCTTTTTTAGGACGTGTCAATTACGTGTATGACGATCGTTATGTGGCTACCGTAAACATGCGTACCGATGCTTCATCCAAGGTAGGACGCAACCATCGTTGGGGCTTTTTCCCATCGCTTTCTGCGGCTTGGATTCTGAGTGAGGAAAATTTCATGAAGTCTTTCTACTGGCTGAACAACCTGAAACTCAGATTCGGGTATGGATATTCAGGTAATCAAGATGCCATTGACTCTTACAATTCCCTCCAATTGGTGAAGCCCAATGGCGTAGTATCTTCTGGCGGTGACCCAACGGTGACGATGGGGTTGATACGCAATGCCAATCCTGACTTGCGTTGGGAGGTAAAACGTACGATGAACGTTGGACTGGATGCTGCTTTTTGGGACGGACGGGCTATTTTCACATTTGATTATTACCATTCCGTCACGGACGACATGCTGTATCAATATGATGTAAGCGTACCGCCCTTTGCCTATAATAAATTGCTGGCCAATCTGGGTTCCATGCGTAACAGCGGAGTGGAACTAGGATTCGGCTTCACTCCTTTGCGTAAAAAAGACATGGAACTGAACGTCAACGTCAATGTAACGTTCCAACGTAATAAGCTACTTTCTCTGAGCGGAATGTATAATGGAGAATATATGTCGGCTCCACAATATACACCGATTGCCGACTTAACTGGTGCAGGCTTTCATGGTGGATACAATCACATCGTATACCAAATCGTGGGGCAACCTTTGGGGGTGTTTTATCTACCTCATTGCACAGGACTCATTCAACGCGAAGACGGGACATACGCATACGAAATAGCCGACCTTGACGGGGGAGGTGTGGACTTGGAAGACGGAGGAGACCGTTACGTAGCCGGACAGG
>ENA-OROO01000435-OROO01000435.1-human-gut-metagenome-genome-assembly--contig:-NODE-435-length-27084-cov-4.402272_pt1 | contig 27084 bp, 28 predicted proteins | sample MGYA00242130_ERZ509052 | MGnify/ENA primary metagenome ERZ509052 (study PRJEB26280, sample SAMEA2338730) | human gut metagenome | biome: human gut; feature: human-associated habitat; material: faeces... | reverse complement strand
AATTGTTTATTAATTAATTATATGAGTTTTACCAACTATTTTTGGCAATTATACCAAATTTGACAACTGAAGGTAATCCATCTTTCAGCTTTATACCGATAATTCGCATACTACTATTCTGATAAATAATTTATTTATTTCGCTTGTATTCAAACCCACATTGCCTTCATCACTCGCTCAACCTCTTCCAATGGCACATTCAGCATACGAGATACATAAATAGGAGTTATCTTATCCATTCTACCTGATTGACGTTCCATGCCAATCAAATACTCTATATTCTTTTTAAGGTCGCCAAAACTGTTTGAGAATGTAGAAGCTGTTTTGTCTTCCGCTTCCTTTGCTTTGAAAGCATCCAATGTTTCACTTCCATCCTCTCCGTACTTTCCGTCTTTTGACTCATAAATGACAGAGGGATCCAGTACTTCAACAGTATGCCATGCACCAGGAGGTATCACACAGCCATAATTCCCAATGTTAGGGTCAAGATGGATGCGCTCTTTCTCGTTGCCATTTTCGTCATAGATTACCTCTACAAGTTTACCACACAACAGCAATACATTCTCATTGCTATTTGGATGTCTATGAATAGGAACAACAGTTCCTGGTAGCAATGCGTTCAGAATACGTTGCGAGTTGTCATCCGACGATGTACGTAAATCATAGCTCTGACGCAAGCGTGGATTCTCTACAGCCTGTTCAAAGAGCTTGCCTAAAAATTCTTTGTTTATTTCCATTGTCTTTAGTCATTAGGTAATCTGTTCGCCTTACGAGGTATAAAAAGGAAAGAACAGAACTTCCAAATTGTTACTATAAAGTTTTTCATTATACGTATAGTTTTTATACAAATGAGCGATTAACGAACATCTATGCAGCCTACACATCACGTCCATTAATCGCTCACCAATCTATTGTTTATCTTACAATTGCTTCCTTGATGCTTTCTACGATATACTTCACATCATCATCTGTCACATACGGACCGGCTGGCAGACAGAAACCTACTTTGAAGAGTTCTTCTTCAATACCATTAGTATATACAGGAGCACCCTCATATACTGGCTGCTTATGCATAGGCTTCCACACGGGACGACACTCTATCTTCTTGCCAAGCATAAACACACGCAAAGCCTCAACATTCTCATTCGGCTGACAATCAGTTGTAGCAGAGTCAACGGCATGGATTACACCTGCTGCACCACCTACGGCAGTCTTAATAACTTCCTTGTATGCGTTCTCCTGACCTTGTATCTTCACATCCGCATCCAAAGTGGCAGCGCAAAGCCAGAAGTTGGCATCATAGCGTTTGTCGGCAGGTTGTTTGTGGATATGTACACCTGGTACGTCCTTTAAAAGTTCCTCATAGAGTGATTGCACATGTTTATGATGGGCAATATGGTCATTGAGGACAGTCATCTGACCGCGACCGATACCAGCACACACGTTCGACATACGATAATTGTAGCCGATAGCCGTATGCTGGTAGTAAGGATAAGCGTCGCGAGCCTGAGTAGCATACCACATAACCTCGTTGGCATCCTCTGCATTACGGCAAATCATCGCACCACCACCAGACGTAGTTATCATTTTGTTGCCGTTGAATGACAGCACACCATATTTGCCGAATGTACCCAACACTTGTCCATCAAAGCGTGAGCCCATACCCTCGGCTGCATCCTCTACCACTGGAATACCATACTTGTCGGCAATAGCCATAATCTCGTCGATACGGTAAGGCATACCATACAGAGCCACGGGCACAATAGCCTTTGGATATTTGCCTGTCTTCTCTTTACGGTCAAGGATAGCCTTCTCCAACAAAACAGGATCCATGTTCCATGTTTCGTCCTCCGAACCTACGAACACTGGCTTGGCACCAAGATATGTAATAGGATGACTCGAAGCACAGAATGTGAAACTCTGCACCAATACTTCATCACCAGCCTTCACGCCGCAACCAATCAAAGCCAAGTGTACTGCCGCTGTTCCAGCCGACAGACAAACGACCTTACGGTCAAGCGGCTCAGTACCATCACTCATACTGTTGGCGAACGTCTCCAAATCCTTCTCGAAGGCATTTACATTCGGTCCCATTGGCACCACCCAGTTGGTATCGAAGGCCTCCTTCACATATTTCTGTTCCAACCCAGCCTCACTCATGTGGGCGAGACACAAGTAAATTGTTTTTCTTTCTTCTGACATAGTTTATTATATTTATTCAAATTAAAATTCATTTACTAAAGTTCAATCCTGCCATTACGAATGCTTCAACTAAAAGCAAGATGACAAATATCGTATAACTCTTTGATAAGAAATTGAAAGCATGAGATTCATGCATCATCCAACCACGGGTTGTTATCAAGGCAGCAACGATAGCATACCATCCTTTTCCTGCATTTTTTATCATGACATTCCACCAAGAATTATTGCTGGCATCCACCCACAAATGCATACCTATTAGGAATAAAGCAAATACTATTGCGATTATTGATATCCAATAGGTAGAGTCATACCACCATTTCAGACCAACAGGAACTTTAACATCTATATCAAATCTTACTATTTGTCTTTCTTTAGAGCCTTTTATCACCATTGATTGCACTTCAAAGTCTTGACTTGATTGTCTCTCTATATTAGCTCCTTTACTATAATCTACAATAGAGATATTAAAATCTTTCGGAGATCTTACGTAAAACCAACAGTTGGCTATCGGTGCCAATGGTCTGTACATATACGTTATACTTTTCTCCAATATTGGTTGAAGGTATTTGCTTCCTTTATTTGTTGCCTTGTTTTTGTCGCTTAACACAGAATCATAGTAGCTAAGTCTTATAGATTTTACATTACTATTACATGAGATAAAACATGGTTTTCCATCAGACATTTCATAAAGGTATTCAACCAAATCTTCTTGCGACTTCTTTATTTGTGATGCTAATCTTCCAAGTTCAGTTTTCAGACAATTCCGTAATAATTCCATTACTCGTTTGCGAGAAACAACGGCAACCTGTTTGTCATCAGTGAATATTGTCAACCAACTCAAACGATCACGTGTATTAAACAGATAATACTCCCCATTTTTAAGTGCTTCAGTATTTTCCAACTCATATTCGTTGGTTAATCGAACCCTGTTTGGAGTTTCAAACTCCATCCGTCTCTTCTCACGCGCAACCTTAGCAATCATTTCACCGAAATGCTGTTCATAGAAAGCTGTAGTTTCCGTTAGCAGTTTGTATATTTGGGGATAAGTGGATGAAAATGTTTTCTCATACAGCTTATCTGTATCAGCATCCATACCATTTGCCGAGGGGAATGCTACAGACTCTCGTTTCCTTGAATCATTGAAATCTCCAAATCGTCCTATTTCTATCATATTATTCTTAATGGACAAACAGACATACATCTATTGCAATGTTCATCTGATATCATACATGAGTGTCTCATTTCTTTTTGCTTGTCTACTCGTTGTTCTAAAGCTATAGCACCGCTATTATGTTGGGCCAACAAAATGGTCTGTTTTACAATCTTCATTGTTTTTATCGCCTCAATCATCACGCCTTTGTCAATAGATGCTGTCAAATGTTCATTTCTCGTCACGCAATTCAATATATTAGCTACACCCCAATATGCCATAAAAGAGGCTCCTATAGCAGAGCTTATATGATCTTGACCTATAGAGGTGTCTGTTGGTATAGGTCCTAAAGGCATTATAGGGCCATCAAACTTTCTTAATAGTTTGGCATGTTTCTCCAGCTTGTCTATAGGTATGTGTCCAATGTTTTCAACGATAATTTTGACGCCCTTGCTTTTCAAATACTTGGAAACAGCTAACTGTTGCTTTGTTTCTGCTATATGAACTTCATCACAAGCATCGAATATGTTTCCAGGACGAAATGTTATTCCCAAACTGATAGTTATATCATATTGTAATGCAATATTAACTATCTCGTCAATATGCTCTAAAAACAGATTCTTCTTACGTCTATTAAGTTGCATGTCATAAAGACATATACCACCACCTCTGCTTGTCATTGGCATATTTCTGTTTTGGGCTAATTCAAGTAAACAAAGATTTGCAGTAAAATGAATTGTTACAAAAGAAACGCCATCTTTACCCAACTGAATTAGATATTCCTTACACATTTGCCATTGCAGACCGTCTTGTTTAGTGAATGGAATATATGATAGTACAGTACCTACATGGATATTTAATGTATCTTGCACAATCCTATACAAAGGAACATCCTGTTTAACAAGACTCAAATCCATCATCATATCTGGAATATCGCCAGAATCTTTAATTGCTTTTACCTTTTCTATTTCCCCTTGATAATCTGTAATTGTATTGGCTCCGACATTACAATTTATATATATGTTGTGCTTTAATATATCCATAATTGTTGTTACTATGCACCAATCAATTTAAGGAAGTTCTCCCAGCAATCAACCCCATGGGATTCCAAAAATTCATTTACAATTTTCAAACTTTCCACGTGTGATATTTTGTTTGATGTAAAAGGACTGTCTGTCTCCAACAATATCTTATCGCTTGGGATATATTCCATCATTTGTGCAAATTTTTTCGTTCTTATCATTGATGAATTTACGGAGAAATAATAGCCTCTGTCGCAAACTTTTCTCAGATTTCCCATTGTACCAGAGTACCAATGAAGTATTGGGGTGAACTTGAAGTTTGTTCCAATTATGTCTAAAATTTCATTCTCCGCGCCTCTCGAATGAATTGAAATTATCTTGTTGCTATCATTCTTACATCTTGCTATCAACTCTGAAAAGAACGCAATCTGTTCTTTTGCATGTGACTTATCCGTAAAATCCAATCCAACTTCTCCTATGTATCTCGCCTCTGCCAAATATTTCCACATCAATGTTATTTTATTTGGATACTCATGTACCAACTCTGGGTGAAACCCTAATGCTATGCGTATATATTTTTGTCCATACAACGAAACCTCTTTCTGATACAAATCGGGGAGATTAGTCATTGCAATGGTGTATATTTCATTCTTTGTAATGTTTTCTATTGCCCCATGCTTGTCTTTCTGTAAATCCAAATGGAAGTGTGTGTCATGCAAGTGTTTTATCATAACGTATCAATGAAACCTTTAAGTTCTGCTAATCCTCTTTGATACAAATCAGCAAATTCTTTTCGATGATGTGTTATTGGTCCCGATTCTTGTATCGCAAAAAGTGGATTCTTCTTTCGAGTTAGCCCCAATTTATATGAGCGTAAATTAGTTTCTGCCTCTATATCCTTATAATTAGGGTCACGATAAAACGATTCGTCTTTCAAGCCTGCTTTCAATATAGCTGCTCGCCTTATAGTACATGGCAAGCATACGCCACAATGACTTGATTCTTTTTCTTTTTTCCAACGTCCCAAGTCTGTTTGCATTCCATTTACCAACATTTGCAACAGGCATGTATATTTCTATATGTCTTGTCCATCCGTCTGGTTGTAAACTTCTGAGAACAGACCTATCTGCATAGAAAACCATGAGCGAAAGATAGAATAAGTCTAATGCTTCCTTCGTAAATACGTATGGTATACTATACAATTGCTTCGACAATTTCCAAAACGTGTAATTGTACTGTTTGTTGTCATTCAGATTTACGACCTCTGCTCCATCTATATGAAAGGAGTCTGAATTAAAAAGCTTACATACAAATGTATTCATCATTTGAAATTCTCCATAATTTTATAACATCCTTCGTAGATTGCTTTTACCTTATTGTCTATATCACGTGGATTGACTCCACTATGCAACATTTTGGGAATAACAATTTTCACGATACCTTCTATCCATGCCTTGGCTTTCTTTTCGAAACGACGAATATCTGTAATGCTATTGTCTTTTTTAAGAACACCTGCTGTTACCTGACTGATGAACTTATTATAGATATAGTTCTTAACTGTACCACAGACAAGTTTCTCCAAGAGTGTTTGATTTAACAGATTATCAATTTGCTCAGCTTCCAAGTTTGAGTCTTTCAGAAGTTCTGATATCGTGTCCGTCACTGCCTTATTTACATAACTGTCCTCTAATGAGTTCGGTATTGGAGCCAGTAAATCTCGTATCTCTATAAATACTTCTTTTGTGGTTTTACCTTCAAAAGAGATACCTTCTGATTCTAAACGATGTTTAACCTCTGATGGGGTACCCGAAAAGAATGAAATGATGCTTGCTGTGGTTTTCCTTGCCTGAACAGATTGCTTCGCTGCATTTCTATGTCCTCCCAATGCTTTTGTATAGGAAGACATGGCATTTCTCACAGCACGTGTATCACTTCCTACAGACTTGGTAACTCCGCTTTTGGCGGATTGCCATGTCACGGAAGGTTGTTCTTGTGGCTGTTCATTGGCTTCTTCATCTGACGGAAAATTGGAAACGTCATTTAAATCGTTGTCATCAGAATAATCGTCTGGTAACAATATTGTTTTCTTTGGTCCTTTATATATGCTTGATGTACCCATACTTTATCTCCTATCCAACAGTTCTTCTGTTACTTTCGCTGCGTTAGACAAATTGGTATTCTTTTTAATATAATCTTCTATGTCCTCTTGACCTTGTGATGTTGATAATTTGGACTTTAAATCCTTGATAAAGGGCAACATTTCTGCTCCAATTTTAGATGCTGGTATTTTCTTTATCTGCTTGGCTGCTTGATCAAGCATGGTTTTACATGATAGAACAGTAATAAATGATTTGAAAATATCTATATCTATTTCTTCTGTCTTCAGCATTTCCTCATATATGGCATCTGTCACCAGTATACATTCAGAGTCGCTTAATGTCTCAAACAACTTTATTGCTTTATCTCTTTCTGAATCTGATTTAGCCAAGAATGACTTCAAACTTTGTTGTGCATTGGGACTTAAAAGATTATTGATGGCTTGATTTACTCTTTGCGTGCTGCGTGAAAAGTAATAATATGGTTTCAAATCCTTTTTACTTAATGGAACATCAATTGCCAACCATTCTTTTATCCATTCGTCATCTTTCCATTTACTAAAGACATTAGTCTTTGCTATAGACTTCTTTGTTTCCAATTCTTGAAAGTCTTTTCTGTTGTTCGGGTTCACCACTTCTGCATACATCGGTTCTTTGAAATATTCCAACAACATGAGCTTTGATAAGACTTTCTTGTCTAAGTTAACATCCCTTATCTTCGCCATTTGTACTCTCATATATAGAGTATTGAGGAATCTCTTGCATTGCCTCGGATTTCCGTTCAGCTTGGCAGCAAGAACTGGAGAGATTATATGTGATAATGCAAGTGCATCTTTGATTTTTTCTTTTTTGTCTTTATGGGTATTCACTAATTTTTCTTGACTGATAGGAGCATAGATATTTTCACCCTTAACACATTCTGCAATATTGTTGATTTCGGTTTCAAGCAACAGACATGTAAGGTAACGTTCCAGTTCTAATTCATCAAGTTTGGGTATAGTCACGGGATATTGTACCAATTTCTCCAAATATTCTTTACTTATGTCAAGATCGTTGTTAGGTATATTCTGGTATCGAGTTTTTATGGCATAGTCTACCAAACGACTGTCTGCTCCTATGATAAATGAAGTCTTTTCTACGAACAATAACAATCTCATTGCTGCAAAAATGTCCAATATCGTATCTGGGGTACAACGGTCTAACTCATCAACAAATATCACCAAGTGTTCTATCTTTGACTCATCAAGTATCTTCTTAAATTCTTCTTGGAATACCTTTATGTCATTACGATTAGATGTTGATTGATTTTTGTTTTCCGTCAATACGCCTTTCAATACTTCTTTAATGTCGTCAGCTGTGGCATTTGATAGTTTGTCTTTCAGCGCATTTGTTATGGCATCAATAGTAAGATATGTTATAGACCCAAGCCCACCTGTTAAAAGTATATCCAATGCTACAGAACCTCCCTTCATGAGAATTTTCTTTCCGTCCACTTTCTTCAAAAGCTTGGTTATTCTCGTTTTTACTTGGGCAGGTATCGTTTTTTCTGTACGAAGTGCGTCAAGAATAGAACCACAAAATGCAGTTTTTGCGTCTTCATACCCTTCGAATAGCCATCCATTGAACCTAATACAACAAGCATCTTCCTTATGTTCTGCCTTTATCTTTTCTTCCACCATCTGCATAAGGCTCGACTTACCGCTTCCCCAATCACCATAAACACCGATTGTCGATGGAGTCAGCTTTGCGTCCATTGCAATACTCTCAACGGCATCAATGAGATAGTCGAAGTTAAGATAGTCCGACTTTGTTTCTGAATCTTTCCACATAACATTCAACAAATAAACTTACACTTCTTCTCCTGCAAACTTCACCTTAAAACCTAATACCGTCGCAAAGATCATTTCTATATCTTTCCAAAATGAATAGTGACGGTAGTAATAGCAGTTCAAACGAACCTTGTCAGGATAGATAACCGTATCATTATATTCAATAGCTATCTCTTGCATCGAACGTTTGTCTCCCTCAGCTTGTTTCTTAGCGACATACTCTGAAATCATTTCATCCTCCAGCCTATACTTCAGAGTAGCCGGCCCAGTAATGCCAGGACGAAGTTTCAGCACATCCCTATCATCCCCTTGCAGCTTATCAGCATAACCAGGCACATCAGGACGCGGCCCCACAAAGCTCATGTTTCCTATCAGCACATCCCACAGTTCTGGCAGCTCATCAATCTTATAATGGCGCAACTTTGCTCCAAAAGGAGTGATACGACTATCGCCAGCCACCGAAACAGACGAGCCACTATGCTTCACCGTCATCGAACGGAACTTATGACAGGTAAACAACTTACCATTCTTTCCCACTCTCTTCTGACAGAAGAACGCCGGACCGCCCGGCATTTTCTTATGGATTAAAAACGCTACTATAGGGAATATCCACCAAATTAAAAGCAATCCACATAGAGATGCTATAATATCAAAGAGTCTTTTGAATATCATTTTGTCTAAATATATTGTTTTCGAATTATTCCAAAGTTTCATTGTGGAATAAACACCTCACACATAGCTTCATTCGTAGCTAAGAAAATCCATTTAAAGGTATTGTATCTTTTTTCGATGTCCATTCCCCAAAGAGTTCCTACATGTTCTATTTCTTTTTCAATATTGTCTTCTGTTATTTCATCAATAGATAAATGTTTATTATTTTGATTAATCCAGCAATTCCAAGCCTCACTGTTTATCAATTGACGTTTCCTTTCTTCAAAAGACATTGTTGAAGGGAGCATTTTCTTCAATCTGAACTTTGCGAGTTCCCATATATACATTATCCTATATGTGGGATTTTGTCTTTGCTTCTTTTGTTCTTCTGAAAGTATCGATATAAATTCTGTATCACTTAATTCTGGCTGTTGTCTCCAATAAGCATTTAAAGCTTCTGTATCAGACTTTTGCATTTCTTCAATACGCTTATAGTCTTCTGCTTTATATCTTACTACATAAGGACTATCACTTTGTTTTGGTTCATTTCCATACCATAGTTGTTCAACTGTTGGTGGATTTACTGCAAATATTGAAGAGTTTAAACTATAATCTGTCTTACGTAAATCCTTATAAGGTACAACCCACGACTCATTCCTATAATATACATTTAATAAATATAGAGCAGCCAAAGCATGTAATACAGCTTTTACGTTACCATACTTTAGAGAAGCGAACCTATCGTGTTTAACTGCTTGGTATGCTTTTTCCCAATATGCTCCACTTCTTTTATGTGCTTCTTTCAATGGCCTTAATACTCTGTTTTCATCTTTCGTAAGATTGAAAAAAGGCGCAACAACTAAAACTCTTTTATTATGGGTAGCCCACTTCATATCTATTAACTTCAAACAATCCTCATCAAAAAACAGCGTTTTATCACCCCTCGGTTTTGTACCACCATTAGCATGATATAATTCTTTTGAAATTGCCTCTATTTGAACGCAACAACGCACTAATAAGTCTGCTAAATGTGGAGAGAATGTGTTCAATTGTGCATCATAGGCTTGTGTAGTTTCAGCACCATCTTTTCGCACTGTTATTTCATCTGTAATAAATATATACCTCGACACTTCTATCACCTCTTTTTCAAGGTTTAAATATGTTTGCCAGAAGATATCTGATTTGTTCATGCTAAATTATTTTTAAATCTTATTCATAAATACCCATGCTTCTTTCTCCATCCATAATGCCAACACTTCCATATTGGGGATAGCAATACTTCCTGTGGATAGTAGCGAACAAAACGAAGATTTCTTGTTAACTGAACAAAACCTCTCTCTAATCTTTTCTCTTTGTCTATCTTTTTCGTGCGAGTATCATATTTTCCGAAGTTTCCAGCCACCAGAATCTCATTCAATATGAATCTGCCAGACTTTCTTGACGATTTACAAAGCAAATAATCGTCCTTCAATCCAAAAACTTCTTGCAGAACAAACATTGCGGCACCAGCAAAATCTTTCATGCCAAAACGACAAATGGTTTTATACGCACGCTTTCTCTCATCCGTTGTACTATGTGTCAATATATAGTAATAGTCCAACATTTGCCTTAAACCTATGCCCTCAGAAAAAAGATGACGGTAGATATGCAACAAAGAATAAACAAGATTAAATGAAATAGTTGGATAAGCAAAACCTACTGCAGAATCAAAGTTCTCAAATTGCTCCTTCGCCTTTAATCCAAACCAGGAAGTCAGACGATGGTCATAAATAAAATTATAAGAATAACTAGGCTTAAAATGAATTTCTACTTGCGCATCATTGAAGAACCGCATATCAGCATGTTTAATATCAACATGCGATATTTGCACCCCATGTTGCTTTGCGTATGACACTACAGAAGAAACAGGAGCAAGCTTACCCTCTGAGGTTCCCACCCACATATCAATATCACCACTTTGGCGATATTCCGGTTTAGGATAAAGCAAAGCCACACCTTGACCTTTGAGCACACATCCCTTAAGGTGTCCTTCATTTAGGATGTTATACAATTCAGCACAACGTGCATTCAGTTTGGCATTTGTTTTTTTTATTATCTCCGTCATAGCATACCACCTCAAGAGCAATTCCCTTTTAGGTCGTTGTTCGTTAGGCAGCCTTTCTATTCCACAGAAAAGGAAGCCCAGCAATGATTGTTTTTGTGCAAAATAAAAGAGTCGTTTCCAATCTTCATCTGATGGGCAACCTAAAAACTTATCCTTATTACCAATTGCAATCTGTACAAATTCAAATTCCAACATATTATCTAAAAATTTTATACGCAATCTTCTTAAGCCATGGAGGCGAAACCAACATGCAGAACATCATATATCCAAAAACAGTTGCTCCGAAACCATATCCGAGAGTCTTATTAATGATTTTTCGGTCGTGCAATTGCTTCTTTGCAAAAGCCCAACCATTACGGCGCTTCTTGAACAATGAGTTAGTGAAACGGAAACGCAATACAACATCCTTTAAGTTGGCATGCTTTGTTCCTGCCTTCATACCATCAAGCCAAAGCATAGTGTCTTGGTTCTGCCTGTACTCTGGGCGATACTTGCAGCCAGCCTTATCAAAGAAACTCTTGCGAAACATCACAGCAGGATGAGCATGAGGGTTTCTGCGAGCAAAGAAATTATAGCAATCATCCGATGTCAACGGATAAACTATTGTCTTTCCTCTACTCTCGCTATTCTCGTCAATCTCCTCTATCGCTCCACCCACGACATCAATTTCAGGATGTTGTTGCAGATAAGCCATCTGTTTTTCAAAACGCTCTGGCATCGAGATGTCATCAGCATCCATTCTGGCAATATGCTCATAACCCTCTTTGAAACAGATGTCAAGCAAATCATTCAGCACAATGGCAAGACCGCGGTTTTCCTTAAACCATTCTACAGTCACGCGCTCGTCCTGCTCATACTTTTTCAAGCACTCTTCCAAATCCTTACCTACAGAACCATCCACCCCTATAAAGAGGTGAATGTTCTTATATGTCTGATTTAGAATACTGTCAAACGACAGTTTAATATACGGAACTTTATCGTTTTTGTATACAGGTAAAATTACTGCTATTTTTTTCATATGTTTTTTATTATTGTTTTCCACTGTTTGAATATCATGGAAGGATGAACTTTTTTAATAATGTCCACCCCTTTTTCTGCGAATTGTTCTCTTAGGGCTTTATTCTCAACCAATTTCATCAAAGCTTCTGCAAACGATTTTTCATCTCCAATAGGAACAACAAAACCATTTGTTCCATCTTCTATCAATTCCTTTGTTCCTGAAACGGCTGTTGTTACTACGGGGACGCCCACATACATCGCTTCTATAAGTGCATTCGACATACCTTCATAGTTGGATGACATTGCGAATATTTCTGCTTGAGGAAGTACATCGCCCAAGCTATTACATCTGCCCTTTAGAATTACATTCTCTTCAAGACCTTTTGTCTTTATATATGATTCTGTTTTTTCTCTTATTTCACCATCCCCATAAATATGCAGTTGATATTCTGGATATTTTTCATTTACCTTGGCAAAGGCATTTATCAGCATTATATGATTCTTTTGAGGAGAGAGCCGACCAACGGTAATGATAATCTTCTTCTTTTCAGCTTTCAAGCCTGATTTCCAAATATATTTATCGGATATAGGATTGTAAATTATATCTATTTTCTCCCGAATTAAACGAGGAAAATAGTTCGCAATATCTAGCGTTTGCACAACAACTCTTTGCGCTCTCCAGATTAGTATTTTACGCAATATCCGAATGAATATAGGATGTGTCTTGGGGTCATTCCTTTCCGATACGATTATCTTTACCTTTTTAAACATCAGTGCCGTCAATGTGAAAATATATACATTGACCATAAAAGGAATTACCAATGAGTCTGAATGGATATATTTAGAAAGCCATAAAAATTTCTTCAATAGGTTCTTCCCATACTTTTCTTCAAGAAATGTAAGCCTTACGTTATTATTGATTGGATAGAATGATTCTTTTCCACTTAGACAAATGATTTCAACCATGTTGCTATTCGACAACTCATTTGCCAAAACAGACATCACTCTTTCAGAACCTCCACTGCTCAGAGTGTCGGTAATAAATGTAATCTTTTTCATCATCCAATGGTTATGCAGCGATATAAAAACTATCGCTACTAACCATCGGTTGATAATGGTTACATTTTACCCCCCCCCCCGATTTACTCGGCCTTCTGCTATTTTCGTATAAAGATTCTGATATTCCTTGCTCATTTTTGCAGCACTAAAGTTCTCATGTGCAGACTTATAAGCCTCCTTACCAGCTTGCTTATAATCACTTTTAACAAGTTCTTTCATTTTGGCAGAACAATCTCCCATATTTGTCAACTTGAAGATTTTACCAACATTTGTATTAGCCTCATAGACCTCTAAATGCTGTTCTATATCCGAGAGCACAATAGGAAGTCCTGTTGCCATTGCTTCAAGCACACCATTTGGAAGTCCTTCCGACTTACTCGCAGATACATAAGCATCACCAGCCTTAAGATAATGATTTACATTCATTACATTACCAATAAACTTGATATTACTAATGTTACCATACTTCACCTTTAACTCTTCCAATTGAGCTCCACCGCCAAGAACCAATAATTGAACATTATCATTAGGAAAAGCTTTCACGTAAGCATCAAGCATAAAATGCATGTTTTTGCGTTCAATCAACTGGCCTGTATATACATACAGGAAAGTATCTTCATCAATTCCCAACTCCTTTCTTATAGAAACCTTCTCTTCTGGTGTTGATAAACAATATTGATCTACATCTACGCCATTACGAACAAAGTCATATTTCAATCTCAATTTATTTGCATACATTTTAGATAGACTTTCCGAACAGGCTACAGTTTTCTTTGTATGTTTCATTGCATAAATGTGCATTTTTGCCATAATTGTGCCTAAAAGTTTTCCAAATTTTGCAGGATAATCCTCATAAACATAATTGCGCAAAGTAATAATCTGATTGAAACATTTCATCCTACTAACCGCGAAATCAGGAAACACACCCAAAGAGTGGATTACATCAGGTTGAATCTCTTTTAAGACATTCTTTAATGTCTTTGTTCTACCCAACATCACATCAATCTTGCTTGTTGGAGCGTAAAAATGCTTTACATAAGCATCATATAGTTCCTTTTGACTTAATTTTTTATCCTCTGGATACATAGTAACCAAAACAGGCTCAAATTTATTTCTATCAAGATTCTTGATGATATTCAACATCTGCTGAACAGGACCGCTCTTTTTACAAGACGTCATCAAGAAAACAACTTTTAATTTATTATCCATTTTACACTACATTTTAACAATATACAAACCTCTATGTCCTTCAAAGACCGAATCAAAACAAACGGCCTTGCCATCCTGTCGCCAACGCGGATGAAGGTCACAACGAGTATCATTATCATATTTAAAAGGAGAAAAGACTTTAGCCAAGACCTTCACACTTTCACCAGTTATATCAGTATCAAGCCCTACCTTCACCTCTTGAATACGTGAACGGCTTGGATAGGTATCAAATACCACAAGGTTATTATTTACAGGACAATAGCTTGGGTGTCCATCGTTGCTTAACTGAGGCCAAATATGAGTCCATTCTTGTGTCTTGTCTTTCATCAGATAATATCCAGGACCAAATTCTTTTTTTCTTTCAAAGGCAATTATTTCCTCGTCATTCTTCCAATAGCAATGACTCACCATATCATCATCGCTCAATACATACATGTCAGAGCCATCAACATTACAAGTTACTAAACGGGTATACTTTCTTTGACCACAGAACCAACGATACAACACCATAAATCGCTTGCCATTTGGCGACAACATTAAATGGTTCACCTTATGCACACTTCCCACTTCCTTCATTTCGTGTCGAGGTTCAAAGTTTGCGAAGTCAGTATACTTCAACAAGTCTGTTGTCTTTCCAGTTTCAATGTCTATCTTCCATACAGCAGTAGCATCAGGCAACGCCACCCCCTTTGTCTTTTCTGGCAGTTCGGCATATCCATAGCCCAATCGCAAACTATGCAAGCGAGAGAAATCCAAACTCAAACCTGTCTTACCATCGGCAGAAACAGTATAACAAGGCATTGGCAGAACTCGCTCGTCCATCGTCTCCACGTTAAGTATCACAGAGCAATACTTACCCTCACGCATATCATTATACAATATGCGAGACTTGAAATCAGGTCCCAACCATTGTGCCATACATCCTTGCTGCACATTCCAAGTGTGCGTAGTTGCTATATGCTTTATCTTATTGTCGTCCTTAGTGTCAATAAGCAGGATATCTGCTGTACCCAAAGGGTCAGGCTCACTCCAGGTATCCTTAGCCCTCATGCAAATCATATATCGCATAGATGCATCCCATGGCGACTTGTCGTAGTAACCAAAGAAATATTCATGTGAAGGATCGTCAGGCGACACCTTTATAATATTGCCCTCCGACTTTATCTTCTTACTCACAGCATAACACCCCAACTGGTATGCACGCTTAATATATTTCTTAACACCAGGAACTTTGTTCAACTGGTAGTTAATCATTTGTTCAATATTTGCCATATTATTTTATATTTACAACTTCATCAAGAAACCGTTCCCATTGTCCATATATCACATCTGGCGCAAGTGTTTTACATAGAGTACGGGCATTCTTACTTATTTTTTCTGAAAAGGCTCTATCAGACAATACTCTATCCATTGCAGAAGCAAGAGCATCTACATCCCCTATAGGCACAAGCAAACCATTCTTCTCATTCTCTATTAAAAATTTGGCTCCGCCACCTCCACAGTCTGTAGATATACTTGGCACTCCCATTGCCATTGCTTCCATCAAAGCATTTGGCATGCCTTCGAAATCAGACGACAAGACAAAAAGAGAAGATTTTTTAACATTAGTTATGACTTCTGATGAATATCCCGGTAAAAATACTCTACCAATCAATTTGAGTTTTTTTATCTGTTCTTCAAGTTTAATTCTATTAGGGCCTTCACCATAAATAACAAGATTATAGTCCTTGTGCTTATTTGCTATTTTTGCATAAGCATTTATTAGCATCGTATGATTTTTCTGATTTGTAAGCCGTCCTGCTGTAACTATTATTTTTTCACGTTCTCCGCAAAAATGTTGCTTTATGACATCTGGATTTATAGCATTAGGAATTACAAGTTTTCTTTTCAAATTTACATGTGACATATACCACTTTTGTTGTTCATTTGTCTGGAAAACCCATCCATCCGCTTTGTCAGCAAGTCTTGCAAGTTTCTTCTGTATTTTTTCTTTATACGAGTTAGGATTTGCTCTCTCTGCAGCAATGATTCTTGACCTTGTAAGAAATCTCATTGAGAGCAACGTTATAATATTCGTAGGTAACATAGCAAGATAAACATCAGGCCTGCGTATAACTAAATATTGCACGAATCTCAATAAACGTAAAACATTATTAATAAAAAAGTTTTTTCTCTCCGACTCCTTCAACAAACAACATCTTGAAACCTTACAATCTAAAGGATAAGTTGGCAATTCATCTGACATTGTAAGCAATTCTATGTCATGTCCCTTTCCTACTAAATAACTTGCAATACTACAAGTAACTTTTTCAGCACCACCACCTGTAACACCACTTATAAAAATAGTTATTTTCATTTTTGTGTTTTGCGTAAATCAATCCAACTACCAAACTTATAATCCCATTCTTCTGGTTCAAAAGGAGTCATTCCACTCCAATGAAAGAATGTCATTTCACCAAAATAAACTTTACCGTCAACCTCATAAAAATCGACTCGTACTTGTGGAAAACCAACAGAAAGTTTCGCTGCTAACAGTTTCATCTCTTCGAAACATAAAGGCTTCTCTGGAAGAACTGTTGCATTTGGATGCCCATTGCGGAAAGGAAGATGATCAAAATTCATATCGAAGAAATCAAACTTAGTTTCTTCATCCTTTTTCATGCGATCAGAAGCAATAAAAAGAACCTTAGGTTCTCCATTAAAACAAAAGAACTTATAGTCACGTAGCTCTTCTGTTTTAGTATCTTCCATATATTGTTCTGCTATAATACGTGGAGGTACATTTTTATAAGGCCATTCACGCATCCCCCAAAAGAAACTATGCGATAAGCATCTATTTATCTTTGTGCGTGCTACCTCAATATTTAACTTGCTCTTGTCTTTGCATACCACAATACCGCCACTGTCATGGGTACATTTCAATACAAACTGATTAGGAAGTTTCTCAAAATCAATTTCATCAAATTTATCCCAAACCCCTAATGTAGGAATGATAAATTCACTTCCAATTATCTTCTCTACGATAGGCTTAACTTCACACTTATCCACAAGTTTTGTATAAAGCGGATTACGGTCATACAACTTCATCCACTGAAGCTTCTCACTAAAAGTCTGCGGATTCTCAAGATTCAATCTTTTGTGCATACGTGCCCAATATGCAATCTTGAGATATGTCTTATCACTCATCCAGTTAAACCACTCTCGATGACCCAAGGTCAAGAAGAGCAAAGCTGGATTCCTTACAATGTCTTTTATTTTACTGCTCATAATTGTTATTTTTTTAGAAATTGTTCTTCTGCAAGATTAAGAAGAATATCTCTCTTTTCATCTTTGCTTAATCTGCGTCCGATACAGAATTTTTTATTTCGCTCATAAAACTCATTCGTGGTACAAATATATCGCGCAGGATTTCCACCAACCACAGTATGTGGTTCTACAGACTTGGTTACGACAGAACCAGCTGCTACCAATGCACCTTCTCCAATCGTGACACCTGCCATAATATGCGACCATGCACCAATATATGCCCAATCTTCTATTACTATTTTTCCAAACACCTCAAAATCTGGATGCATTTTGCGAATGCAATCCCCCCCCATGTGTATGAAATGACACATTATCAGTAACTTGTACATTATTACCTATTTTGATAAGGTAAGGTTCTGACGACCAATAGCGAGTTGAAATCAAACAGTTTTGTCCTATTTGAACACCTAAATGCCTGGCATACTTTTCTGGCGTCACCATAAATTGCCAATATATTTTTTTGAAAAGCTCAATTATTCTCATATCTATTAAAAAAATTAATCCACGACTAAATTAAAGATATTACAGAAAACCTCTTACCCTTTTATGGGATTATTACTTTCTACTATTTATATTTCATCTTATTAATTAGTTCATTACAAGGGACCGCCAATAAAAATGTTGATACAAAAATCGGTAATATTAGAATTGTATATAATAAGGTCCCATTTACAATAATATCATATTTCTTAAACAGCAAGCCAATAGCCCAAGGCAATATAAAGGCACATATAAAATTGGTAAAGTATGCAGCAAATGATAAATCGCCACACCTTTTAACAATTCTTATTAAAAGACTATTATTATTTAACATTGTCCTGGTGTAGCGAAACAGAAAAACAAACGACAAACCAATAATAGAAGGAAGCAACATGAAAAAACAATATAAAGTTCTAAAAACGATAGAAGCTAATGTTCCTAAAACGAATAGTAGTATAAAATATAAAAAATTGCAAGAGTTTTTTGCATATATAGCATCATCTTCACCGTAAAGTATCATACCCAACAACATACATGGAAGTTGATTAAAAATTGAATAATACATATAACCACTTGGCTTCATATGCATCCAGTCTCCATTTATATAATAAATAAGACATTGAATACAAAAATTTAAAAGGACAAAAAATAAAGGAAAAAGCCAAATCATATTTCCATAATGCTCCTTGAAAAAAGTATATAGCTTATACAGTAATGGGAATATTATGTAAAATAAAAATATAGTCCCAATAAACCATCCTCCAGGAATTACATGATTTAGGTTATTATAGTCTAATCCATGCATCAAACAGCAATTTAGTAAAATACTAATTGTATTATGGGTTATTGGATAAAAAGTTTCTATCCCTTCTTTTTCTAAAAATAAAGAAATCAATTGGTAAAAAACAACAAAAATTACATATATAGGGGCTATTGATAAAAAGCGTTTCTTATAAAATGAAAAGTTTGATTTTAAAGTATTATTATTTTTACTTATAATACGTTCATAAGATCCCATCATCAAGAAACCAGATATCATAAAAAACAATTGACATCCAAATGCCCCAAAATGCAAAAGATATGGTATCCGTTTATCTATATATGGTATTAATTGTGGAGAATGTACCAAGATTACTCCTAGTATTGCTATTCCTTTTAGAAATGCAATCTGATTATATACCATTTCTTTTTTGTTATACCTCATAGTAAGTTGAATAATAAATTTGTCTCAAAATGCATTTTCCAAATTGTATCCTGTGTATCCGTATTCTCAAAAAAATAAAATAAGCATGCAAACACAACAGAATATAAAACCATTCCAAATCCATTTAATATTTTATTATTAAATTTACTCGAATAAATAATATTCGAGCAATATGTATATATAATAAAGAGTAATAAACGGAATAATCTAGAGTAATTAACTGCATAATTCTGAACAATCAAAACCACAGCAAAACTTAAAGATAGGTAGTATATGAAAAAATGAATATTTGAATTACATATTTTCTTTTTTGTGCAATAAAATACTGGAATAGCAATCAATATATATTTTAAAATATTATAACATGTACCAACCCAATTAGCATATTGTCCTGTCTGATATTTTTCAATTACATTTTCTCTTATCGCAAACTCCCCAAAAACTTCAAACACAAGATTAGACATGGAGGTGAATATAAAAAATGCAATTATGAATACAAAAATATATTCTTTTACACTTAACCCTTTATAAAAAGCTATCATTATAATGGCACAAAATATAAGAATCCAATATGAGCTATGAAACAGAGATGCACAAATTAAAAGTAAAAAAGACAAAAATAATCTTTTTTGCGTCTGTTTTTTTGCACATATAGAAATTGCAAATAACGCAATCGACATTGCTATGGTATTTCTTATTAATGGACCATCAGGGAATGCAGAAAAAATCAAATAACAAGCCCATACAGGATTAGGAAATGAAGTTAATTTATTTACACTAATTACCAATAATCCGACTACAAAAAAATATATAATACAACGAGCCCAGAAAAACGGCAGTCCACTCTTTGATATAAATGATAATAATTTCACAAAAAGGACTTCGTATACACTATCTTCTCCTGAAGCTATTGAGTCATACATAAAAGTGTAATTGAGGAAATCATCCCCATCAAAACTAAGGGCATAAATAGAATATATGACAATAACTAATAATAATTGGACAAACTTACTTTTAGGCAAAATTATACCCAACAGAATCAAAAAAACTAACAACACGTATATCATATGATACTTTGGATTTTAGTTGCATCACCATAAATGCATGGAGAATCATATGGTCTGTCAGGAAAAGTTCCATATTCTAGTTTTATATCTAGATTATGTTCTTTGATAAATGTTTCTACCTGTTCGGCAAGTGAAACTGGTTTACCCGTACAACAATTTATGATTCCATTAATTTCATGTTGCATTACTGTTGTAGAAATCAAGTCCGCAAGATGATCTACTTTAATAAAATCATATTTATTCTTGCCTGTAGTGAATGGAAAAGTTTTCTTTCCTTCTTCAGCAGCAGTTAGTAACTTACAGAAAATACTGTTATTTCGCTTATCATCTCCCAAAATGTAGTAACAGCGTAGCCATTGAAGAATACAACCTTTTTGCTTTGTGTACAACATCATAGAACGACGAAGAGCATCTTTTGCTATTCCATACATTGAGATGGGATTGCACGGTGTTTTTTCGTCAATTGCACCTTCCCAATAACCTACCTCATGCATTGTTCCCATAACTGCAAGTTGCTTAAGACCACCATCAATCATGGCGGTCATAAACTTATAATGAGCAGATACATCACCCATTTGAGTTGGGGCATTATGAACAAAACCATTTCTCCATGCCATATGAAGACATACGTCTGGAGAACCAAGCTGCTCCCATATATTGCCTTCCGGAAGGTCAAAGAGATTTAATGTACGACGCTCAGCACGAACGTCAACATCATTACAAACTATATCACAAGCAATAACTTCTGCTCCTTTGTCGAGCAATGCCTTAACTACATGACGGCCAATATATCCATTGGCACCTGTTACTAAAATCTTCATTTATATAATCCTTTCTTTTTCATTTCCTCAATAGAGGTTTCATAATTATCTTCATTAACTTCTTGTTGGTTGACCCAATTGGTAAACTGTTCTATGCCATCAGAAAAGCTCCATTTAGGCTCAAAACCAAGAATTTGTCTAGCAGCAGTAATGTCTGCAAAGTTATGACGAATATCCCCCAAACGATAATTGCCACTAACAGTAATAGGTACATTTATACCATATTTATCACAAAGAGTTTTGGCAACTGTTAGGACATCAGTAGCAATACCTGTTCCTACATTAAAGACATGTCCATTCGCCTCTGGAACCTCCATTCCGAGAATCGTTGCATCTACAACATCTTCTATATATACAAAATCGCGAGTTTCTTTACCATCCTCAAAAATGTTTATTCCATTTCCATTCTTTATACGTGTTGAAAATATGCTCAGTATACCGGTATATGGATTTGTTAATGACTGACCTGGTCCATAAACATTCTGATAACGAAAAGACACAGACTCAACACCGATACTTTTACAAACAAGATGAACCAGCTGTCCTTGTACCTGCTTGCTGATTCCATAAACAGAAGAAGGATGTATTGCACTATCCTCAGTAGTTGCTATCAAATCAACTTCACCTCCACACTTTGGGCATTTGCATTCAAAATCCCCTTTTGCAAGATTTTCATCAGTGCGCTCATAAGGGTACACATCTCCACAATTTGGACAATGATACTTACCCTCTCCATAAACAGCTCGTGACTCTGCAACAACAACACGTTTTACATGATGTTCTGTATTTGTCAGTATGTCAAGAAGAAGAGCCGTTCCGCCTATGTTTGTATTGACATATTTTTTTATCTCATACATAGACTGTCCGGTTCCCGTCTCTGCTGCTAAATGTATCACATAGTCAACATCCACAAGAGCTTTCTCCAAATCCTCTCGATTATTCACATCCCCTTTGATAAAATCAACTTTATCTTTTATTTTTTGATATAAAGGTGATGTTCTTTCTGGATTTGCACCATGAATCTGTTCTGACAAAGTGTCTAAAACAGTTACTCTATAACCATACTTCAAAAGTTTGAGGGCTATGTTTGAACCAATGAAACCAGCACCTCCTGTAATTAATACTTTCATAAATTATATTCTTTTTTCAATAAAATCTAGTAATTCAATAGGTGACATTTTCTCCTTATAATTGAAATCTACATCTACATTATCTGGTATATGCTTTAGAAAATCCATATCAATATCTTTAGGATGTTTAAATGTTGATATGTAATCAGACCTAAAAAAAGGCTCACTTTTTATGAATTCATTATTGGTGAGTAGCTTTTTTCCAAGACATACTGCCTCACAACCTCTTTGAGTAAATCCTGCACCATTTTTCTGCATAATTTCAAGGATACACTTTGTATGTAGAATGTGTTGTATATTTTCCGCATAAGTTAATCCTTTACCATCAATGTAGTGAATTTCGTCAGAGTATTTGCGGTCTTGCTTCTTTACTCCAGCAATGTGAAAATCTATCTTCAACCCCTTATCCCGTAACTCTTCATATATATCCAAGATGTCACCGAGACGATTTTTAGCCTGGGCTAACATATAGATGTCACTATACGGCATTTCTTGCAATTGTCCATTATATGAAGAGAAAACTAAAGGATGATATTCGAAACCATATTTAGCACAATCATTCTGATCAAATGAGATAATTAAATCGAATTGCTTTTTTATTTTATTTATGTCGTATGGAGCATTTGTATAACGCATTCTTTTAGTGCTTACCAAATCTTGAAACATCAATACAACTTTACAATCCTTATATGTCTTTCGCAAATAATCTGCAATTCCAATATCCAGACTCACCCAATTAGGAAAGATTATGAAGCATAGTTGTTTATTTTCTGCAAAATCTACATTAAAATATGTATGATTCCAAAATCCTTTAAAAGGAATATTTATGATACTATTTATCTTTTGATTAAAATGCACTCTATATAAAATTCCTTTCAAAGATTTTTTGGGAGGAAAATTACCTGCTATATATTTTGCATTAGATAGGCTATATAAATCCGAATAAGAAAACTTATAAAGATCCCAATCGGAACCCAAAACTATATAATTATACTTGTTCATGCCTTTGTTTAATAAACTTATAATAATAAATCAAGAGAACGAAACAATAAATAAAAGAACATAACACATTAGTAAGCAATGCACCATTTGTATTCCAAAGATACACTAATACTGTATATCCAAACAACTTAAATATACCATTAGCAACACTACTGTTACGTATACTTATACCTTGTCCATGACTTCCAAGATATCTATTTATCATATCACCAAACCCATGAATACTAAAACCAACAGAAAGCCATATTGCATAAGTACCAACAGTAGCATAATCTTCACTATACAAGAAAACGACAATAGGTTTAATTAGTAAAATAAACAACAAGCAGGATCCAGCGGTAAGAAGAACTGATGCTTTCATTACCTTATTTGGTATCTTGGGTTGTGAAGCAAATTGCTTAAAATAGGTCGTTCCAATAATTGCCGGTAATGTTGCAAGAGGCGAAGTTACAGTTAATGCTAATGTATAAAAACCAACTTCTGAATTGTCTTGGTTAAACATACCCAACGTTATTCCTGCAATATAATTTGTTGCTACCATAACCAAAGAGCCTATATACAACTGAAAACCATATTGTTTATTCTCTTTGTTTACCTCACGAAAAATAGTCTTTACATTGGAAATATTGAAGTGAGCAGAGAATATTATTGCAAAAAGTATCACTGTATACACACCCCATTGCAGAAGAATCATTTTCTCGGATGATGCTCCAAATCTTGAATAAATAAGGTATGCTAAACAGACATATATTAAAGACGGCAAAAAACGCGCTATTGATATTCTGCCAATATAATTATCTCCTTGGAAAACTGTATTTATATAATTAAGCAGTAATGGAAAAAAACACACAGGCAAAGATACAATAAACAGCCATGATAAATGCTCATTAGTATTGACATGAATTGCATAGCATACAAGAATGGATAATGCCAAAACAACACATGCAATGATAAGAATAACAAGCATTATACCACGAATAGTCCTTGACCTATATTCATCCTTGCTTAAAGCTAACATTCTACTACCTGACAAAAAGTAGCCAAATAAAAGAAGTGAGGCTATAAAATTAATAATATTTTGAACATATCTTACATCACCATAATCTGCAGGAGATAAGAAACGAGTATTTATAACAGAAGCTAATACTCCTAATACAACTCCTACCATAGTCGTAAAATACAGTAATATGACTTGTTGCTTTTGTTTTGATTGTGATTTAAATTTCGATATAAATATCATAAGATTTCAGTATATAAATCGTCCTCAGAAAAACCCCTGCCATACAATTTAAAAATCGCAGAGTGTAAAGAGACTGAAAAAAAATAATCAATACTCCATTTTTTCTTTTGGAACAACTTGTTATGCATTTGTTTTAAAGGAGTCTTAACAAAGAAACAATTACAATTCTACTAATTATATTTTTGTTCTACCAGAATTTCTTCCCTTATTAGATATTTTTTTTGCAGGTATTCCTGCTATTACGATATTTTCTTCTTCAAATATTTTGGTTACAACCGCATTTGCTCCTACTATTGTATTATCAGTCAAACGAACTCCTGTAAGAAGTTTTGCTCCAGCGCCTAAATAAATTCCCTTCCCACACACAACTCCTTCGGAGACATTAACACCATTTTGTATGATACAATTTTCTCCAAATTTAGCATTTTCATTAACTACTATAGAACCATAATGAGGTATATATAATCCTTTTCCTAAACAATTAGGCCATATAGTTATACCTAATTTTTCGCTTAAAGAAGACAATCTATGTCTATAATAAAATATTAACAGCTTTGAAGAATTCGTATTAATTAAAAATTCTAATTTTCTTAATATTCTCAAAAACTGACATCTTGAATTTGTATATCTACTAATTCTCGAAAACTTATTTACATTATAGTCAGCTTCAATATATTCCTTTAATTGCTTTTTTGATGTAATCATATGCATTTTAATAAAAATAGGGTTAAACTTACTTTTTTAAGAGAGAGTAGCATAAACTCCTTACTTCTGATTATTTCCGCTCAAGACTTACAATGCCCCTTATTTAGAATCTACCCAACAAGGAACATGTTCATTCTTAAAGAGAGATAGATGAGTTTGAGAACAGAGCGAAAAGTAGCTCATAAAAAATGCTCTTATTCTCTCCCTCACCTATCTTATATTTTAATATTCTAAATTCTTCTTTAATGTTCCATCTGCTTCATCAAGGATTGAAAGCAGATACTTGCCATAGTCATTCTTCAACATTGGCTGTGCATTCTCTCTCAATTGCTCAGCAGAAATCCATCCCTGGCGATAGGCAATACCCTCCAGGCATGCTACCTTCAAACCCTGACGCTTCTCCAAGACTTCGATAAAGGTGGATGCCTCTGAAAGGGAATCATGAGTTCCGGTATCAAGCCAGGCGAATCCTCTTGCCATGGTCTGCACCTTCAACTCCTTATCCTTCAAGAACTCCTGGTTGACTGTTGTGATTTCCAATTCACCACGAGCAGAAGGCTTGATATGCTTGGCTACTTCCACTACCTTATTAGGATAGAAGTATAAACCTACCACAGCATAGTTGCTCTTTGGATGATCAGGTTTCTCCTCAATGCTGAGGCAATTGCCTTGTTCATCGAACTCTGCGACACCATATCGCTCTGGATCGCTTACACGATAACCGAAGACTGTTGCCTTGTTGTTCTGCTCTGCATCTACTACTGCCTGACAAAGCATCTGGTTCAATCCTGCACCATAAAAGATGTTGTCGCCTAAAACGAGGCAAGCGGAATCATCACCAATGAACTCTTCACCAATAATAAAGGCTTGGGCTAAGCCATCCGGTGATGGCTGCTCAGCATACTCGAACTTGACGCCGAACTGGCTTCCATCGCCTAAGAGGCGTTTGAAACCTGGCAAGTCAAATGGTGTTGAGATAATGAGTATCTCACGGATACCTGCCAACATCAATACTGATATTGGATAATATATCATCGGTTTATCAAAGATTGGAATCAGCTGCTTGCTGATACCTTTCGTGATGGGGTACAAGCGTGTTCCGCTACCACCTGCTAATACTATTCCTTTCATTGTCTTAATGTTAAATGATTAGTATCTTGTTTACTTGTATAAATCTACATTGATGTCGAATGGACTATCAAAGTCTTTCAGCATAGCATGTTTTGTATCTTTCTCGGAGAGATTGGCATGCTCTGTAGGAATCTTCCAATCGATACCGAGGGTATCATCGAGGATAGAAATACCTCCATCTGCCTCAGGATGATAGAAGTTATCACACTTGTATTGGAAGACGGCTGTTTCTGAGAGAACAGCGAAGCCATGGGCAAAGCCCTTTGGAATGAAGAACTGGACATGATTGTCTTCTGTCAGTTTCACAGCCACATGCTTGCCATAGGTTAGTGATCCTTTGCGAATATCTACTGCTACATCGAGGACTCTGCCTTTTACGCAGCGTACCAACTTGCTCTGGGTATAAGGTGGGCGCTGGAAGTGCAAGCCTCGCATCACGCCATAGCTGCTCATGGACTCATTGTCTTGGCAGAAGTGAACACTGTGTCCCAGGATCGGGGCAACCTTTTCTTCAAACTCTCGCTCGCTGAAGCTCTCGAAGAAATAACCACGAGAGTCGCGGAAGAGGCGTGGCTCAATAATGAGCACGCCATCTATTTCGGTCTTAATTATATTCATTTTTCATTAGTGTCCAATAAAAATGGACGAGTTAAAAAATTAATCAAATAGTCCTTCAA
>ENA-OROO01000434-OROO01000434.1-human-gut-metagenome-genome-assembly--contig:-NODE-434-length-27159-cov-76.270772_pt1 | contig 27159 bp, 26 predicted proteins | sample MGYA00242130_ERZ509052 | MGnify/ENA primary metagenome ERZ509052 (study PRJEB26280, sample SAMEA2338730) | human gut metagenome | biome: human gut; feature: human-associated habitat; material: faeces... | reverse complement strand
TCATTCTTCTCAGCCAGTTCGAACAGGATATGCAGGTTCTCGCTCGGGATGGTATCCATCTGATAGTTGTAGACATCGCCCTGGTAAAGTTCGTTCACGTTGGAGAGAATCTCCTTGAGGCGGGTATATTCGATGTATTGCGTGGTGTTACTGTAGAAGACATGGAAGATGACAGGCAGATGATAGACATAATCATCGCCTGTAATGATATCTGTGTCACGGTCTTGTCCGTGGGATATGATAGGGTCGCCGATAGAGCCTTCGGTATCCTTGCATGATGCAAAGCTGAGGACGGTGAGGGCGATCATGAAATAAAGAATTTTTCTCATGCGCGTACCTTATATTATATATTTTCGTGCAAAAATACAAAAATAAAAGAAGATAGGCGAGAAATATCCTGAAAAAGTTTCTCAAAATGCTAAAAAACTTGTGCTTTCATCTTCTTGATGTATGTCAATTCTGTTACATTTTGTAAACTTGACTCCATGAAAATAGCGTTTTGTAAGGTATGTCTTCGTACAATATGCTAAATTTTAGACTATGAAATTGCAAATTGTAAGCTTGCGTGCGTTCAAAATCAAAAAGTATTACTTGCTCAAAAAATAAGATAAAATAGCGTTAAGGAATTATGAATTTTTCGGAAATCGTTGTATCTTTGCACCAGAAAAAGAAACAAAGACAATTACAATAACATCCTAAAAATAAACGATATGAAACGAATGATATTATTCTCATTGATGGCTTTGATGACCATAGCAGCTTTCGGTCGTAAGCACGTAGAGAATGCAACAGTTGTAGCTGACACTATTTTCTATGCAGAAAATATGAGCAATGTAACCAGTGCAGATCAGGCTAGTTATTACAGACTGCTGATGACTACTGGTTCAGGCCTTAAAAAGAAGGACGTTTTCCAGGACTTCTATATGAACGGTAATCTCCGTGCTGAAGGTGGTTATAGTTTTATCGACCTCGGTAACGATCGCAATACTATCTTTAATGGTGAGGTTACTACCTATTATAAGAATGGTAAGGAGAAGTGGCATGGCAAGTATGTTAATGGCAAGCGCGAAGGCTACTTCACACTCCAGCTCCGTGAAGGCGGTGTAGCTGTCGTTCAGTTCAAGAATGGCAAGTCTGTTCACGATTACTTCATGGTAACTTACAAGGACGGTTCTTCTGAGAAGAGAAATCTCTCTGAGTTGAAGCAGTTCATGTAATCAGAAATAAGCAACTATCTAGTTTTGTTACTTCATTGAATTAGAAGAAAATCTCTCTTATATAAATTAAAATTTTATGTTGATATGACCAATTTGGGGATGGCTTCCGTGAGGAAGGTGCATCCCCTTTTTTATGACCTATATTTACTAACGACAAGAAGAGGGTGAATCATAAACTTATGACACACCCTCTTCTGATTATTCTTATTGATGTTGGATGAAAGGTAGGATTAGAACGTTAAATCTACTTCTACCGGACAATGGTCGCTGCCCATGATTTCAGTATGAATTTTAGCTTCTGTAATCTGTTCCTTGATACGGTCGGATACTAGGAAGTAGTCGATACGCCAACCAGCATTCTTCTCGCGCGCCTTGAAACGGTATGACCACCACGAATAGGTAACCTCATCAGGGTGGAGATAACGGAAGCTGTCGGTGAAGCCATCATTTAGAAGAACGGTCATCTTTTCGCGCTCCTCATCGGTGAAACCGGCATTGCGGCGGTTGGTCTTCGGATTTTTGATATCTATCTCTTCGTGTGCTACATTCAGATCGCCGCAGATGACGACTGGTTTCTTGGCATCAAGAGATTTCAGAAACTTGCGGAAATCGTCTTCCCAAGTCATGCGATAATCCAGGCGCTTGAGTTCTGTCTGAGAATTTGGGGTGTAGCAGGTAACGAGATAGAACTGGTCATATTCCAGCGTGATGATTCTGCCTTCATGATCATGTTCCTCTATGCCCATGCCATAGCTTACGCTCAAAGGCTTGTGCTTGGTATAAATGGCTGTACCAGAGTATCCTTTTTTCTCAGCGTAGTTCCAATAACTCTCGTAGCCCTCAAACAGAAGGTCGAGCTGTCCCTCCTGCATCTTTGTTTCCTGCAGGCAGAAGAAGTCGGCATCGAGTTCCTTAAACTGGTTCTCGAAGTCCTTGCCTACGCAAGCGCGCAGGCCATTTACATTCCATGATATAAACCTTAACATTGTGTTTATTGATTATTTAGTAGTGATTATTGATTACTTAGTATTGATTATTTAGTATTGATTAGTGATTACTTATGGACTCTAACGATTATCACTAATAACTAATCATTATATTTAAATTCTCTTCGTTTCTCCTCTCAGCAGACTCATAAACTCCTGGCGGGTGTTCAGTGAATTGAAAACTCCGCTGTAGTCGCTGGTGGTGGTAATAGAATTCTGTTTCTCTACACCTCGCATTTGCATGCACATGTGCTTGGCTTCTATCACAACCATCACACCCTGAGGATTCAATGTTTCCTGAATGCAGTCTTTAATCTGCTGGGTAAGACGCTCCTGTACCTGGAGACGGTGGCTATAGATATCAACCACACGGGCTATCTTGCTCAGACCGGTAATCTTTCCGTTTGGGATATAAGCTACATGCACCTTGCCATAGAAGGGAAGCATGTGGTGCTCGCACATCGAGAAGAAATCAATATCTTTCACGATGACCATCTGGTTGTATTTCTCTTCGAAGAGGGCATCGGTCAATACCTTGTGTGCATCCTGTGTATAGCCACGAGTCAGTATCTGCATAGCCTTGGCTACTCGCATCGGCGTTTTTACAAGTCCTTCACGTTCAGGGTCTTCTCCCAAGAGCTTTAATACTTCAGTATAGTGTTCTGCGAGTTTGTCCAATCCCTCGCGAAATTCTGTTTCTGTATTCATCTTATTTATTTTGTAATTCTTAATTAATAGTCAATAATTTACAATTAATAGTTTATAGTTAGACCTACGGCATCAATGCTGTAAACTGTTAACTATCAACTATAAACTATTAACTAGTACTGTACCGTAATCAGTCCCTTTACAAGGCATGCCTGTCTGTATCCCAGGGAGCGAACCTTGGCGAGCATCTTCTGGGCTTCAGCTAAGCTGCGGAAGTTGCCCATTCGGCAAATCCATCTTGGTGAGTAGAAATGAACATAAACCGGCTGTTCAGGGAAATGAACTTTTAGCTGGTTGCCTGTCCGTTCTGCTTTCAGACGGTCGTTACGTGAATTGCCGCCAGCAAAAGCCTGTACTCTATATCCTGTAACCTTATAGCTTTTGCGCATCACTTTCTTGCGCATATCCACTACAGGTGTCTCTTTTTCTTCGTTTTTGTTCTCTGCCTTTTGGGCATTGTTCACGTGGGCATTCTCTCGGGTTGCCTCACGATGCTGTGGCTCAGCCTTTTTCAGGGAATCAGGACCCTGCTTGTGCTGAGTTTCAGGCTCTTTTTCTTTTTTCTGTGGGGTAGTCTTAGTCTTGTCGTCTTGTGGAATCACTTGTTTGCCGTTTACCAGTTCATCAATCGCCTTACTTTGGTTCACGGTTACAACACCCTTTCCCGGTTCCTTCTTTTTGAGATGGTCCAGGTAGTTCTGCGCATTAGCTGTGAATGTTGAGCAGAGGATCATAATCAATAATGTGACGAATTGTTTCATGACTATTCCTTTTATTTTTTTGTCATCTTGTTTTAAAACAGCACCTTATTTTTGGATCTCTATATATAATAAGGTGTAATGAAGAATGAAGGGATGCGCTTCACGAGAAGGCATCCCTTCGGGAAATGTAATATCCTTATGAGATTACTTCTTCCAAGCGTCGATGATACCCTTGAAGTCAGCAGCCTTCAAAGAAGCACCACCGATCAAACCACCGTCGATGTTTGGCTTAGCGAAGAGCTCAGGAGCGTTGCTAGCCTTGCAGCTACCACCGTAGAGGATTGAAGTCTCCTCAGCAGCCTCGTTGCCATACTTCTCTGCTACGATAGAGCGGATGTATGCCAACATCTCTTCAGCCTGGTCAGAAGTAGCAGTCTTACCTGTACCGATAGCCCAGATTGGCTCGTAAGCAAGGATGATGTTCTTCCAAGCGTCAGCGCTCAAGTGGAATACTGAACCTTCCAACTCAGCCTTTACTACCTCGTTCTGCTTCTCAGCCTCACGCTCCTCGAGAGTCTCACCGCAGCAGAAGATAACCTTCAAACCGTTAGCCAAAGCCAACTCTACCTTCTCCTTCAAGATCTCTGCTGTCTCGCCATAGTACTGACGACGCTCTGAGTGGCCGAGGATAACATACTGAGCACCTGTGCTCTTTACCATCTCTGCTGAAACCTCACCAGTGAAAGCACCCTTAGCCTTGTCTGCGCAGTTCTCTGCACCAAGACCTACAATCTCTGAATCCAAAACCTGAGCTACTGAAGCCAAGTGGATGAATGGAGTACAGATTACTACGTCGCAGTTTGGTTTGTCTGCTACCAATGCCTCGTTAATCTCCTTAGCGAGAGCAACACCGTCCTGCAGGTTCATGTTCATTTTCCAGTTACCTGCTACAATTTTCTTTCTCATTTTTCTTTTCTTTTTAAAAGTTGATAATATTCTGTTCGAATTCTCTTTCTTTCTGATCCAGGCGCCCCAAGCCCAGAGCCGGTCGGCAATGGTGAGGAGTACCAGTGGAATGATGAACCAGGAGATGATGCCGGCTATCTTCTTGGCGGCACTTACTTCCGGCATCTTGCCTATCTCGGTCTTCTCCAGTGGCTTGTCACCAATCTCTGCCATGTCAGGCAAATCGTTGTGGCTCCATTTCTGGATGATGGTTCCGTTCTTCAGCAGAAGAAGACCTGGGTTGCTGCGGATTACCGTTTTCAGCGTAGTCTCGTCTGTGACATAGAAGGGATATTCCGCTCCTGTTATGTCCTGCCAGTGCTTGATGGCTTTCTCCGTACTTGCCGTGAGGCAGAGAAAACGGTAGCCATGGTCGTTGGCATATTCGTAAATCTCATCGATATTGCCGAAGTTGCTGTCATCGGCAAATTCAAGATGTGGCGAAACCAGGAGGAAGGTGTAGCCTTTATCGTGAATCACTTCCTGGGTAATGTCTTCTCCCGTCGTGGCATCAGCTATGCTGAAGTCGTGGATTGGAGGTACGTAACCTTCTTCGGTCTGAACCGTCTTGCTGTCGATGAAGGTCCAGGTAGAGTCGGGATAGTTGTCTATCGTAAACTCCTTCCGCTCTCCGTTCTTCTCCAGGATGAAGGTGGTATCAAACTTGGGTTGCTTGGCTCCTTTCGGTATCTCCATGCCCTTGGCGATGTTGACACCTATATGATAAGGACGGAAGTCGAATTGCGGAAGATACCACAGACTCCAGATACTCATCACGATGGAGAAGAGGAAGGTGTAGTTGATGGCAATCCACTGGGTTGGTTTAGATACCAACTGTGGCATTTCCAGCGGTTTCTTCCATAGCAGGATAGCGATGGCAAGGAGGATGAGGTTCTTGACGAGCGTCTCCATGTTGGTGAGCACGATGGCATCACCGAAGCAACCGCAATCTTTCACCGGGTCTGCGATGACAATCCACAGGGTAATCAGCGTCATCACGCTCATCACGAGCAGCGCAATCTTGCTGACCAGTTTTCTGCGGATGGCAAGAAACAGGAAGATACCGATGGCAAACTCGCACATAGCCAGCATGATAGACATCAGCAATGTGCTCCAAGAAGGGAACATCCAATCGATGTGCAGCGCTTCCAGATAGTCGGTTATCTTGTATTGCGTGCCTAATGGGTCAATTCCCTTCACAAATCCTGAGAAAATGAAGGTTATTGCCATCAGCAGTCGCCCGATATTGACCGCTATCTTTGTTAATATGTGAGTTGCCTTATTCTTCATCATTTTATATTTTTACTTCTCGCTCATTTTGATGGCACCGAAGACGGCATAGTTGATGATGTCCATATAGTTGGCATCAATACCTTCAGAAACGAGGGTTGCGCCTGCGATGTCTTCAATTTCCTTTACGCGCTGAATCTTGGTCAGGATGAAGTCTGTATAACTGCTGACTCTCATCGAGCGCCATGCTTCATCATAGTCATGGTTCTTCCTGAGCATCAGTTCCAGTGCCTCCTTTGCATGGAGGTCGTATAGTTTCATAGCCTCTTCGGGTGTCATATCCACCTCATCCACGAAAGGCTTTTCGAGCTGGATGAGTCCTATGATACCATAATTGATAAGGGCAATGAATTCCGGACGGATACCTTCGCCAACCAAAGATTCTTTCTTGATTTCGAGCGAGCGGATGCGCTTCGCCTTGATATAGAGCTGGTCTGTCAGAGAAGAAGGGCGCAAGATTCTCCAAGAGGCTCCATAATCATGAAGCTTCTTCTCAAATAATGTCCTGCATTCACTCATGACATCCTTAAACTGCTGTTCTGTTTTCAATAAATCTGCCATAATAATTTCGAAATTCGGTGCAAATTTACGCATTTATTATGAAATAGCCAAATAATTATTTTGTTTTTCGCTTAAAATACAGTAACTTTGCACCCCGAAAGTAAAAAGAGTATGAGAAATTTGACCAATGCCGAACTGGCACAGATACTGGATAAGGATATATTTCATAAGATTTCAGAGGCAGCAGATGGGCTGTCTGTGGAGTGTTATGTAGTAGGTGGATATGTGCGTGACCTCTTCCTGGAGCGACCTTCCAATGATATTGATGTCGTTGTGGTTGGTAGCGGTATAGAGGTAGCTTCTGCCTTGAAGAAGATGCTCGGAAGAAAGGCGCATCTCTCTGTGTTCCGTAATTTCGGAACAGCACAAGTGAAATATCAGGATACAGAAGTGGAGTTTGTTGGCGCCCGTAAGGAGAGCTATCATCGCGATTCCAGAAAGCCTATTGTGGAAGATGGAACGCTGGAGGATGACCAGAATCGCCGCGACTTTACCATCAATGCGATGGCTATCTGCCTGAACAAAGACCGTTTTGGAGAACTCGTAGATCCTTTTGATGGTGTCTACGATATGGAAGATGGCATTATTGCCACTCCGCTCGACCCGGATATCACTTTTTCTGATGACCCGCTGCGTATGATGCGTTGCGTGCGTTTTGCTACCCAACTCAATTTCCAGATAGAGGAGGAGACCTATGATGCGCTCTCCCGTAATGCCGAGCGCCTGAAGATTATCAGTGCTGAGCGAATCTGCGACGAGATGAACAAGATTATGCTCTCCAAGCACCCAAGCAGCGGTTTCTATTACCTGAAAGATACAGGTCTGCTCGATCTCATTCTGCCAGAACTGGTTGTGATGGACAAGGTGGAAACCCGTAACGGTAGGGCACATAAGAATAATTACGACCATACGATGGAGGTGCTCGAGAATGTGTGTAAGCATTCAGATAACCTCTGGCTCCGCTGGGCTGCTCTCTTCCACGACATCGGTAAACCGAAGAGCAAGCGCTGGGACAACAATATCGGCTGGACATTTCACAGTCATAATATAATAGGTGCAAAGATGATTCCGAGTATCTTCCGCCGTATGAAACTTCCGATGGATGCGAAGATGAAGTATGTGCAGAAACTGGTAGAACTCCACATGCGTCCGATTGTGATTGCTGATGAGGAGGTTACCGACAGTGCCGTACGCCGCCTGCTGAATGATGCCGGCGATGACATCAACGACCTGATGACGCTCTGTGAGGCTGATATCACCAGCAAGAACCAGGTGCGCAAGCAGCGTTTTCTGGATAATTTCAAGATGGTGCGCGAGAAACTGGTTGATCTGCAGGAACGTGATTATAAGCGACTTCTCCAGCCATGTATTGATGGTAATGAAATTATGGAGATGTTCCATCTTACACCTTGCCGTGAGGTAGGCACCCTGAAGCAGTATCTCAAGGATGCTGTATTGGACAATAAGGTGGCTAATGAGCGTGAACCGTTGATGGAGCTTCTGATGAAGAAGGCTCAGGAGATGGGATTGGTAAATGCAGAAAACTCAAAATAGAGAATAATTTTTGTTAAATAACGGCTCCTTGCGAGCCGTTATTCATTTATTATTAGTACTTTTGCAACGCTTTTAAAACTTAAAGGCGCATGAAAGTTTTCGTTAGAGGACGGAAAGAACTTTTGAATAAGAGAAGATAAAAGATTAAATAATAAATTATAATATAAAAATAGGTATGAAAATTAAAAGCGTTTTGTTTGTTGCAGCAGTTTGTGTTCTTGCTGCGTTGACATCATGTGGTGGAAGTAAGAAGGGCGGTCTGCCTGACTTCAGCGATGATGAGTTCGCTGTGGCTACTATCGGTACTTCCAGCGCCGCATTGCAGACTACCTATCCTGCTACCATCAAGGGTATCCAGGATGTAGAGGTACGTCCTAAGGTTTCTGGTTTTATCACTAAGGTTTTTGTACACGAGGGACAGACTGTATCAGCAGGTCAGGCTTTGTTCTCTATTGATAGCGAGACCTATCAGGCTGCTGTCCGTTCTGCAGCTGCCGCTGTAAACACAGCTAAGGCACAGGCTAATACAGCCAAGTTGACCTATCAGAACAATAAGAAATTGTATGATAACAAGATTATCGGTGAATTTGAACTCTCTACAGCAGCTAACAGCTATGCAACAGCTAAGGCTCAGGTAGCTCAGGCAGAGGCAGCATTGGCTTCAGCCCGCGAGCAGTTGGCTTGGTGTACCGTTACCAGTCCTTCTGCTGGTGTAGTAGGTAGTCTTCCTTTCAAGGTGGGTGCTTTGGTAAGTGCTTCTGGTCAGGCTCTTACTACCGTTTCCAATATCAGCACTATGGAGGTATTCTTCTCACTCTCTGAGTCTCAGATCTTGAGCATGTCTAAGACCAATGGTAGCGTTCAGGCAGCCATCGCAGCGTTCCCAGCTGTCAAGTTGCAGTTGGCAGACGGTTCTATCTATAATCACCCGGGTAAGGTGGTTAAGATGAGTGGTGTCATCGATGCTACTTCCGGTTCTATCTCTCTCATCGCTCACTTCGCTAACCCAGAGAAGTTGCTGAAGAGTGGCGGTGCAGGTTCTATCGTGATTCCTAACGATCATAACAGCGCTATCGTTATCCCTCAGGAGGCTTGCTCTCAGGTTCAGGATAAGATCTTCGTTTACATCGTAACCAAGGATAACAAGGTGAAGTATTCTGAGATCAAGGTCAATCCACAGGATGATGGCAAGAACTATATCGTAACTGCAGGTCTTCATGTAGGCGATCGTATTGTTTTGAAGGGTATTACCAAGTTGACCGATGGTCAGCAGATCAAGCCTATCACTCTGGAGCGCTACAATCAGAAGATTGCTGAGGCTGCCAAGTTGGCTGAGTCTCAGGATAACGCTCATGCCTTCGCTACTGCTATGGGCGGAAAGAAGTAATATATAATAAGGTATAAAGAAAAATAGTAAATTATGTCATTTACAAACTTTATAAAACGCCCGGTACTTTCGACGGTGGTTTCCATCTTCTTCGTCTTGCTGGGTATTATCGGCTTGGTATCGCTGCCTATCGAGCAGTATCCGAATATCGCGCCGCCTACCATCCAGGTATCTACCACCTATCAGGGTGCCGATGCCCAGACGGTGTTGAACTCTGTCATCGCTCCTCTGGAGGAGAGTATCAACGGTGTGGAGAACATGACCTACATGACCTCTTCTGCGTCTAACTCTGGTTATGCCAGCATTACCGTTTACTTCAAGCAGGGTTCCGACCCAGATATGGCTGCGGTCAATGTACAGAACCGTGTATCTCAGGCGCAGTCTCTGTTGCCTGCCGAGGTTACCAGGGTGGGTGTCACTGTAACCAAGCGTCAGAGTTCCAACGTTATCATGTTCGCTCTGACTACAGACGATGGCCGTTACGACGACCAGTTTGTTACCAACTATGCCCTGATTAACGTCATTCCTCAGTTGAAGCGTATCAGTGGTGTGGGTGATGTGCAGAGCCCTTCTACCCGTAACTACTCTATGCGTATCTGGTTGAAGCCAGAGAAGATGAAGGAGTTCGGACTGGTTCCTTCTGATGTTTCTCAGGCTTTGGCAGAGCAGAATATCGAGGCTGCCCCTGGTAGCTTTGGTGAGAGCTCTGATATGCAGTATGAATATACCTTGCGTTACAAGGGTCGTTTGAAGACTCCAATGGAGTATGAGAACATCCTTATCAAGAGCAATACTTCCGGTCAGACGCTCCGTTTGGGCGAAATTGCCAAGGTTGAGTTGGGTGGTTTGCAGTATAATGTAAACCTGCTCAATGATGGTCAGCCTGCCGTGCTGGGTATGGTTCAGCAGATTGCCGGTTCCAACGCTACCCAGATTGCTAGCGACGTAAAAAAATCGCTTGATGAACTGGAGAAGAGTTATCCTCCTGGGTTGAAGAATGTCATCCTGATGGATGTTACTGAGTTCTTGTTCGCATCTATCGAGGAGGTTATCTTCACCTTGATCATTACCCTGGTACTGGTGTTCATCGTAGTGTATATCTTCTTGCAGGACTTCCGTTCTACGCTGATTCCTATGATTGCCGTACCTGTGGCTCTGGTCGGTACGTTCCTCTTCCTTTGGATCTTCGGATTCTCCATCAACCTGCTTACGCTGTCAGCCCTGCTGCTGGCTATTGCGATTGTGGTCGATGATGCCATTGTGGTGGTCGAGGCGGTTCACGCCAAGCTCGACCAGGGTTACAAGAGTGCCCTTACTGCATCTATCGATGCGATGAACGAAATTTCAGGCGCCATCATCTCTATTACATTGGTGATGTCTGCCGTGTTCGTTCCTGTATCATTCATCGGTGGTACTTCCGGTTACTTCTACCGTGAGTTCGGTGTAACCATGGCGGTATCTATCGTTATTTCGGCTATCAACGCGTTGACTTTGTCTCCTGCGCTCTGTGCCGTATTGCTGAAGCCACACGAGGAGGGTCACGAGAAGAAGATGTCTTTCGTAGACCGTTTCCACGCTGGATTCAACTATCAGTTTGATAAGATTACCAATAAGTATAAGGGTGGTGTCAAGTGGGTTATCAATCATGGCGTCATCGCTGGTAGCCTCGTGGCTGTCAGCATCGTAGGTCTGGTTGCCCTGATGGGTACTACCAAGACGGGTCTGGTGCCTGATGAGGATACCGGTACTATCTTCGCTTGTATCTCTACTGCTCCTGGTACTTCTCAGGAACGTACAGCCGAGGTGGTTAAGCAGGTAGATAAGATGCTGGCTAACAACCCAGCCATCGCAACCCGTAACGCCATCATGGGTTATAGCTTTATCGGTGGTGCCGGTTCTAACCAGGGTACCATCATCGTGAAGCTGAAGCCATTCGAGGAGCGTCCGGGTGGATTCTTCCACCGTATCAAGGAGGCTTGTACAGGTGGCGGTATCGAGGCGCTGTTTGTCAACCCAATGGAATATACTTCTGTATTGGGTATGATCTACAAGCAGACTGCTACGATCAAGGATGCACAGGTTCTTGCCTTTGCTCCACCTATGATTTCCGGTTTCTCTATGCAGAATGGTATTACCATGACCATGCAGGATAAGACTGGTGGCGACTTGAACAAGTTCTTTGATAATGTGAAGAAGTTCCTGGCTGAGTTGAACAAGCGCCCTGAGATTCAGACCGCTCAGACTCAGTATAACCCTAACTATCCTCAGTATATGGTGGATGTAGATGTTGCCAAGACCAAGCAGGCAGGTATCTCTCCATCTTCTGTATTGGCTGTGATGCAGGGTTATCTCGGTGGTCTCTACGCATCTAACTTCAATGCTTATGGTAAGCTCTACCGTGTGATGATTCAGGCTGGTCCTGAGAGTCGTATGCGTCCAGACGATCTGAGCAAGATTTATGTGCGTTGTGCTGATGGCACCATGTCTCCTGTAAGCGAGTTCGTGAACTTGAAGAAGATTTATGGTCCTGCTAACATCACCCGATTCAACCTGTTTACCTCTATGGATGTATCTGTAACTCCTAACAGCGGTTACTCTACCGGTGACGGTATGAAGGCGATTGCTGAGGTTGCTAAGGAGACATTGCCAGAGGGTTACGGCTATGAGTACTCTGGCTTGACCCGTTCTGAGGCTGAGTCCAGCAACTCTACAGGTTTGATCTTTGCACTCTGTATCGTATTCGTTTACCTGATCTTGAGTGCCCAGTACGAGAGTTACATCTTGCCATTGTCTGTAGTGCTGTCTATCCCATTCGGTTTGGCAGGTGCGTTCATCTTCACCAACCTCTTCGGTCACTCTAACGATATCTACATGCAGATTTCGTTGATTATGTTGATTGGTCTGTTGGCTAAGAACGCCATCCTTATCGTACAGTTTGCCCTCGAGCGTCGTCGTACGGGTATGGCTATCAAGTACTCAGCTATCCTGGGTGCCGGTGCCCGTCTCCGTCCTATCCTGATGACCTCTCTGGCGATGGTTATCGGTCTGTTGCCTCTGATGTTCGCATCAGGTGTAGGTAAGAATGGTAACCAGACCTTGGGTGCTGCCGCCGTAGGTGGTATGTTGATCGGTACTATCTGTCAGATCTTCGTGGTTCCTGCTCTCTTTGCAGTCTTCCAGTGGTTGCAGGAGAAGTTGACCCCAATGAAGTTCGAGGACGAGATGAACGAGGAGGTTGCTGCCGAATTGGAGCAGTATGCCAACGCCGCTCACGAAATGAAGGGTATCGAGAAGAAGTAATAACGCAATGTAACTTCAAAGGAAACAATGAAAAAGAATTTAAATATCATCATATTGGGTCTCGCAGCGCTCTCCCTGAGCAGCTGCAAGACACTCTACGGAAAGTATGAGCGTCCGGAGGTGAAGACCAGCGGTATCGTTCGCGATGTAGCTTCTGATACAGATACATTGGCTGTAAAGGATACTACTACCTTCGCCAATATCCCTTGGCGCAGTGTCTTTACCGATCCTCAGCTCCAGTCAATCATTGAGAAGGGATTGAACAACAATGTCAACCTCCTCAATGCGGCTTTGAACGTGAAGATAGCAGAAGAGCAGCTGAAGTGTGCCAAGTTGGCATTCGTGCCTTCTCTGGCTTTCACTCCTCAGGGAACCATCGCTTCCTGGGATGGTCAGGCTGCCACCAAGACTTACACGATGCCTGTTACAGCCAGCTGGATGGTAGACCTCTTCGGCAACCTGCTCTCTCAGAAGCGCAGTGCCCAGATGGCGCTGCTCCAGTTGCAGGATTATCAGGTATCTGTCAAGACCAACCTCATCGCCAACATCGCCAACATGTATTATACTCTGTTGATGCTCGACAAGCAGGTGGAGTTGGTTAACAATATGGAAGGATTGACCAAGGATACTTGGGAGACTATGCAGAAGATGCACGATCTCAGATTGGGTTACCGTACACCAGCCATCCAGTCAGCTGAGTCTAACTACTATTCTGTGTTGACCCAGAAGACCGATCTGTTGCGCCAGATTCGTGAGACAGAGAACTCTCTGAGTCTGCTCATCGGCGACCAGGCACATAGCATCGCCCGTGGCAAGTTGGATAACCAGAGTCTTCCATCTAATTTCTCAACCGGTGTAGGCATCCAGTTGCTCAACAACCGTGCTGATGTCCACGCAGCCGAGATGAATCTTGCCCAGTGCTTCTATGGTGTAGAGACCGCCCGCAGCAAGTTCTATCCATCTATCACCATTTCCGGTACAGGTGCCTTCACCAATTCAGGTGGTATGGGCATCGTGAACCCAGGTAAGTGGTTGCTCTCAGCTGTAGGTTCTCTTACCCAGCCAATTTTCCAGAACGGCCGTATCATTGCCGGTTTAAAGGTGGCTAAGATGCAGTATGAGCAGGCTTACAACACCTGGCAGAATACCTTGCTGAAGGCTGGTAGCGAGGTGAGCAATGCGCTTGTTCTCTACAACTACTCTGATGAGAAGAGCAAGATAGAGCAGAAGCGAATAGAAGTACTCGAGAAGAATGTAGAATCTACCAAGGAATTGATGGGTATTGCAGGCAGCTCTTACCTTGAAATCATCCAGGCACAGTCTTCACTCCTCAACGTACAGCTTTCTAAGGTAGCTGATGACTTCTACAAGATGCAGGCAGTAGTAAATCTCTACTATGCATTGGGTGGAGGAGCTAAGTAGTTTATAGTTAATAATTAATAGTTTATAGTTATGGCTAGTATAATAAGTCCAAAGGCAGAGGTTTCTCCAAAGGCTAAGATTGGAGACAACTGCAAGATATATCCATTCGCCTATATTGAGGACGATGTGGTCATCGGCGACAACTGTACCATCTATCCATTCGTGAGCATCATGAACGGTACTCGCATGGGTAATAATAATAAGGTGTTCCAGGCAGCCGTTATCGCTGCGCTCCCACAGGACTTCCACTTTACAGGTGAGGAGAGTGAGGTAGTCATCGGCGATAACAATACCATCCGTGAGAACGTGGTTATCAACCGTGGTACCCATAAGGGCGGCAAGACCGTTCTGGGCAACAACAACTTCCTGATGGAAGGTGCCCATGTCTCTCACGATACCGTAATCGGCAACGGTTGCGTATTCGGTTATGGTACCAAGATTGCGGGCGACTGTGTGATTGGTAACGGTGTCATCTACTCAACATCTGTAGTAGAGAACGCCAAGACTAGAGTAGGCGACTTGGCGATGATTCAGGCAGGTACTACCTTCTCTAAGGATATTCCTCCTTATATCATTGCCGGTGGAAAGCCTGTGAAGTATGCAGGTCCTAACACCATCATCATGGAAGCAGCTGAGCTTACCGAGAAGGTTCGCAAGCATATTGCTAATGCCTACCGACTGGTATTCCATGGTCAGACATCCCTCTTCGATGCCATTAACCAGATCAAGGATCAGGTGCCAGATGGACCGGAGATTCAGAACATCATCCAGTTCCTGGAGAGTTCAGAGAAGGGTGTCATCACTAAGATGTAAAGATTGTGTAGATGTTGGGATTTTTTCATCCCTAATATTGTATTTGTAAATTAGTAAATTCAAGTCATACCTATTTGAATTTTACTTAGTATGTGAAGGGCTGGCCGTGAGGTTGGCCTTTTTCCTTTTTCAATTGAACTTAACTTTTGCCTGTGGTTCGATTAATTAATTGAATAAATGTAAATAAATGCTATTTTATTTTGTAATTTCTTCGTTTATGCGTACCTTTGCAGACAATTTGGGTCATTGTGCCCTTTTGGTTTTAAGTTAGTAAAGATTTTTTAAAATGAGAAAGAAACAATATAAGCCTAGCAATCATCGTGGATTGCAGGTTATTACTTTGTGTATCAGTACCGCTATGGTGCTCATTTTGTTGGGATTAGTTATCTTCTCTGTCCTCATGGGACGTAATCTATCTTCCTATGTGAAGGAGAATCTCGTGGTACAGGTGATGCTCGAACAGGATGTGACTAACCCGGAGGGATTGCAGATGTGTAAACGCCTGAATGCAAGACCTTATGTCAATACGCTGACTTATATCACCAAGGAAGAGGCACTGAAAGAAGCTACCCGCGATTTGGGTACCGACCCGAGCGAGTTTGCCGGTGTCAACCCTTTCCAGCCTTCCATAGAGATTACGACGAAGGCAGATTACGCGAACAATGATTCATTGAAGTGGATTGCCAAGGAACTGAAGGCATATCCGCGTGTTACCGAGGTTACTTATCAGCACGACCTGATAGAACAGGTGAACAATTCGTTGGCAAAGATCAGTATCGGATTACTGATTGTAGCAGCCCTGCTCACATTCATCTCGTTCTCGCTGATTAACAATACGGTGCGTCTGGGCATCTATGCCCGCCGTTTCTCCATCCATACGATGAAGTTGGTAGGTGCATCCTGGGGCTTTATCCGCCGTCCGTTCTTGCGCAAGGCTGTGCTTGTGGGTGTTGTTTCAGCCCTGCTGGCAGATGGTTTTCTGGGCGGTTGTCTCTATGCATGGTCGCTCCACGAACCGGAACTGATGAATGTTTTGGGCTGGCAGGAACTTGCCATCACCGGCGGCTCCGTCTTCCTCTTCGGTATCATCATCACCGCCTTCTGCGCCTGCATCTCAGTCAATAAGTTCCTGAAGATGAAGGCGGGAGACTTGTATAAAATATAAGGGAAGAGTGAAGAATTCTCTTGCTTTATTAAACATTAAACATTACACATTAAACATTAAAAATAATGGATAAGAAGAATTTTGCATTCGACAAGATGAACTTTATCTTGTTAGGCATCGGAATGGCGATTATCATCATCGGTTTCCTGCTGATGAGTGGCGCCGGTTCTAACGAGCATACCTTCGATACTGATATTTTCAGTACCCGTCGCATCGTTGTAGCACCAACTGTAACATTGATAGGTTTCCTTTCAATCATCTATGCGGTGATTCACAAACCGAAAGACAATGAATAATTTATAATTAATATACATATTATTATTAGATGGATTTTATTCAGACTATCATTATCTCTATCGTAGAGGGACTGACCGAGTTCTTGCCTGTATCCAGTACGGGTCACATGATTATAGTAGAAAATTTGCTGGGTGTAGATATCCAGGATAAGTTTGTCAACGCCTTTACTGTCATCATCCAGTTTGGCGCCATCCTTTCTGTCATCTGTCTGTATTGGAAGAGATTCTTCTATCCAGAGGCTGTGAAGACCGGTGAGAAGACCTATTGGAAGGCGATGTTCGATTTCTATGCCCGTCTGCTTGTAGGTACCGTGCCTGCCGTGGTATTGGGTCTTGCCTTCAATGATTTCATCGAGTCAAACCTTGGCAATGTACAACTGGTGGGCTGGATGCTTGTCATCGGCGGTATTTTCATGCTCTTCTGCGATAAGATATTCAATAAAGGCAGCGAACAGACCAAGCTTACTTACAAGCGTGCCCTGATTATCGGTTTCATCCAGTGTATAGCGATGATTCCTGGTGTATCGCGCTCCATGTCAACCATCGTGGGTGGTATGTCCCAGCGTCTTACCCGCAAGGCAGCAGCCGAGTTCTCATTCTTCCTGGCAGTGCCAACCATGTTTGGCGCCACCTGTCTCGAGGTTTATAAGCTCATCAGCCATGGCGGCGGCTCATTGCTCACCCAGGGCAACAACCTGTTCACATTGATATTAGGCTCAGTGGTGGCATTCATCGTTGCCATTCTCGCCATCAAGTTTTTCATCAATTATGTCACCAAGTACGGTTTTGCAGCTTTCGGCTGGTACCGTATCGTAGTAGGACTTATCATTATCATCTGCGGCCTTTGCGGTGTAGATATGCAGATGGTTGACTAAACATACACTATGGATTTCAGAAAAGGAGAAATTATTGCCATCGACAAGCCTTATCGCATGTCGAGTTTCGGAGCCCTGGCACATGTTCGCTATCTCCTCAGCAAGAAGCTCGGTTTTAAGGTGAAGATAGGACATGCCGGTACGCTCGATCCCCTTGCCACTGGCGTGCTGGTGCTCTGCACCGGTAAATGTACCAAGCAGATAGAACAGCTGCAGACCCATACTAAGGAGTATACAGCTACCCTGCAGCTCGGTGCTACTACCGCCAGCTACGATAAGGAACACAGCGTGAATCACACCTATCCTACGAAGCATATCACCCGCCAGCTGGTGGAGGAAACGCTTAAGCAGTTTGTGGGCGAGATTCAGCAGGTTCCGCCTACCTACAGTGCCGTAAAGGTGAATGGCGACCGCTCTTATGCCTTGCGCCGGGCAGGCGAAGAGGTTCAGCTCAAGCCGAAGACCGTGCGTGTAGACGAGATAGAACTCACCGATTATAACGATGAGGAGAAGACCGCCAGCATCCGTGTGGCTTGCGGCAAAGGCACTTACATCCGCTCCCTCGCCCGTGATATCGGCAGGGCTCTCGATAGTGGCGCCTACCTTACCGCCCTCCGCCGTACCAAGGCAGGAAGTTTCGCAGTAGAAAACTGCATCAGTTTTGATCATTTCCAGGAATGGCTTGATGAGCAGCCTCTCGAAGACAGCCTTCAGCCATCCAAGTAATAAAAAATATAACATGAAGCTATCACAATTTAACTTTAAGTTGCCAAAAAATCAGGTGGCACTTTATCCACATAAGGCAAAGCACGTGGTAAAAACGGCTAGTGGTGAACGTACATTCGAGATTACTCGCCGCGATGAGTCCCGACTCATGGTTCTCCACAAGAAGTCAGAAACCATCGAGATGTACAAGAAAGATGAAAACGGCAAGGATATGGTTGATGCCGATGGCAATCCAGTATTCCTGCAGTTCAAGGATATCGTGAATTACTTCGAAGAGGGCGATACCTTCATCTTCAACAATACCAAGGTTTTCCCAGCCCGTCTTTATGGTACCAAGGAGAAGACCGATGCCAAGATTGAGGTGTTCCTGCTCCGTGAGCTCAATCCTGAGATGCGCCTTTGGGACGTATTGGTAGAGCCTGCCCGCAAGATCCGTATCGGCAACAAGCTTTTCTTCGATGATGTCAACGAGATGGTTGCCGAGGTTATCGACAATACCACCAGCCGTGGCCGTACCCTCCGTTTCCTCTATGATGAGGATGGCAATCATGATGTCTTCAAGCGTTCGCTCTTCGCTCTGGGCGAGGCTCCGCTTCCTCGCTACGTTATCGATGCACGTGAGGATCATCACGCTACAGAGGATGATATGGACGATTTCCAATGTGTTTTCGCTGAGGTAGAGGGTGCTGTTACTGCACCTGCTACCGGTCTTCACTTCTCACGCGAGCTGATGAAGCGTATGGAGATCAACGGTATCAACGAGGCTTATATCACCCTGCATTGCGGTCTGGGCAACTTCCACGATATTGAGGTGGAGGACCTTACCAAGCACAAGATGGATTCAGAGCAGATGATGATCAGCCAGGAGGCATGTGATCTGGTTAACAAGACCAAACTTGCCGGCCATCGCGTCTGCGCTATCGGTACCAGTGTGATGAAGGCAACAGAAACGGCTGTAGGCACCGATGGCATGATGAAGGCTTTCGATGGATGGACCAACAAGTTCATCTTCCCTCCATACGATTTTGGTCTTGCTGACTGTGCCGTAGTCAATTTCTATCATCCGGAGTCAACCCTGATGATGAGTACTGCAGCCTTTGGCGGTTACGAGTTGGTTTACGAGGCATACAAGATGGCTGTGAAGAATGGCTATATGTTTGGCTGCTATGGTGATTCATTGTTGATGCTTCCAGATTAAACAGTGGTATAAACAGTTTTTATACACATAGAAGTTGTTGATATTCTAGGTTTTAGCTTAGTTATCCACAATTTTATGAGAGTGTGAATAAGTATGTATCAGGTATATTTAAGTCTCGGTACGAATTTGGGCAACCGAAAGCGCAACATTCGCGAGGTAATAGAAAAGATAGGAGAGCAGATTGGTGTGGTAGAGCGCCAGTCTGCTCTTTACGAAACCAAGCCTTGGGGCTATTCATCTCCCAACGACTATATCAATGCCTGTGTGCTGGTTCTCACCACGATGGCCCCGCGCCAGGTGCTGGAGGCTACGCAGCGCATAGAGCGCGAAATGGGGCGTACCATGAAGTCGGTGGATAGCGAATACCATGACCGCATCATCGACATTGATATCCTGATGATAGATGACTTGGTGATAGATGAGCCCGATTTCAAGGTTCCTCATCCGTTGATGGAGGAGCGTGAATTCGTGATGAAACCGCTGAAGGAGATACTCGAAAAGTAGGGCAGCGAGGAGAAACCTACGTTGTAGGCGATATCATTCAGCCTGCCATCAGTCTTTTAGATCTGCGAAAAGTTTTGTAAACGGCTGTATCAGGTGTCTGGTAGAGCAACAGGATGGTTGCCAGCGTCAGATAGATGATGCTGGTTGGTGGTTACAAGTTCTACAAAGTGCTGTTCTAAGAAATGAATCATATTCTTTTTTTATGCAAGAAAAATCCCACCGCTCTTGCGAACGATGGGATTCTGTTCTGTTAAGCAATGTGTCTGCCTAAGCTGATTACTTACGAAGACCGAGGGCCTTGATGATAGCACGATAGCGATTGATGTCGCGATCATACAAGTAATCGAGCAATGCACGACGCTTTCCTACAAGCTGTGTCAACGCACGTGTTGTAGTATAATCTTTACGGTTCTTCTTAACATGTTCCGTCAAATGAGCAATACGGTATGAGAACAATGCTATCTGGCTCTCAGCTGAACCAGTATCAGAGTTAGACTTTCCGTACTTGCTAAAGATCTCTTCTTTTTTTGCTTTGTCTAAATACATAGCTGTAAAAACTTAATTTAATAAAATATGAATATGTTTAATTTTGTGCATCTGATGACCTTCCTCACGGTGGTTTCATTAAAAATGCGGTGCAAAGATACAACTTTTTGCCGAATTATGCAAACATTTCGGGATTTTTTTGTAATTTTGCACCCAAATTTAAGTATTTAAGGTAAAAATTAAAATGCAAGACATTAGAAACATTGCAGTTATTGCACACGTTGACCATGGTAAGACTACATTGGTCGACAAGATGATGCTCGCCGGTAAGCTGTTCCGCGACGGCCAGGATAACAGCGGCGAAGTGCTCGATTCCAACGACTTGGAGCGCGAGCGTGGTATCACCATTCTCTCAAAGAATGTATCTATCAATTGGAAAGGTACTAAGATTAATATCCTCGATACTCCTGGACACTCTGACTTCGGTGGTGAGGTTGAGCGCGTGCTCAACATGGCAGACGGATGCCTCCTCCTCGTCGATGCTTTCGAGGGTCCGATGCCTCAGACCCGTTTCGTGCTCCAGAAGGCATTGCAGCTCGGACTGAAGCCTATCGTCGTTGTTAATAAGGTAGATAAGCCTAACTGTCGCCCTGAAGAGGTCTACGAGATGGTATTCGACCTGATGTGCGACCTCGATGCTACAGAAGACCAGCTCGACTTCCCGGTAGTTTACGGTTCTGCCAAGAACGGCTGGATGGGCGAGGACTATAATCATCCAACAGACAATATCGATTATCTGCTCGATAAGATTATTGAGGTTATCCCAGCTCCTAAGCAGCTCGAGGGTACTCCACAGCTCCTTATCACATCACTCGATTACAGCTCTTATACTGGTCGTATCGCCGTTGGCCGTGTACACCGCGGTACATTGAAGGACGGCATGAATGTTACCATCTGCCACCGCGACGGAACCCAGGAGAAGACCAAGATCAAGGAGCTCCACACCTTCGAGGGTATGGGCCACAAGAAGACCGATCATGTAGATTCAGGCGATATCTGTGCCGTTATCGGCTTGGAGAAGTTCGAGATTGGTGATACCATCTGCGATTTCGAGAATCCTGAGCCACTGCCTCCAATCGCTGTCGATGAGCCTACCATGAGCATGCTCTTCACCATCAACGATTCACCATTCTTCGGTAAGGAAGGCAAGTTCTGTACATCACGCCACATCCAGGAGCGCTTGAACAAGGAGCTCGAGAAAAACCTCGCTCTCCGCGTACAGCCTTACGAGGATTCTACCGATAAGTGGATTGTATCAGGTCGTGGTGTGCTCCATCTCTCTGTACTCATCGAGACCATGCGCCGCGAGGGCTATGAGCTCCAGGTAGGTCAGCCTCAGGTTATTTATAAGGAGATTGACGGTGTGAAGTGCGAGCCTGTAGAGGAGTTGACCATCAACGTACCAGAGGAGTTTGCTTCTAAGATGATTGATATGGTAACCCGCCGCAAGGGTGATATGACCTCTATGCTGAACATGGGCGAGCGTGTAGACATCGAGTTCGATATCCCTTCACGTGGTATCATCGGTCTGCGTACCAACGTGCTTACCGCTTCTCAGGGCGAGGCTATCATGGCTCACCGCTTCAAGGAGTATCAGCCATACAAGGGTGAAATCAGCCGCCGTTCTAACGGTAGCATGATTGCGCTCGAAACCGGTACAGCCTTTGCTTACGCTATCGATAAGCTGCAGGATCGTGGTAAGTTCTTCATCGATCCGGGTGAGGAGGTTTACGGAGGCGAGGTTGTAGGTGAGCATGTTCACGACAACGACCTGGTAGTCAACGTAACCAAGGCTAAGCAGCTTACCAACGTACGTGCTTCCGGTTCTGACGATAAGGCTCGCGTCATTCCTAAGACCGTGATGAGTCTTGAGGAGTGCCTGGAGTATATCCGTGAGGACGAGTACGTAGAGGTAACTCCAAAGAACATGCGTATGCGCAAGATTGAGCTCGATCACCTGAAGCGCAAGCGCAGCAACAAAGACTAAGCAGAAATGTTTTTGTGGAGATTTTTTAGAAAGTTTTCATTGCCCTGCTCCCTGGTTATGGGAGCATTGGGCTACCTGATATTCGCCAATGTGCCCTTCCTGGTGCCCATTGGCGATTATTGTGGTCCGAGGTTGGTAAGTCTGATGCCGGTAGTGCTGTTCTCCCTGCTCTATGTTACTTTCTGTAAGATAGAAATCAAGGAGATGAAGCCTAAGGCGTGGCATTTCATCCTCCAGCTCATCCGTACCTCGCTGTCATTGATGATGGTGGTGCTTATCTTTGAGTTCGGCTCCGATTACAGCACCAAACTGATTCTCGAGGGTGCCTTCATCTGCTTCATCTGTCCTACGGCACCCGCCGTGGCTGTGGTTACGGAGAAGTTGGGCGGCAGTATCGGTTCGCTGACCACTTATACGGTCATCGCCAACATTTTTACGATGGTCATCATTCCGAGTCTTTTCCCGATGGTAGAGAAGGGGGTAGACGTATCGTTCCTCATGATGAGTGCGATGGTGTTCCGCAATGTCACTACCGTGCTGGTGGTGCCTCTGCTGCTTGCCTTGCTGAGCCGCAGGTTCCTGCCAAAATGGGTGGATAAGGTGAAGAATGTAAAGGATTTAGGCTTTTATATGTGGTGTTTCAACCTCACGATACTGATGGGCGAAACGGTTCGCAACATGCTCCATGCCGAGGTATCGGGCGTAACGATGCTTCTGCTGCTCTTTGTACCGCTGCTGGTATGTCTCCTCCAGTTTGCCATCGGCAAGGCGGTAGGCAGGCATTTCGGTGCAAGTATCAGTGCCGGTCAGGCGTTGGGACAGAAGAATACGGTAGTGGGCATCTGGCTCACCCTCACCTTCCTGAATCCTCTTGCTGCCGTAGCACCGGGTGCCTATGTAGTATGGCAGAATCTGGTCAATGGCTGGCAACTTTGGTATAAAGAAAAATATGGCAAGCTTAAGTGGTAAGCTTGCCATATTTTTTGTTTCTAATCCTGGGTAGGGTAGATGAGGTTTTCTTCCCTGATGCAGCTGAGCACCTCATCCAGATATTTTCTGGCTTCATATTTCGCCATAGGCAGGTCGTGGAGCAGGTAGTTGCCGCAGTCCTTTGCCGCCTGTCCCGGAATCTCACCCTCGAAATCGGCGATAAACTTAAAGGTGCGCTTCATCAGTTCCACGATGTCCTTGCTCTCCAGGTCGCCCTTGATAAGGAGATAGTTGCCCGTGAGGCATCCCATCGGTCCCCAGTAGATGATGCGGTCCTTCCACTCCTCGTCGTTGCGCAGATAGGTGGCAGCCAGGTGTTCGATGGTATGGATGGCACCGTTGTGCAGACAAGGCTCCTGGTTAGGCACCTTCATGCGGATATCGAATGTTGTGATGACTTCTCCGCCTACTTCGTCCTTACGGCTCACGTAGATGCCGCGGAGCAGCTTATTGTGATTGATTGTAAAACTTGGAATCTTATTCATCTTGATAATTAATAATTTACAGTTTACAGACTTTCGAGGAAAGCCTTGGTAACATTGAAAGAGCCTTCAGCCATTTTAGCCCAGAAGTCGAAATACTGCTGTGCCTTGGTATCTTTCAGCGGTACATCGCTGATGATGCGGAAGGAGATGAAAGGCGTCTTGTAGATGTGGCAGGTCTGGGCGATAGAGCAGCTCTCCATATCCACCGCCATCGCCTGAGGGAAGTGTTCCAGGATAGAGCGCATCTTCTCCTTGCTGTCTACAAACCATTCGCCGCTCACAATCTGTCCGGCGTGGATCTTGGGGTGCCTGTTGCCCGGCAGGTTGTTGATGGCGAGTGCCTTCTCCACATATTCCTTAGGTGTTTTGAAGAAAGCAGGCATGCCTAGAATCTGTCCGAATTCGCATTCCTCGCCGCAGTAGGCATCGTGGTAAACGCAGTTGGTTGCCACCACCACCTCAGTCACGTTGAGGTTGATATCAGCGCCTCCAGCCACGCCTGAAGAGATGACGAGGTCAGGGTGATAGTTGTCAATCATTTCCACGGCACCTATGGTACTGTTCACCTTACCGATGCCGCATTGCTGCATCACCACCTCGTTATTGCCTATCTTTCCGATAACGAAGTCCTTATAGTTTTTTCTCTCAACCTGCGATTCGGTCAATAATGTTTTGAGTTGCGCGAACTCCTTGTCCATCGCAACGATAATTCCTATTTTCATATTCTATACTAACTTTTGGGTGCAAAGTTACTAAAAATATTGCAGAGAGAAGCAAAGTTTAAGGAGTTTTTAAGGAAAAAGGCTTTTAAAGGTAAAAAAGTAAAAAAAGCCCCCGATGCGTGATGCACCGGGGGCTTTGCTATGTCGAATCAGAATTTAAAAACATCTTTTTTTTTACACGCTACAGCTGGTAACTCCGAGCGTAGTAGCGATGGCTGTGAGGAAGGAGATTGCAATCTGCAAAATCGTTTTCCAGGTATTTGCTTTCATCATCTTTATTATTATTTTTAATGTTAAGTGTTATATGTTAATATTAACTTGGCGAGGGGGATACGCTAGCTTTCTACTTGCCGCCCTCAGGCGAGGGCTTTATTCAAGCCCGCCGCCGCCCTGTTCAGTGCCGCCACCGGTAGTACCACCGCCTGTGGTGCCCTCTCCGTCGGTGCCGATATTGCCGCCGTACTCCTGAATCTTGCACTTCTTGCGCAGCTCAGTATTGCTCCAGCTTTTCGTGTTTCTCACAATCAGGTGTACGCCCTCCACGCTGGCAGCTGTCACCTTCTCCTTGGTGTCCTCCGCCTTGGAGCTCATACCGATGGAGAACAAGCCGAGGTCAGAGAGACGCACGCTCTTGCCGTCGAGAATCAGCTCCTGCAGATGGTCGAGTGCATCCATCAGCACACCGTGGATGGTACCACGAGAGTAAGGCGAGCCGTGGTCGGAGATATGCGATACGAATCCCTCGAAGTCCACTTCGCGGTCAGTTACCGAAGTAGCATACCACTTCTTCTTACCTGCGTTTTCACCAGTCTGAGGTGTGCGCTGTACTTTACGATATTTCAATGTTCCTTTTACTTCCATAATCTTAAATTTTTAAAGGGTTAATAAATTGTTAACTTTGTGGGTTACGCTTTGTCGAGTGCAGCCTTTCTTCGAACGACGATGCAAAGATACTGCAATTTCCCGATGCCACCAAATTTCAGCGTGTGATAAGGCGCGATTTTCAGCACACTTTCAATCCGAAACCTGTTAAACAATCTAACTTGCCGTTTTGCGCCCCGTGACTCATACTTTTTCAGAGAGGAAAACATAGAGTTGAGCACTTAAATACTTTGTTTACAATAAAATAGAAAGATACAAAATGGCATAAGAAATCTCCCTCAGTTCCTCAGAACTCAGTTCCTCAGTTTTTCTCTGACCCTTCACTTTTATCTTAATTTAGAAGCTTATTATATATATAGTTATATATATAATAAAATATAATTACTTATAATTTGTAACCATCAAGTATACCCCCTAGAACAAAACTGAGGAACTGAGTTCTGAGGAACTGAGTCATTATCGCCGGTAAAAAGATACTGTTTTCCTACCCTTACGTCGCGTTTCACGATATCCCTTATCTTTTTACGGTAGCTCCTTGCAATACTCCCGTTCTCCAGTTCTATCCTTCTCCTGATTCTATTGATAACTTGCCCATTTTTTTCAATTTTTATCAGAAAACTCTTGCAGGTATGAAAAAAAATCGTAAATTTGCAGCGAGGAATAAAAACTTGAAGAATAAACAACATAAAAAATGAACTTATGAAGAAAATCTCGTTGATAGTGATGAGCTGCATGATAGCTTGCGGACTGCTCGCCAACCATGGCATCGTGAAGGGCGGAGAAATGTCGCCTAAGGTAGAGGACACGGTATCGATTGACAAGAAAATCGCTGATAGTCAATGGCTATCGAACAACTCCGACACGTTGGAAGTGGACACAGCTGGCGAAGACTCGGTGGTGAATGTGGTGGCCTACTTCTGCAAGGGCGACACCTGCGAATACTGGATATATGAGAATGAGTGGAAGGTGAACGGCAAGGACACGGTGAAGACGCTCGGCGTATCCACCCAGGTGCGCCTCGTGGTAAACGATTCCACCAGTAAGGGCTATAAGATGAGCTACACCTTCCTGGACGTAAAGGCCGATTCGGTGGGTGACAACTTCCGGGACAAGATGATGGCCATGGTAGCGGAGCGCACCGCCAAGAGCGTGATAGGCACCACCGTCAACTTTGAAACCGATGAATACGGTCGCATCACCAAGATTACCAATCTCTCGAAAATCAAGAAGCAGGCAAAGGCTCTCTTCAAGGCGAGCATGAAGGACATCGCCGCCATGCCCATCATGCAGGCAATGAAGAAGGCGATAGGGCTTGACTTCATGAAGATAGGCAACCAGGCTAACACCGACGAGTTGGTGGAGGGCTACCTGGAGGAGCTGAAACTGCTCTTCGCCTGCCACGGAAGCCAATATGCCGTGGGCGAGCATCACGAGCACGAGGATGCCACCAAGGATAGCTACGCCAACGACACTTATATCAATGCCAGCCTAGAGAAGAATGGCAACTACACAATCTCCTGCGAGGTGGTCAGCGTGATACCAAAGGAGACCGTGAAGGAGGTGATGGACGGACTGATGGGTGCCATCACGGAAGGACTGAAGGGCAAGAAGACCGAGGACGGCAAGGATCATGATGGCATCATCAACGACTTGGACGACGAGTTTAAGAAGGAGATAGACAAGGCAGTTGACCAAGATGCCCAGACCTCGGAGTATCTCTGTGTGACCTGCTTCGAGGATGGCTGGCCTAGCAGCGTGTTGAAGCAAAATAAAAATGTGATGGCTGGCCGTGGCAAGCTGAAGCAGAAACTCATCGAGGCTTGCCGATTCGCACAGCGC
>ENA-OROO01000430-OROO01000430.1-human-gut-metagenome-genome-assembly--contig:-NODE-430-length-27383-cov-2.859338_pt1 | contig 27383 bp, 26 predicted proteins | sample MGYA00242130_ERZ509052 | MGnify/ENA primary metagenome ERZ509052 (study PRJEB26280, sample SAMEA2338730) | human gut metagenome | biome: human gut; feature: human-associated habitat; material: faeces... | reverse complement strand
TCGAGTACGAATGGATCGCGACACAGATCGAAGAATTGATTGATAGCGGCGTTCAGCCGGAGTCAATTGCGTTCATCGCTTATACCCGCGCGGAGATCACGGACATGAGCGCAGTGCTGTCCAGGCACGGGATTCCATGGGTCATGAAAAACCCGCTGCTATTAAAAGATAACAGCCGCGTGAACGCCGCCATGTCACTGGCTATGGCATTCTATGACCCGGACGCGACCAAATCCTACTTTGATTACCTGGTTGCCAAGTATGACGGGGACCTGTTAAATCAGATGGATGATGAAACGCTGACCGAGCAGGTGGACCAGATGCGGGAGGATTTCCTGGCAATGGAAGATCTGCCGTTTGCAGCTCAGCGCGCGAAGTTCCACGAATACCTGGACGCGATCCGGGGAGAGGATGAGGTTTACGCTTACTTCCTGGAACAGCTTTATGATAATGAAGATCTTCAGAGTGAACTGGAATATGTCATGGAGTTTAAGCGGTTCGGAGATAAAGAAGAAAAAAAGATGGAACAGAGTTACGAAGGCGTTGTCCTGACCACTGCGCATTCTTCCAAGGGACTGGAATGGGAATATGTATTCAACAGTATTTCCAAATACGATTCCGAGTGGCTGCACAGTAGCGGAAAGAAAGCAAAGGAAAGACTCGAAGAAACGAGACGTCTCCTCTTTGTGTCCATGACCCGCGCCAGGGATGAACTGACCGTCACGGGCCAGTATATCGCATTCGGCACGAAAGAAACCGGTTATACCAACAACCAGTTCTTAGAGGAAGTCCATAAACTCCTCGGTGTAACGTATGATCCGGTGGATCACGAAGCAGAAAAAAAGAAAGCAGAAAAGGAAAAGAAAGGAAGAAAGGCGGCGCCAGCTGCATGATACTTCTGATCAAGGCCAAGACCCGGGCCAAGCGTCCGGGTCTTTTTCTGACCAAAAAGTGTTATCCGCAAAAAACGTGATACGACTGCTGCCCCCATCTGGTCGCACAAAAAGAATATCCGTTTTGCGGACGGCGAAAATACAGCGTTTTAACGCGACTCTATCGCCATACTGAGCATAGCATGAGATGAAAGGAATTGAGAAACATCGAAATGCAAAAAAAAGAACAAAGGAGAAAAAACTATGAAGATTGAGAGAGTCAGAAAAGGAACCGAAATGATGAACAAACTGGACGGAAAGTACTACCGCATCACAGCAGTATTCTGTGATGAAGCAGGAAAGGTTATGGAAGCCACAGCTGCAGAAATGATCGAAAATGAGGGTGGAGAAGTAGAATTATCCACAGAGCATATCGTCCAGATCACGGAGGCAAACGCTCTGGCATTCCGTATCACAAAAGATGCGAAGCCGGAAACCGTTGTAACGGGATTTTCTGTCATCGACGGAAACCTGTACCAGGACGGGCGCCAGATCGAGCAGGGCCAGTTAAAGGTCTTATCCGTACTGTCTTCCCACATCGGTCGGATCGATCGGCAGATACGGAACCTCCCAGTAGGAGATGATGTGGCGCTCATGACTTACGAGCCGGACCGCGATTATTTCCGTAAGATTTTCGCGGATCTCAGTGAAGTTCCGGAAGTCCTGAAGGTGTCCGGGGAGACCTGTCTGATGGCGATCGAGCACACCAAGGAGATCGAGGCAGAAAAAGATGGTCAGAAGGAGAAAAAGACTGTCTTTGCCGGAACCACTCTGATCCTGTATCAGAACGGTAACCACAGCGCCACAGTTCACGAGACCAGAGCAAAGTACGGTCTTACAGAGGCGTTGTATACGGAAAGCCCGTTCGGACTGGACGCATGGTTCCCGTGCGATGCAGTCGCAGGGGAAGATGCGGATCCGGTTGCATATAAAGTGCGTCGCTGGACTCGCTTCGCGTTATATGATGCGATCACCTGCAAGGACTTCGTGGAAATGAACGGAGCACTGCATGCCACATGGTCTCATGCGTACAAGTGTTACGTACTGCATAACGATGACCGTTTGTACGTAGATGGCATTGGTTTAGACATCAAGAGCCCGCTCGTCGCGAAGATTGGGGACAAGATCCTGATCGACGTAAACAAAAAAGAAGGGATGTACCGCCTGACCTTCAGTGACAGCGACTACCAGTTCGTAACCATGGTCAGCAGAAAGACATCTGACCGTGGCCTGATCGTTACCATCGAGTAAGCGATACGACTGTAACCGCAAAAACAACACCCAAGGGAGAAGCTTTTTAGCTTCTCTCTTTTTTTGCCAAAAAGTGTTATCCGCAAAAGAAAACAAGGCTTACGAAACCGCGCCAGCAAAATCAGATCCGTCACACATACTGTAAATGCAAAAACGAGACGAGGGATCGAGTATAGTACCTGCAAAGTGCGCAGGGCATACGCGACAGACATTGCCGCGTTTTTTGCAAAGCCTGGGAGAGCTGAAATCTTCCAACCGGGTGCTCTGCCGGTCCAACAAGCTGGGAACCGAATCGTTTCCCCATACGTCCGTCTTACGGCGATGGGAACCGGAAGGATTTGGTATGCCCCAGCGTATGGCCGGGGCTAAAACTGTTTTCGCGGATAATTTGCTTCCGGAAAGCAGCGGCGCAACAGAGGCGCCGGAAGGAGGAAATATGTTCAATCAGACGATGACGCTCGTTGGAGAATGGTGTGTAGCCGCCAGTGAAATCGGCGTGCTGCAGGTAATTCTGTTTCTCGCATCCATTGCATTTTGGGTGTATGGAACGAGAGACCCGCTCTCACGTAGATTCATGCGTGAGGTGCGCCACTCCATGCGTATCACGGCACATCGCTGCGTCCATGAAGCGGCCCACATCGTCTACAACGTGCGTAGGCTTGTGGACGCTGCAGAATGGCGCATGGCGGACGCTATTGTAGGCGCGTGGTTGACAATTGATGGCGTGGTAACGTCGATTGGGCTTAATTTGCTAGCCCATGAAACGTACAACAACGCCAGAAAGCGCCAGTTACGTCGCCTGCGTAAGGCGCGCATGGAACGGAAGTGCCAGCGAAAGATCGCACGCGAAAAAGCGTGCGCCGAGCAGCTGGCGGAGATCATCAAGCAGGCCGAACGCCTGTAAGATGAGCCATTCAAGACGGGGAAAGAAAACAGCGTGAAAGGGAGACCGGACACGCTGTTTTTTTTATCACCATGGCAGGATGACCAAAAAGTGTTATCCGCAAAAAAATAAACAAAAAACCTGTCACATACTGATAACAGATCGCATAAGAAACGCAAAAGAAAGGGGAATCGCGATGGAAAACCAATATGAACTGTTGCAACAGACGCTATCCGATTACAGGAAGTTAATGAAGGAAACGGAAGATAAGATCCAGGGGGTCATGGAGGATCTGGCAAGAGACCGCCTGGTCCGGACGATCCGGGTAGAAGATATCCGGGACGTACTGGAACGGCTCGGGACCACCGGGGACCGGATCTGGATCGCATATGGAAAACTATATGGAAAAGAAGCGCCGGAAACGGTCGCCCGGGCGGAAGAGGAGCTGGGAGACCAGCTAAAGAAACTGCGCACGCAGGCAGCCGTAATCGAACGTTTTTTATCCTTAAAGACCGAAGACCAGAAGGCGGCACCGCCGTTACTAAGCGAACAGGACGCACTGGTGAAGGATCCAGGACAGGACGTCACCAAACACCGGTATTTTATGTCCGCCATGGATGTCACATGCAAACGCCAGAGCGAATTCGGCGTCAACATGCCGCTTCTGATCCGCTCCTTTGACCCGGAGCTCATCGGAGCACTCTGGGAGGGAAAGATCGCGGAAGACCATACCGGCATAAAGGAACAGTATCCGGAGGTATTTTCTGCGATCATGCCAAAATCCCTGCTGGAAACAGCCGGGAACACGGAGCAAACAGCTGAAGCAGGAACGACGCAGATACCATCCGCAAAAAAGAAACGTGGGAAGAAATCAACCGGACAGACGGAACCGGAAGGCCAGCTGAGCCTCAACCTGGAGGAAGAGAGCCGGAAGCAGGCTCAGGAACCGGAAAAGGCGAAAACTGCCATTGCACAGGAACCGGAAGTAAAACCACAGGATGAACCGACGCAGGTGGATACGGGCAGACAGATAAAAAAGACAGAGCCGGAATGTGATACCGGAAGCGGTACAGAGAAAGGGCTGCAGGACAGGAAGGATGCATTGGAACAGGAATGCGACAGAATGTCAGAATACACGGTCATGGACATCCAGAAGGAGATCAGCGAGATCCGCGACCTGTTAAAAGATCTGACGGAAGCAGTGCCGCCGGTGAAGGAAGACGCATACCGGACCTTTACGACAAAGCTCTCCAATGTCGGGAACCCGTCCCGGATCAAGCTCGGAGGCAAGGTGATCCTTTCCGTGGTCAATGGCAACTTGAGGATCTACCAGGCCGCATTCCGGCAGATGGGATCCATCACGGAACGGCTGGCATCTTTCGTGACAGGGGAAACGCCGGACCGCGTCCGCGGTGCTATCCAGAGGCTCTACAACACGGGCATCATCTTACGCACGACCTGGAAAGACAGCGACCTGGTCCTTTATAACGTGGCAACAGACAAACAGTCCTGTATCCGCTCAGGATGGGGGGATGGTAGCTTACAGGATTTGGGTTACCGGGATAACACCTATCCGTACATCCAGAAGATCAGTCTGAACGGGGTCCGCGGGACTATCAAGGAAGCTTCACAGGCATACGCATGCCTCATCAAATGCCTGTTTCTGGAGGCATTTTATGAGACGTACAAGATCCGTGCAAAGGCCACGGATGTGGAGGATGAGGAAGATGCACTGATCTGCGTCATGGAAATGAGCGGGGCGTTCTTCATCATGCACCGTCACGAAAACCGGAATTACATCCTGATCTACACAAGCGGAATCACTGCGCAGGTTTTCCAGAAGTTCCGTCATTATATGGTCTTATTCGGCGCAAAGGTCAAAGACCCGTCCTTTACCATGGTATGTGCGGCAACGGACGAAGTTCTTGCGAAAGCCGCGGCTGCGGCGATGAAACGCACCTTAAAACACCTGCCGCTCGATATGGAATACCAGGCAGTCGCACTGCCGCCGGATGACCCGGAAAAAGCTGCGGCGCTGTTAATGGATGGCTGTACAGGAGTGGGGCATCACGAAGCGGATATCAAAGAAACTGCCGCGCCTGAAAATGCCGGGGCAGAGGGAAGTGCCCTGCAGCCGGAAGAGGAGCTGGTAAAGCCGGATCCATCCGGAACTTTACAAGAAAAAGAGCAGGAAGAGCCAAAGGAAATGAAACCGGAAGAACTGCCGGCGCCGGAGCCGGTAAAAGAACCGGAAACGAAAGAGCCGGAAAAAGACCATGTCCAGTCCATAAAAGCCCCGAACAGGACGAAACCGCGGTCTGCAGCCACTGCGGCAAGTGAACTGTTAAAATCCCTGATGCCGCAGGGCACCAAGGGTACCCAGAAACTGGTCGGCCCGGAGAAAACATCCGGATCGTCCGTAACCCGGGCATCGGAGAAAAAGAAACCGGAAAAACCGGTAAAACAGGAAAAGAAGCAGGAAAAGAAGACTGTCCAGGTAGCGCCCGCAAAGCAGCCACAGGCAGAGCTCCAGAAAGCGGAAACCCAGAAGGAGGTCCGGATCCGGGAAGAAAAGACTGCCCGGTTCTTAAAGTGCTGCTTATCCCAGAACGCATACGTGCTGTTCCCGTTCCTGGATGCGGCCGGCATGGCGGGAAGCCCGTTATACCGCATGGCATCCTTCGCCATGGACGAGCCGTCCATTTCCCATACGTATTCATCCGTAGGGATCACGGAAGCCTTTGAGGAAGGTGCAGAAGACACCAACAGTCAACTGTTGTATCTCGCATCTGCCATGCGTGTGATCTGCGGGGATTCCGGACAGACGGACCACGGGATCCGGGGAATTTACGATATGGCCAGGGGGTATGCCGACAGCACCGCTTCCCCGGCATTCAACAGCTTATTATATGAAATGACGGAGTTCCGCAAACAGGACGCCCACGGAGCATGGTTCTTCTCCGACATCGCCGCCGGCAATACGAAGCGGGAGGATATGGTAAGGGAATGCAGCCAGGAAGCGGGGAAATATTACAACGAGTACATTGAAAATTATGTGCCGACAGATAAGAGAAACCCGCGTTTCATGTACATGGGGCAGATCATGTTTGCAAAAAATGGGGACCTGGCACAGATCCTGGATCTCGCAAAAAATGATGACAGGGAGAGCGTAGACCTGACAGCGGAAGAGATCCGCGAAAAGTTCATTAAGGAGGGGGCCCCGGTTGCAGCCGGAAACATCGACCACTTAAAGTTAAGCGACTATATCGACGAGCTCTGGAAACAGGCAGCCACGCTGATGCGCACTTCCCTGGCAAGCAGCAAGCTGTACGGGGTATACCGCAGTAACATTTCAAAAAAGATCGAAAAGATCGTGGACAGCGTTGCCGCGTGGGTAAATGCCGTCCGGATCGCGACCGGAAGCACCAACAGCCGCAGTGTGGAAATCTACAAACAGCACACGAAAGCCTGGACAAAACTGGCGCAGACCGCAAAGAAGGAAATCTTGTCAAATCCGGATCTTGCCTCCGCAACGATCGGTGCAGGTGCGTTAATCATGGTCTTAGATGACTGCATTTCCTGTTTTAACGGACGCAGCCAGGAAGCGGCAGACAGACGGAAATTCTTCTATATAAACCTGCTCCCGTCCGGAGTCATCACACTGGATGAAAACCTGCTGCCGGATACCGCTCGCAGGCACCGGATCCTGGATGGGTTTGACTTAACGGAGCGGATGACCGCGTTTGCTGCAGAAAAGCACCAGGAAGATCTGGATGCGTATATGACAAGGATCATCACTTCCAGACAGGAAGAAGACCACGATTACGGCAGCGCACTGCAGATCTGCGACTTTTTAGAGGAATGTATGGGTAAGCAGGTCGCAGAGACACGGAGCGAGATCCTCAGCGCGAAGGTATCAGGAGGCATTGAATACGCACTGAACTCCTTTAGAGAGGACCTGGAACTGGCCCAGGGGTACGGAATGTTAGATAACCTGGACGGCAGGAAGGAACAGATCTTAACAGACGTGGAAGAGTCCTATAAAACTTGCAGTAAATCTGAAAATTACGGGTATTTCTACCGTCTGGTAAACGCCTACAGAAAACAGATCGTAATGGATTCCGAGGAGCGCAAGGCCGCCGTAGAAGAAATGTTCCGCAGGGTCACAAAACCAGACAGCGGTTATGAAGTTTCTGATAAAATGAAGGCGCAGATCGAAGCCATGATCAACCGGAACAATTATACGGTGGCGGAAGACCTGATCGGACGCGTACAGAGCGGAGACATCGCAGATGCCTTAGCGGAGAGCGGAATGGAAAAAGATTTTCTTGATGACTTCATCCGCACGTTCCCGACCTGGTACCGGATGGCGCATGTGAAAGCGCAGGCAGAAACGCCGGAACTGGCCACGGCCTGGATTAAAGAAAAAAACAGCCAGGCAGGAGAAGAAAAAATCCAGACAATCCTGGGACTCATGGGATTTAAGACCGCATTCGTGAAAAGAGTAAAAGGAAAACAGAACGATACGTATGAAGTGCGCCTGCAGACGCCAAAGAGCCGTAAAAAGGACGCCTATCAGCATCCGATCTCCGTATTTGGAAGCGAGGCGGAAAAGACATCCTTCCACGTTGTGTGCCTGTACGGCAAGTACACCGTAGGGGAATTAAAGAGCACCATCTGCGCGGACGGCTTGAATAAGAATACGATCGTACTGATGACCCACAAATTCCCGATGCCGGAAAGACGCATCATCGCACACCGGATGCATACGGAAATGCAGGGAAAGACCGTCTTGGTCGTTGACCAGCCGCTCATGATGTACCTCGCGACCAACTGTAAGACCTCCGTTATGACGCAGGCCTTAATGCAGATCGCGGTGCCGTATGCTTCCTACCAGCCGTACCTGCCGTCCTCTAACGCCGATATCCGCGTGGAAATGTTTAACGGCAGAAAGAAGGAACTGGCCGAGATCGAGTCACCGGTCGGCGCAAACATTATCTACGGAGGCAGACAGCTCGGTAAATCCGCGATCTTAAAGATGGCAGCCCGTGAGCTGGACCATGACGAGAATGGGGACCGTGCGGTACTGGTGGACATCCGCTTAAACAAGGTGGCGGAAGCAGCCCGCTCTGTTTCCCGGATGCTCATCGCAAACGGCATCCTGGCTGAGGAAAGCGAAACGGATAACTGGGACGATTTAACCTACGCCATCCGCATGGCATTAACAAAGGATGATGCACCGGAATATCTGCTGCTCATGATGGATGAGGCAGACGCGTTCATTGCGGACTGTAAAAATTACGAATACGCACCGATCGCCAGGTTAAAGGCACTTCAGGAGATGCCGGGCAACCGCTTCAAGTTCGTGATCGCCGGACTCCGCGATGTAATCCGCTTCACGAAAGGCGCAGCAGCAGGCGGAAACAGTGTGCTTCCGCAGTTAAGATCGATCACGGTCAAGCCGTTCGAGTACAACGAAGCGAAGAGCCTGATCGAGGAGCCGCTCTGGTACCTCGGGTTCCGTTTCAGCGAGACAACCGAACCGCTCGTCAATACAATCCTTGCCAACACAAACTACTTCCCGGGTCTGATCCAGTTGTACTGTGAAAAACTCGTGGAGGCCCTGGCGAAGCCGGATTACGCGGGCTATGACCGCAGCGTTACCCCGCCGTATGTGTTATCCGAACGCCACATCAAGAAGGTTCTGGCGGATGAAGAGTTCCAGAAGGAAGTCCGCGAGAAGTACTTCATCACCTTGCGCCACGCGCAGGATAACTACTACCACATCTTAGCTTACCTCATGGCATATCTGTACATGAGTAATGGTACGGATGGCTACAGCCCGGCGGAGCTCTGGAAACTAGCCTGCGACCTTGATATCGTGAAGATCGCGAACCTCGACACCGGAGAAGTCCGCGCGCTGATGGAAGAGATGTGCGAATTAAACGTATTCCGTAAGGCAGTCGGGGATGCGGAGCGCTATATCTTCTCCCGCTACAATTTCTACCAGATGCTCGGCGATTCCATGGAGGACATCGAAAACAAGCTGATGGAGTGCATGGAAGAGCAGTAACAATCATACAGGCGCCGGAACGGACCATACGCTCCGGCGTCCCACAAAGGAGGCACTATGACAAAAGAAGCATTATGTTGGTGGACGAAAATCTCGGGGGCGAAAAACCTCCTGGAGAAAACCGTATCCAGACTTTTGGAGGAACGCCATACCGCGATCCATCACGGGACATCCCAGACGTGGGAAGAAGAGTTCAGAGAAAACGTCATGCAGCAGGTGCAGGAAGAATCCGGGTTAAGATGTTTCCTGCCACTGAATATAAAAGAGACGGGGCCAGACATCGGTAAATACCTATTTGAGCATTACTGTCCGGAAGAACGACAGAACCGTTTCGCACTAAAGGAAGGATATGCCAGATTCATTGCCGCGGAATGCGGCCCGTCGATCGGGGATTATTACATCTGGATATATGGGATTGATAAGAAGGCAGAGGATGACAAGATCATGGATTTTATTGCTGAATATTCCGACAGCCCGTCAAAATATGAGAAGGCAGTGTTCATCGTAGAATCTTCCTATAAAGGAAAGAAAAAAGGAAGAAAGAATATCGGGGTGTTGGAACAGGAGAGTAAAATCACACAATATGATATGGCGCTTTATGCCATGGAATTATTAAATGACAGCCAGCTAAAAGGAGACACAAGACAGTATATCGCAGAACTGGCCGCGAGTATCAGCGGGGCAGACCCGAAAGTATGCGTTTCCTGCATCGAGCACGCAAAGGAGATCTTGAAAGACCCGGAAAACGGAATCCTGCAGGCCATCGCGGATGCGGGGACTGCGACCATCCAGGACAAGGAAAAACTCAGAAAACAGATATGGGAAGCACAGATCCGGGTCTTTTACCCAACTGTAGAGACGGAGCGTTTGGAGCTGGTCAATAAATACCGAAAGCAGATTGAGCGCCAGCTGCCGGCACGAATGCCATTCGGGGAAATTGTAAATGAAGCGGATATGGCGGAACTTGGAATGCTCAAATCCATGAAAGACACAGCAAAGCTTATCGTGGAGCCGGATGACGCGAAACGGATCGATACGCTGTGGAGTATCCGAAACGCGCTGGCACATTTAAAAATACTGGAAGATGTCAGTGCACTGAGTGGAAATCGGAGGTCATGAGATGTATAAGGTGATTGAGAACGGAACGGAAAAAATGTGTTCTGCCAAAGAAACAGAAGCGATGATCAGGGACTTTAATAAGCGTAATCATATTTTTTCCATCGACGAAATGTGGCGGGCACAAAAAGTGATTTATCTGAACGCCCCGGTGCAGCCGGGAAAAGACAGCCAAGGATAAGTTCTGTTTGTACTGTATCACGTCTGGTGGCTCAACCGATTCGCCAATACTACCAGCTAAAGGCAAAAAAATAATTCGAGGCAAATGCAAAAAGAAGGGTGTTCCCGGGGAACACCCTTAAAAAATGCAAAAACGGAAAGATTTTCGGATGTTTCTTGCGAAAATACGCAAAAACAGCTAAAATAGAAGGGGTGTTCCCTGGGAACACCCCTTAAAATACGCTAAAATGACCAAAAAGTGTTATCCGCAAAAAAACGATTAAAAAAAGAATTCCATACTGTAGATGTTTCAAAAAGACAAAACTTACGAAGAGAGGAAAAAAAATATGGCAACGACAAAGAAGAATCCAGTGAAAATTGCCGTCTTCAATCAGAAAGGCGGGGTAGCAAAAACCACTACCGTATTTAATATGGCAGGGATCCTTGCAAAGTCTGGCGCGAAAGTATTGGTGATCGACGCGGATCCGCAGGCGAATGTCAGCAGCTCCCTGTTATTCGAAAATATTTCGGAGTACGACAGAAAGTACGGCACAAGCGGACAGATGTTAAAAAATGCGAAAACCCTGCGTGACATTGTGGAACGTCCGGAATGCATCAATGATGCCATCATCAAGGCAAAATTCATGCTGCAGGATAAGGCAACGCCGAAATGGAAAGGTGTAGACGTCATTCCGGCAAATTCTATGATGTCCGCCATGCCACCATTAGAAGATCCGGATGATGAACAGAGCGGTCTGGTTATTTTAGAGGCAATCGAATCCGCCGCACCAGAAAACATATGTATGATTACGATTACATTTTATTCGATCTGCCGCCTTTTTTAGGTGAATTGACAATTGCTGTTCTGGCTGCTGTTAATTACATTCTGGTGCCGGCCAGCGTTGACAGCTATAGCTTAAACGGATTCGGCGCATTAAATGATACTGTGAATTATCTGGTTAACAGTGGAAGAAATCCAGACCTGCGGATTATTGGCATTTTCTTTACCATGATGCAGGCAAATTCTTACTACATTGGACTGTATGCAGACGCCATCGACGCCCTGGGGGACACTTTTATGAAATCCACCATTCGGCAGAATGTCAATGCAAGGAAAGCGAATGAATGCGGATGCCCATTGTGTTGGTTGAAGAGAAACGCCGGCATTACAAAAGACTACATTCATTTAACAGAAGAAGTATTAAGACGTTGCAATTTGTTAAAAGAAGATGAACATCTCCCGAATCTGGCAGATTCAGATGATAACTATACAAACTACTTACTAACGCGATAATAGAAAACAACAGAACAGAAATATAAGGAGAGAAAATCATGAGAGATATGCGCGGAAATAGAAATATGGCTTTAAAAAATTTAGTAAACCAGAAAGCCACAATGGACGACACGAAGATGCTGCAGATTTCCCATTTAAAAGAATATCCAGATAATGAGTATGTATTCGGTATGGAAGGGATTGAACGCTTAGCCAATGGTATTGAGTCAAATGGATTTAAGGGCGCCATTGAAGTCTGGGATATGGGCAATGGGGAATATATGATTTATTCCGGCGCCAGACGTACCAGAGCATTCCAGATGCTCGGACACGAAACAATCAAGGCGTTTGTGTATCCGTATCCGGAATCCGAGACCCTGCGCAGACGCCTGTTCCTGGGTGCCAATATTTACGGCCGTGACGCGATTAAAAAGGGAGACGCGATCCATACAGCAAGACAGATCGATTACCTCCGCAAAACGATCGAAATGGAACGTGAGGAAGGCACCTATGACGGACAGAAGACCAGGGAAGAGCTGGCAAAGGAGTTCGGCACCAAGCCAAGTACGATCTATAAATATGAGTCCCTGTTAAAACTTGGCGAGCGCGCGCAGAAAGCCGTAGTGGATGGTATCTTACAGATCGCGCAGGGTTCCTCTATGTCCGTGCTGGACGAGGATAAACAGAGCCTCATTCTGGATGCAATGGAATTAATGAAGGAACGCAATATTGTAAGCAGACGTGATGAGGTGCAGGAGCTGATCGATGTCGTCAAGGACCACGACGGGGAGCCTCTTTCTGTCGAAGAATTAGTAGAAGCTATCTGTGGACGGATGCAGGCGGAAACAGCAGGCATGGCAAAAGCAGAAGAAGCAGAGACGGCGGGTGTAAAAGACGGCGTACAGGAAACCTGCGAGGATGCGCAGGAAACCGGGGTGACGGAAACACCCCAGAAAAACCCAGCCGCAGGACCGAAAAAGTACACATCCAACGCTGCCGTAAAGAAATTCAACCAGTGTTACGACCGAATGGAAGATTTCTTAAACACGGATAAAAAGTACAAGGAACAGGACCGCGAGGAAGTATTAGAAAAACTGCAGGCATTAAAGGCGATGATCGACTCCGAGATTGTAAAGATCACGGATGGCGGCACACAGTAAGAAAATGGGAAACGAGGGCTCCGGCTGGAAACAGTCGGGGATCTTTTTTATTGCTTTATTGAGAAAACTGGGGGTGTTCCCCGGGAACACCCATGCGAAACGCACGAAAATGACCAAAAAGTGTTATCCGCAAAAACGCGTACATAAAAAGTGATACATACTGAGTAGGAAAGCACAAAGGAGGAAGATGCATTTTGGAATTCGCAAAAGAAAGCAACCAGTTTTTTAAACTGTTCGTTTCCAAAAACGCGCAGTTTTATTATGAATGCATCATCCGGCTGATCGAGCGGTCCAAGGAAGTTCCGGTCCTGTACGAGCGGGACGCAAAGGAACTGATCATCCGCTGCTTCCGGGAATTCCAGTATGATCCGGAAACAGATGATGTGGAACCGGATGAGGAGAAAAAACAGGAAAATAAAAAGAGTGCCCCGGCGGAAACTGCGGGAACGATCATCACAAGGTTCCGTAAATGCGGGTGGTTAGAAAAACGGGAACTCGGACGGAACGGCGAAAATACAGTCACCGTAAGCGGCAGGTGCCGCAAGGTCATGGAAACGATCCGGCGGATCTTCGATGCGCAGACGGACGGGATGATCACCAACCACATCTTTTCCATGTATGAGATCCTGTACTCCGCACTGGAGTGGAAGGGCGGGCGGCAGACCAGGCCGTATGTCAATATCCTGGAACCGCTTACGGACCACGAATTCGACCTGCGGGAGGAACTGGCAGTCCTCCGTGACAGCATCAGCCGGATCATGAATGAAGTGTTAAAATTAGACAGTGCAAACGGTCTCGGTGCCTATATGATGAAAGACGAAATCTTAAACCGGTTTTTTCGGGATTATTTCTTTATGAAAAAAGACGGCACCATCCCTGGCATGATCGCGAAGATCAACGTGTTACTGGCCAGAATCTCCATTGGGGACCTGCATAAGCGCATGATTGTGGACTGTTCCCTTTCCACGAAAAAGACATACGAAGAAGCGGAGGCGGCTGTGGATGCGCGCCTTTCAGAGCTGGAATACTTCTTAAATCACGGATATGATGAGCAGATGGCCATAATCGACGAGAAGATCGCTGCATATTACAATCTGTACGCTTCCAGGATCTCCATGATCCGCAACAACAGCATCAATACACAGAACTATTTGACGAAACTTTTAATAGCGCTAAAGGACATGCCGCAGGAGGAGCGGGACCGGACACTGATGGATCTGTCGCAGAGCATGCAGCTTGCTTCCTACCGCCTGGTCGGGAAACGGTCCTTTGAACAGCGGATCCGGAAAAGGACGACAGACGCGCCGCCGGCAGCACTGATCGATTTCCAGGTGGACGAAGATGAGATGGAACGCCTGACAGATTCCTTATACGGCGTCACATCGGAAAAATACGGCATCGATGCGGCCAAACGCCATATCCGTGAGAAATTCCGGACGGGCAGGAGTGTGCTCTCCGTAAAAGACGAGCCGGTAGCCACAAAGGAAGAAGCCCTGATGATCGCGTCCGCCGTGATCTTTTCCGGAGCAGATGATTTCCCGTACAAAGCAGAATTTGAAGATGGGAAGGTTACGGATCACGGCATCGCGGATATCACGGATTTCGTGATCACGCCGGATGAAGAAAAAATGGAAAACGAGGGAGCCGCGAACAGCGGAACGATTGCCAGTACAAAGGAAGAGGAGGACCCATATGCCAGCGATTCATTGTGAGATCAATATCCCGGAGACGGAAAGCCTGATGTTTAAGAAGGCGCTCCGGCACCTGTTCAATTCCACGTTTGTGTTGCGGGAGAAGGAAGAAAAATTATACCGGTTCATCGCGAGGGAATCCAACCGGTTTGAGATCTCCCAGTACCTGCAGGTGATCGGTTATGACATCCTGGTGGAGGAAAAAGCCGGGGTCGCCATGCTGACCTTAAGCGAGCAGGATGAAGATGCGCAGGGACTGCGGAAGGCAAACATTATCCAGTTTACCCCGCTCCAGTACCACCTGCTCCTGGTATTGTGGCAGACCTATTTAAGCAGCCTCGGTAACGAGGACGGTACATTCATCGAAATGGGCGCTTTGGTCGACCGTTTAAAATCCTTCGGGGTGGAAGTAAGCGGACAGGAACTGCGTGCCGCATTGCGCCTTTTTAAGAAATACATGCTCGTCCATTTTAACGAGGACGACAAAGGGGAAGACGCAAAAATCCGCCTGTACCCGTCCCTGCAGTTTGGATGGGATATCCCACAGTTTAAGACCGTAGCAGACGAAGCCCTGCATGCCGGGGAAGAAGACGAGCAGGAAGAAGACGGAACGGATACAGAAGAGGAAGATGTAAACGAGGAGGAAGATTCATGGTCATTTTAAAACAGGTACGGCTGGTGAATTGGTATGCGTTTAACCATAACACGTTCCCCATCGGACGGTTCACGCTGATCATGGGAAGAAACGGCAGCGGAAAGTCGGTTATCCTGGATGCGATCCGGTATGGGGCGTTCGGGGATACGGCATTCAATAAATCAACGGACACCCAGGGAAAACGGACCCTGTCCACCTACACCAGAGGTTTCATGGATGCGACATCCAATACCTATATGCGTCCGGCGGATAAATACCCGACCTTAACAACGCATATCGCATTGGAATATTATGATGACTCTGCCATGGTCCCGTTCATCCTTGGAACACTCATTGAGACCGACAGCAAAAATACGGTCAAGACGTGGCGGTATGTCCTGGAAGGGAAGACCATGCAGGATGTCAGCCATACCATAAAAGAAAACGGCACGGAACGTCCAAAAACAAGGGAAGAATTGAAAAAGGAATGGAAAGTCCGCTTCATGGGAAATGAAGAAGGTCTGGAAGCATTCATGCAGATGACGGGCTTAAACATGACAAAGCTCCAGGTGCAGACGTTCTTAAAAAAGATCCGAGGGATCTTAACCTATAACCCGAAGTCCAGAATCGAACAGTTCATCAAGGAAAGTGTCCTGGAACCGAGGGAGATCCGTTTTGACCCGCTGGTACAGTCTATGGAGCGTATCGACCGTTTAAACGGAGAATTATCCCAGATCGAGCGGGAGATCGGGGACTTGGAAGCAGTCACGGACGCATCCGCTGCTTTTGAAAAGTCGGAAGCTATCGTGCGCCGGGACGATATTATGAACGCCTACAAAGACTACCATAACCTGGACGATGAGATCACAGGGCTTGCAAAAAAGCAGTCCCAGATCAGCCAGCAGGTACGGGAATTAAAAGGAAAACTGGAGAAAAAAACTGAGGAAGAACGTGAAGTGGAGCGTAAGATCCGCCAGTTAAACTTAAGCCTCGATAACATGGACTGCATGGAACCGATCCGCATGGAACAGGAACATCTGGAAAAACTGCAGGATGAAGCTTCCGCTTTAAAACGGGAAAAGGAACGGCTGGAACGCGCACAGATAGTTGTGAGCGAAGCCATGGCGGTCTTACAGGATGCTGGTATCCGTCTGACGGATGCGGATGTTTTAGCATCCCTTTCCTTAAAGCGGTACACGGAAACGGAAAAACGTCAGGCAGTGGAAACCATGCAGGAACAGCTGACCGCTTACGCCGACAGCGTCGCCGGAAAGATCCTTGCAGCATCCGCCGCAATGGAAGAGAATGCGAAAAAGGTGGACGAGGCTGCCTCCATCATCCGCGACTGCGACAGAAAACAGGGCGGCTTCAGCCAGATTTTCGAGGCTGCGGACGATACCCTGTGCCAGGGTGGCCAGAAGCTCGGCACCGCACGAGAGGATGTCCGGCAAGTGCTCGATCAAAGCGGCGGCAAATTTGGCAATCAGTCCGGCGGCACTGGTAATGAGCGCGGGCAGGTTGTTTGCAATGCCGGTGACAAGGCTCTCCATAAGCTGCACACCGGCGTCCACAATGGCGTCTGCGTTGTCGCCGAGGTAGTCCACAAATCCGGCGACCACCTCGGTGGCGCTGGTGATCAGGTCCGGGATGGCGTCAATGATGCCCTGCACCAGAGCGCCCAGCACTTCGGCGGCTGTGTCCAGCATCGCCGGTGTAGCTGCCACGATGTCCTCGGCCAGCTGGGTGATGATCTCCACGCCGGTGGTCATCAGCCCCGGCAGCTGCTCCGCAATGCCGGACGCAAGGTCGGACAGAATCTCGCCCGCCGCCTGCAGCATGGCTTCCGGCCCGCCCTCGGTCAGAGCGGTGGAAAGCTGGGTCAGACAGTCGATGCCCCACTGCGCCACGTCCGACAGGGATCCTTCCATGGAGTTGTACAGGCTGATGCCGAGGTTCTCGGCAAGTGTCTGCAGGCTCTCCACCTTGTGCTGGAAGGTGTCGGTCATGGTCTCGTAGGCGGCTTCGGTTGCGCCTGCGCTGTCCTGCATCTGGGCCAGAACGCTGTTGAACTTGTCCGCACCGCCGGATGCCAGCGAGAGGGCACCGGTGCCAGCTTCCACGCTGGACCACAGGCCTGCAAATGCGGTACTGTTGCCGCCCACGCTGTTGTACAGGATCTGGAGCACGTCGCCAAGGCTCTTGCCCTCAGCGTTCAGCTGGGCAAAGCTCTTACCGGTCTGCTTCTGCAGGATTTTGCCCACCGTGGAACCGGAATCGCCCAGCTCGTTGAGCATGGACTTGGTGTAGGTGGTGGCTTCGGCGGTGGCGATACCGTTGGCCGTCATGACTGCCAGACCGCTGGACAGGTTCTCCACGCTGACACCGTAGGCGGCGGCCAGTGGGATCACCTTGCCCATGCTGGCGGACAGCTCGTCCACGCTGGTTTTGCCGAGGTTCTGGGTAGTCAGCAGCACATCCGACACATGGGTGGCCTGATCGGCGCTCATTCCGTATGCGTTCAGGGCCGTGGTGAGGATATCAACCGCCGAACTGCTGGATGTAAAACCGGCAGCCGCCAGCTTGGAAGCCTGCCCGGCAAAGGCTACGGCATTGGAGGTGTCCTGTCCTGCACTGATGGCCTGATAGGTTGCCTCTGCGATGTCCGACGCAGCAACGCCCATCTTGCTGGACATGGCGGTGATTTGGTCACTGAGCTGCTGCGTAGACAGCTTGCTGGTGTCCGCAATGGTGGTAACCTTTGCAAGGGACGTTTCAAATGCCGAGCCGATGCTGACCGCTGATTTTGCAATTCCGGCCAGCTGACTACCTGCAGACTTGACAAAATCCGCAATGAGATTACCGGCGGCTACCGTCATGCTGCTTATGCCCTTGGTCACGCCGCTGGTGTCCAGCTTTGTATTGCCAAAGATGGAAAAGTCAAAACCCAATGTGTCCACCTCTCATTCAGAGCGCGGGCACAAGGGCACAGGCTTTACAGTTTGATCTCTACCTCCCGTTTGCAGGAGGGGTTTTTGCATTTGACCCACACGCCGGATGCCGCGGCCGTGCATACCGCCCACACGGGCAGGGGCCTGCCGCAGTAGGGGCAGGGCACCGGCACCCGCTCAGTGCCGGAAGCGGGCCAGGAATGCCGCATCGTGTTCGGCAACGGTCTGGGCAACGGCGGCACCTCCTCTCAAAGATGCAGGCAGGGCAAAGCGCTCTTTCAGCGCGGCGTAATGCTCCCGCATACTGCCCTCGTAATCGGCAAGGTCGGCGCTGCGCCAGCCCATGATCTTGGCCATGAGGGTATCTTCCGGCAGGGCGGCAAACAGCGCCCGGAACCGGAACCAGTGCAGCTTCTCGCGGGTCAGGTCGATGCCGTAGGCCTGCTGGAACGCCGCTACGATGTAGGGCGCGTCGCACCGGTAGTCGAACGCCGGGCCGGTGTCGTGGCCGCTGGCAGGCTTTGCCGCTGCTGGCTCTGCGGCCTGTTCTCCGGCGCAGTAAAACTCGATGAGCCAGCTGTATTTTTCCTGCAGGTCGGAGGGCGAAAAACGCTCGGTGTAGAACTGCCCACACAGCTGCAGGGCAAAGGCCACCGGGTCAGCCTCGACCTCTCCGTGGCTGTAGGCAGCGGACAACCGCACCATGTGCCGGAAGTCCGGGTCAATGCGCCTGCCGTGCCATACGGTGGGCAGGGCGTCCGTCAGCAGGTCAGACATGGCGCTCCGCTGCGATCTTCAGGGCGCAGTCGGCCAGCTGCTGCATGGCCACCGGGTCGTCCTTCAGGGCGTCCACGGCAGCACGGGCGTCTGCCAGCTTGAGCACGGCGTCTGCGGGGTTCCCGTGACGTGCCTTGTCCACCCGTTCCACCATCCGGGCGGCAGCGGGCTGCGGGAAGCTCACAGGCTGGCTGTTGACGATGCGGCCCGCCGTCTGGGTGCGCTGCTGTGCTTTCTTCTGCGCCCGGCGCTGCTCCCGGTTCATGGGCTGCTGAGGCTTGGGGATGCGGTCGGAGTAGCGCTTCTGCTCGGCGTCCATGGCGGCAAACAGCTCGTTCATCGCGTCGTAAATGGGCGCGGTGTCGTTCTCGTCCAGGCCCAGACGGTCGGACGCACCGGCACCCAGCACCTCGTCAAGGCAGTTCATGACGAGACGCGCCTGTGCACGCATATGGTCGCAGATGCGCACCCCGCCGCGCCGGAACTGCTCAAGCTCGGATTCTCCGGCACGCTGCATCTTTTCGTTGGCCGTTTCCAGCCGCTCAATGTCGTTGGCGTTCAGCGGCGAAAAATCAAATGTCTGTCCACAAATAACCATATTCTGGCTCCTTTCGTTGGGCCGTGCTCCGGTGCTGCCCCGGAGAAACCTGTTTCACGGCATAAAAAATCCCCGCTCCGGGCGGAACGGGGAAAGCTGCGGGGGAAATCAGCCAGCGGCGGAGGTATAGTCGAACTCGTCCGGGATGCCAATGCCCTTGACGTCGCAGGCAAAGGTGGCCGGAGAACCGGCGGAGCCGCCCACGTCGCTGGTCACGATCAGGGTGCAGGTGCCCTTCTCGCCCTTGCCGGTGCGCAGGCTGAAATAGATGTACGGTACAACGACATCGCTGCCGGTGCCGTACTTGATCTTGTGGGAGAGCAGGAAATCCTGGAACGCATCGCCGACGCAGCGGTTGCCGTTGACCGACAGGGTGCGCTGGGTGGCACTCTTGGTGTCGGTGGGGCCGGTGCGGATGAAGGTGTCGGAGTTGGTGGAGGCGTTCAGCGCACCGCTGTGCTCCTTGACGTGGTCGGCGCAGACGATCCAGGCGTTTTCCTTGGTCTGCTTGTCGCTCTCGGTCTGGATGGCAAAGACAAAGTCATCTGCCGTCTCAATGCCGGTATAGGACGCGCTGGGCGCGATGCCGGACTTGGTAATGGCTTCTGCTACGGTCATAGCAAAACTCCTTTCATTTGGGCTGATAATAGGTCAGGCGCAGTTGCATCTGCATCCGGCAGCTGCCCGCGCTGCTGGTGACGATGTAGCCGGTGGAGGTGACGGACACGCCGAGGGGCTGGCGGGGCGCTTCCAGCGCGGGGAGATGGTGGCAGTCGTTTTGCGCCATCACCCAGTCGGTGAGCTGCTCAAAAAAGCCGCTGTTCTGCACGGTGAGCACGTCCGCCTCGCCGTACTCCCGGCGGGACAAAAAGAGGTAGTTCTTCGCCATATCCCGGCCGGAGAAATACTTGGTGATCACCGGGTCACCGGGGCTGTCCTCGATGGAAAAGGCGGTGGCGTCCTCATCCAGCCCCGCGATACGGAAGGCCGCGCCGGTAGCCTCCTGCTCCTCCGCGATGAGCGGGCAGGTCTTGAGCCACGCCCGCAACGCGGCAATGGTGGGTCGTACTTCGCTCACTTTGCACCTCCGAGGAACTGTTTTGCGGCGTTGTGGGCGAACTTCACCAGCTCGTCCTTGTGGTCGGCAATGGCCCGCTGGCCCCAGTAGGAGCCGCGCAGGCGGTTGTCGCCGTGCAGGCCTGCGCCCTGTTCATGCAGATAATACTGCTTGCGGGCGTAGGGTGTGTTATACACTAGCAAGCCCTCGTCGAACTTCGACGCCTGATTGACGCTGTTCTTCAGCATGCCGGTGTCAAAGGGCACATACGGGTCAACCGTTTTGGCTACATGCTGGGAAAAGGCATACTGCACTTTTGCAAAGCCTGCATCCAGGTCGGCCTGCAGGCCGGGCCGGAAGGTGATCTTAAAATCAAAGACCGGTGCGCTCATGGTCTCAGCTCCCTTCCACATGCCAGTGCGGCAGCAGCGGTTCCCGGTTGTCCGAGATGGCCGACACGGTGCAGCACAGGTGCGTTTTTTCGAGGTGGGCATACTCTTCGGCGGTCAGGGTGCGCACCGCGCCCTGCACCAGCTTCCAGCCGCGTTTCAGCGTCCAGTGCCTGCGCTTTTCGGCGGCAGGCAGCGCCGCCCACTGGGCATAGGGCAGATAGCCCTGCGTGCACAGCCCCGCCGGGATGCGCACATGGGTGGTGCGCTCCGGGTCCTTGGCCGTGCCGGAGCCGGAAGAACCGCGCCGCTCCCGCCAGCTGCAGGCCGGAAACACCCAGCACTTGGGCGTATCAGTGTCGGCCTTGGGGTCGTGGATGAGGTTCACCACGGTAACAGACGTGTTCATCTCACATGATCCCCCTGTACAGCAGGCCGTGGGGGTCAGACCCGAGGGCGGCTTCCAGCACATGCCAGGCTTCAAAACGCACGGCAGCGGACAGGCTTGTGTTGGCCGCAAAGGTCACAGCATAGCCGTCATTGGAGACGCTCTGTGCGCCCGGTGCAGCACCCACAGCCAGCTGGGCAGCCAGCAGATCCACGATCTGGGCGCAGGCATCCGCCAGCATCTGGCGGCAGCTCTCGCACACGGCGGCATGGGGTTCCGCCTTGCCAAAGGTAGCGCTGTCGATGAGGCGGGACGCCCGGCTGCACAGCACACCGAACGCCAGCTCACTCACCGTGCCGCCCGCCGCCTGGTACTCCGGGTAGGTGCAGTAGTTCATGGGCGGGGCCCTCCTTACGCCTCGATGCGCTTGATGTACAGGGTCTTGGGCTTGGACACCTTGATGCCGTACACCTTGCGGCCCTGCACAGCGGACGCGCCAATGTACTTGCCGGAGCCGCCCAGATCCTGCAGGTGCACGGGGGTCTGCCACTCCATCACACGGTGGCACCAGTTGGGGTGGCCGCAGATGAACTCGGTGGTAGTTTTCTTGGTGCTGACACGGGTGGTGTTCTCGAAGTCCATGTTGTTGGATTCGTACACCGCAAAGCCGGCGATCTGACCCACCGCACCGGTCTGCACCAGCTGCTGGGACAGGTCACCCTGCTTGATGAACTTGTCATCCTGCATGAGGATCTCCAGATACTCAGGGCTGACGATCATAAAGCGGCCGGTCTGGGGCACGCCGTTGCGGCTCAGGGTGCGCTTGGCGGCCAGAGCCTCTTTGTAGGCGGTGGAAGCGGTGCAGGCGGTCTTGGTGGCGCTGATGGTAGCACCGGTTGCACTCTGCAGCGCCTCGATGGACTTCTTGTCGATAGACAGGGCCATGGAGTAGGCGGCGCTGTCCAGACGCTCGGCGGTGATGCCGTCGGGCACGGATGCAGCGTCAAAGCCGTCGATGATCTCATTGACAGCCTCGTCGTTGTCGATGTCCAGATCCAGATAGGTGGTGGTGCCGGCATCGGCATCCACGCCGTTTGCCTTGTCGTATGCCTTGACGGCCACCTCGGTGTCACGCACCGGGATCTTGACCTTGCCGGCCTTGGGGCTGCCCTCGTAGCGGGTGTTGAAGATCGCACCGTCACGGGTGACCAGAGTGGCCCGCAGCTTTGCGTCTACCAGAGCGGAATACCGCTCCTGATTTGCATGTGCCATGTTGAACTCCTTTCGTTTTACAGGTTCAGTTCGGGATTCAGGGACTTAAAGGCGGCTTCCACACCATTGGATTCGTTGGCGGGCGGTGCGCCATGCTCAGCGCCGGTAGAGACCACGGCCACGCCGGCGGCACCGTCTTCACCAAAGGCCCAGGGGTTGGCCTTGGCAGCGTCGTCCAGAGCCTTGTCAATGTCGGCGCTGCGGTCCTTGGAGCCCTTCAGAGCGTCCAGATCCAGCAGGGCACGCACCGCCTTGACGCTGCGGCCCTTCTTGCCCAGGATGGCAGTGTTCAGGGCGCTGTCAAAGGCAAAGCCGTCCGCCTGGGCCTTCATGTCCGCCTGCAGCTTGGTCAGCTCGGCCTCGTACTCCTCGGGCTTCTTCTTGCCTTCAAAGGCTTTCAGGCCGTCCTGGGCGGTCTTGAGCTGGGCGTTTGCGTTGTCCAGCTGGGCCTGCAGGGCAGTGGCGGCGGACTTCTCCCGGTTGATGTCTGCGCCGTTTTCCTGCATGATCCAGTTAAGCTGCTCCTCGGTGATGCCGGGGATCTTGTTCTTCACGTCTTCACGTTTCATGGGTGGAAACTCCTTTCAGGTTGTGAGACCTCAGTTTTTTACACTGTTCGCTGTCAGTATTCGGTCTTGGGCGGGGTACGCGCCGCCCGCCGCATGGCACCGTTTGCAGGGCTCGAACCTGCCGCTTCCGGTTTTGGAGACCGGCGCTCTTCCAACATGAGCTAAAACGGCATGAAAAAAGCACGGTGCAAACTGCATCGTGCTTGATATCGACTAAAACAGGGGTGTTTTAGCCGGTGTTACTTTTTGGGGTGCTGGTGTGGCGTGTATTTATCGTCCTGCGCGGTCTGAATTGCAGATACGATCATGAAAAACAGCCGGGCACCGTTCAGCAGAACGATCTCCAGCAGCGCAAGGATCATCAAAACAACAAGAACCGTAGTAACCATAGTGTACCTCCTGAAAAATGGGTAAAAGAAAACCACCGTCCGGGTGGATGGTGGTTAGTAATCGCGGAAGGGGCAGGCTTCGCAGATCTTCTTCCAGTTCTGCTTTACCTTGAACCGGGCAGGAATACAGCGGTCGATAACGCCTTGATTAGATTGACAATCGCCGGGTTCAATCCAATCATCTACCAGTGGACACTTGACACTGGCCGCTGTGCCGTTCTTGTCTGGTCTATACTCTACATTACCCAAGAATGCCATTTTTCTTCATCTCCTCAATCAAGGCAGTGGTGTTTTCATCAAATTCAGCACGGCTGTATGCGGTACGGATTTCGTGCTTTATTGTATTTACGTAGGCGGCACCTTCTGTACCATAATACCGTTCAAATTGACCGTTCCAAACTGAGACAGAAATCTTTGCATTTCGGATGTATTGCTTTGCCTGTTCTTCGCTGACGCGATGCTACCGCTCTGCGTTGATGTGAGCATCATCGAAGGTCAAGGCGTCTACATTGATTTTGGTCGGTTCAAGATGGATAACGGCAGCTTTCGGCAGCTTTGCAGCAGTGCGAAGGTTCTCTATGATTATAGCATCTTTCTGCTGCTTTTCATAGTCCTTCGCCGCCCAATTCGCCCTGCTGGCTTCGCTCCTGCCGAACTTCGGCACGCTGACCCGGGCACTGTCCACCCGCCCGCCGGTGGCCTTGGCAAACTCGCTCAGGCTCTGGCGGGCTGCTTTCAGGCGCACGGCGCTGTCGGTGGTGTCAGACCCGGCGGCACTCTCGGCCAGATACCGCTTCTTCCATTTGCGCACGTTCCGCTCCCGGGCACGCTGCATCTGGTTGACCTCGTACTGGGTGTACAGTTTGCCGTTGTACTCGATGTTCCGGGCGTTCAGCTCCTGCAGGCTCTCCTCCGTCCAGGTGGGCGGGTCGCCCAGCTCAGGGAATACGGCAAAAAAGGTGTGGCGGCAGTTCCAGCCGCAAAGCCCAGCGCCGGTTCCGTAGCCGGTGGCCTGCTCAAAGTCCGGGTAATGCTTGCCCAGGTAGTCCACAGCCCCGCCCCGATGGAAGCGCCGACCCTGCCACTCGGCGTGACTGGGGCGGGCACCACCGTGGGCGCTGGTCTCAACGAACTCCACGTTCATTTCGTCCATGCGGGCTTCCTGCAGCTTGCCTGCGGTCTGGTTGACACCGGTCAGCACCGCCCGGCGGGCCGCAACTTCCAGCGAATCTGTGTGGCCGCTGGGGTAAGTGATCTCCGGCATCTCGTCTGCAAGGCTGTCCACAGCCTGCTTGACGGCGGTTTTGTAGTCAAAGGCACCCGTGGCCACCTTGCCCCAGGCGACATCCAGCATGCGCTCAAAGGCCCCGGAGACGGTGTTGGCCGTTGTGGCCGTGAGGTTCCGCCATGTGCCGCAGGTCTGCCGGGCACCGGCGTTGAGCAGGTTGTTCAGGGCCGCGCTCTCTTCAAAGGGTGTGGGCTCGAGGTTGTAGTGGTAATAGATGGCATCTTCCCGCTCCATGGCTTCGGTGGCAGCCTCTTTGAGCAGCCTGCGGATGGTGGCTTCGCTCTTGCCGCTGTACTTTGCCAGCAGCTTGACCACGTTCTCCCGCACCGCCTCGGTCTGCTGGTAGCGCCACAACTGCCAGTCGGCCGTTTCGGTGAGGGTACCCATTTTGCCGATGCGCCGGGCGACATCCTGTAAGATCTCATCCTCGACCTGCTGCGCCAGCTGCACAAAGGCATCCGGCATGGCATCGAGGTAGCTCGGCGGCAGCATCAGGCACCTCCGAAGGTGAGCTGCTCATCGGTCTGGCTGTCAGCCTTGGCCTCTGCCGCCCACTGGTGGGCCTCGTCCTCGCTCAGACCATACCGGGCGGACAGATACCGGCAGCGGGGCACAAGCCCTGCCAGAGCGTCCTCCCGCAGCTGTGCGGTGCGCTCCTGCTCGCTGACAATGTAGCTGTCGTCCCAGTTGACCGAGATGCTGGTGTCCGGGTCCACATCTGCACCCAGCAGGTTCTTTGCCGCCCACAGGATGGCCCGCAGAATGCCGATCAGTGCCGTCTCAATGGGGATCTGGTTTTTGTTGGCGTTCTGCACAAGGTCCTGTCGGCTGCCGGTGTACTCGGTGGCGGTGGCCACCTTGCCCAGCTCAAAACTGTAGCGGTGGCAGCCCAGTTTGCACTTGAAGCTCATCATGTCCAGAGCGTCCTGCACGGCCCGGTGGTTGTCCTCGGTGCGCAGGTCGGGGTTGTACTCCCGCCATGCGGCCGGCTGGTCGATGCTGCCTTCCGGTGCGGGCAGCTCGTAGAAGATCTGGCGGTGAACGGCATCCGGCGGCACAGCGTGCTCCACACCGTCCTTGTCCACCCACTTTTTGCACATGGAGCGGTCATAGAAAATTTTCTTGCCGCCCAGGCGGAGGTCCTGCCGGTAGTTGTCAAAGGCGTAATCCGCCATCTGGGCTGCGTCCAGCGCCTCGGAAAAGACGCTCATACCCAGCCCCATGCCGCCGTCGATGTTTTTGGCGACAGCCGGGCTGAACAGGCTGAACCATGCCGGCGCACCGGTGACCGTGATGTGCTCCACCATGCCCGGCGGGGTCTTGGCCTTGGCAAATTTCGGCGTGCCGGAAACATCGTCCATCACCTCGAACCATTCATTCGTGATGGTCCGTTCGCCGCCCTTGCAGGTGTGGGTCTGCAGATAGACGGCGGGCTTACCGCCCATCACGCACTCGGACACAAAGGAGGCCTCGGTCACCACGCCCCGCTCCACGCTGATGGGCAGGATGCAGCAGGCGGGGTCATAGTCCAGCTGAATGCGCCCCTGCGGCGAGGGCAGGGCGTTCCCGGCGGCATCCACCGTCAGGCCTTCCACACTCAGCACAAAAGCACCGGTGCCGGACCAGTAGGCCTGCTCCACCAGCTTGTTGGCATTCTCCCAGAAATGCAGCTGCCGCAAAAGGCCGCCGGTCTGCTGCTCATCACTGCCCAGCAGGTAGGCGGCACTCTTTGCGTCGCCGATCTGGAAGGTGGTCTTGTCGTTGAGCAGCAGGTTTGCCCAGTCCTCGCAGACATGTTTCGGCATCCGCAGGGAAGCCAGACGCCGGGAAATGACGCTGCCGTCCGGGGCGTCCTCCTTCTGGTCGTGGATGTCGGGAACATCGCCCTTCCACCATTGCCGCCAGACTTCAATGTTGCCGTAATAATCCGCATCCAACTGCAGATGTTTGGTTTTGTTCAGATATTCGATAAAGGCCGAAACGTTCATCTTGCAGTCAGTCTCCTGTAATCACGCTCAATGGTGTACTCAAAGGCGTCGAGGGTGTCAATGTCGGTGGTGCCGTCGTCCAGACGCTCGTCCACGCCGGGGCGCTTCTGGCTCCACAGGGCGCTTGCAAGGGCGTCCCGCAGGGTGGCGGCCTCCGGCATATACCAAAAGCGCCCGCCGCCCATGAGAATGGACGTCAGGCGGATGCGGTCGATAATCTGAATTTTTGCGGAGTTATTCACCCGGTCGGCCAGCCAGTACAGTTTAGAGGCCCGCAGCCGGGTGCGGATGTGGTTGATCAGCGTCTGCTCGGCGCTGTCACAGAACATGTAATGGATCTCGCCGTACCGTGCGAACACGGCCAGGCAGAAGGTGAGCAATTGGTTGGCCAGGTAGTCGGCATCCTGGTTGCGGGGGTCCACCCGCTGGGATGCCAGCCCCACGACGCCGGAATAGTACGGCAAAATGCCCGTTGCCACAAAGGCGTGCTGTGAACCGTTGCCGCCGAAGTCCACCCCGATGTGCACCCGCCACGGCTTTCAGGGCTT
>ENA-OROO01000404-OROO01000404.1-human-gut-metagenome-genome-assembly--contig:-NODE-404-length-28678-cov-18.005695_pt1 | contig 28678 bp, 24 predicted proteins | sample MGYA00242130_ERZ509052 | MGnify/ENA primary metagenome ERZ509052 (study PRJEB26280, sample SAMEA2338730) | human gut metagenome | biome: human gut; feature: human-associated habitat; material: faeces... | reverse complement strand
GATGGTCATGCCGCCGATGATCTCCGTCCACTTCTTGTCCTTGTCCGTATCGCCGTTGCTTTCGTTGCAGATGAGTAATGTCCCGCCGGGCTTCAGCACCCGGTAAACCTCCCGGAAGCACTGCGGCAGATCGGGCCAGAAATAGACGGTTTCAAAGGCCGTTACCGCATCGAACCAGTCGCCTGCAAAGATCATATCCGCCACGCTGCCTTGCAGAACGGTGCAGCGGCCCTCCGCGATGGCGGCCTCGTTGACCTTTTGGGATTTCTCCACACTGACGGGGGAATAGTCAATGCCCTTGACAATACCCTCCGGGCATTTTTTCAGAAGTCTCTTGATGTTCGCCCCTCCGCCGCAGCCGCAGTCCAGCACCTTGGCGTCCAGAGTAAGCTCCAAAAAGCGAAGTCCCCACCGTGCCACAGGACTGTGCCCCAGGTTCATCATGGCGACCATGATTTTCCCGCCAAGCCCCACAGGCTTTCTGGTGTTCTCAAAAAATGACATCTTATCACACCTCCGATTTCACACATTCCGCATAGGTCAGCGGGAAGGATGCCTTTAGAACAGCGCTTTTCCGCACCGTCCAGCCGTTTTGCCGTAGGAAGCGCAGGTATTCCGCGCTCGTCCACCTGCTGTGGAGAGGAAAGCCTGCCAGCTTCATGAAAAAGGCTTTGACCTTGCCGGAAAACGAGTTTCCCGCATGGGTAAAGGTGGGCGCGATGAGCACACCGTCGTCCTTCAGCACCCGGCGGATCTCGGCAAGGGCCTTCTCCGGCTGCGGCACGATATGCAGTGCGTTGGACACGATCACCACATTAAAGGACTGGTTCGCGTAGGGCAGGCAGAACATATCCTGCACGGAGAAGTGCAGCTTGGCAGAGCGATTATCTCGCTTTGCCTCAGCGATCATCTCCGCAGAGGCGTCCGTCGCCTCGATGTGCGTCGCCGCGTTTACGATGTGTTTTGCGATCAATCCCGTGCCGGTCGCCAGCTCCAACACCGTCTTGGCTTTTACAACCGGCCGGATCAGCTCATACATTTCGTCATACGCCGCCCGATCCTTTCGCATAAAGCGGTCGTACCGACCGGCGTTTTTGTCCCAGAAATTCTTGTGTTCCTGCATCGCTATCATTCCTTTCAATGTTAGATTAACCTAACCGACGCGTGCATCCGAGCGGTTAGATGGTGCTAACCGTTGCGCCTTGGAAAAGCCGCATCTCTGCGGCCTTCCGCTTATTTAAATAACTCCCTGCAAGCGCCGTACACCAGCGTTTCCAGCACCTGCGGGTACAATTCTCCGATTTGCTCCTTGTGTGAGACGGTCAAGATCAGTCCCCGTACTGTCGCGGCGGCAAGTGAAGCCCCCCGTTTAGGAACAAGGTCATATTTTTCCAGAAGCTGACGAATGTGCGCCTCGTCGTCGTGATAATGGACATTTTTGATGTCATCCGGCAATCTCTGTAAAAGCAACTTGGCGTCATGTTCAATGAAAACCATGTCGCCAGTATCAGACAGCCTCCGACAGACGGCCAGAACCGCCTTTGCCGCACGCTCCGACGGCGGCAAGCCGTTTGCTTCGCTCAGTGCATGGTCAGCCACCCCGTAAAGCTCGGAGTGGATACTTTCCAGAACCGCGAAGAAGGCCATCTCCTTGGATTCGTAGAATTTATAAAACGAGCCTTTTGCGATACCGACAGCCTTTGTCAGTTGATCCACTGAGGTTTTCTTCATCCCCAGTGTGACGGCGCAGCGTCTTGTTTCTTTCAGCAGCGCCTTGTGAAGTTGTTCTGTTTCATAATCGGTAAAAGCCAAGGTCGCACCCTCCATGAAATATGACCGTTTCGGTTCTTCCGGTCATATTATACCGCGCTTTTTTCTGGTTTGCAAGGGGTGTAGAGAAAAACATACGCATTTTAACAAAAAAATTATTTCCCTTAACACATTATTCCATGAAGGCGCTTCTCTTCCTTTGGCAAAGAACTGCACCCCCTAAAATCAAAAATGCACCCCCCTCCAAACCGAAGTTGCACCCTCCTTAACGGGTTTCTATCAAAATTAGAGTTATTTGCCAAAGCCGAAAGCCTTGATACATAAGGTTTTTCGGCTTCTATTTTTTATCAAAGGAAAACAGAAAAAGAATAGAATAAAAATCGTATAAACTGCGAAAAAACGAAAATCGTGTAAAGTTATAACATAAACAATCGTGTAAACTCCGAAAAGAAACTATCACAATTTTTCCTCATTAGTGAAAAAACAAATGGAGAGAATAAAATGGCAAAAAATTTTTTAGAAAAAACTGTGCGTTTCAACATACAAAGAAAACCCGCCCTTGCAGATAGTCTTTTGCCATATAAAATTTATATCAACGGTCAGTATGTAGGTGCGTTAAAAAACGGCAGGACCATTTCAGCAGAAGTTCCGAGGGCTGAGATATATTATATAGACGGTGGATCTTTTGAACAAAATGCAGTTATTCGCAACGAAAACAAAGCAGAATATAATCTTGTGTTAAGAACTCGAGGCGGTTGGAGAACAGAAGCGCATTGCGAATTTTATATTTGCGCAGATGCTCAAATGCAGCAGTTGCCGTCATTTCATTTTGACAAGCTTTTTGACGCGATTTTTAATGAAAATATTGAACGGTTGCCCCACAATGAACAGACATTGGCGCTTTGCCTCGAATTTTGGAACGACATTGTTGATGATGTTCAGGAGCTTCTTGCATCTGAACGAGTATATAAGATAATCGATTCCCTGCGTGAAATCGGCGCCGATAAGATAGCGGATGTTATTTCTGATATCATTGAAAAGTATTTTTCGGGAGTTCAACTACCTCTAAACGATGAGCAGCTTGAGCAGATGCATGAAAGTGTCAATAAAGCGAATAAAAACATATGGAAAAATAAGTCCGCACCGGACGAGTTTCACGATGCAGTGGTAAGATATATTGTAGATAATTTTAATGACCGGAAATACATATATTGATGAATAAATCATCATTTTTTTAATTTTTTTGCCGCTTTTGCCTTTTAACTCATTGAAATCGCTTCATTGGTATGCTATACTAAACCCCGGAAATTCAGTTGGGGGATAATTATGAAAATTAACTGGTACAAGATAGCATCTGCCGTTCAGCTTTTGATAGGTGTCGCGGCGATAGTGGCTTTCTTTGTTATGGCTTTTGACGGCGGCGATATCAGACCGTGGGTGATAACCGTGACTCTGGCGGTCGTGCTCGTTGTGTTCGGAACAACGGGCGTAACAAAAGGCAGTCCTTACGATGACAAATAAAATCGCAAGGTGATTTTCAACTGAACAGAAACTCCGCCGCAGATCGTGCAAATTTGCGGCGGAGTTTAAATATATGTAGACATCGGGAAAAACAGCAGTTATAATAAAAGCGGATAAAAAACAACAGAAAAGAGGTCCTTTATGAAAGTAACTTTTATGGGTGCCGGAAGCACCGTGTTTGCAAAGAATGTCCTTGGCGATATTATGCTTACTCCTGCTTTGCGCGAGTGCGATATCGCGCTGTATGACATCGACCCCGAGAGACTCGAAGAGTCCTATTTAATGGTCACGGCGCTCAATAGGAATATAAACGAGAACCGCGCGTCGGTCAGCAAATATCTCGGCGTCGAGGAGCGCAAGGACGCACTTCGTGGGGCTGATTTTGTTATAAACGCCATCCAGGTCGGTCTCTACGATCCGTGCACGATAATCGACTTCGAAGTGCCGAAAAAATACGGACTTCGCCAGACTATCGCGGATTCGAACGGCATCGGCGGAATTTTCAGAGCTCTGCGCACTATTCCCGTTCTTAAGGATTTCACCGACGATATGAAAGAAGTCTGTCCGAACGCATATTTCCTCAACTACACCAATCCTATGGCTCAGCTTGCTGGCTGGCTCGGCAGATATTCCGGCGTGAAGTCGGTCGGACTTTGCCATTCCGTGCAGACCTGTTCAAGAGGACTTCTCGATAAGCTTGATATCAAATACAGCGAGCCTATCCGCGAGCGCATCGCGGGAATAAATCATATGGGTTGGCTGCTTGAAATAGAGGATGCGAACGGCACGGATCTCTATCCCGAGATAAGAAAAAGAGCTACAGAAGTGCTCGAAAGCGGCGTTACGAACCATAACGACCTCGTGAGATTCGAATACATAAAGCGCTTCGGCTATTACTGCACCGAGTCGAGCGAGCACAACGCCGAATATAACAACTTCTTTATAAAGGCAAAGTATCCCGAGCTTATCGAGAGATATAACATCCCGCTCGATGAATATCCGAGACGCTGCGTCGAGCAGATAAAGAACTGGAAGAACGAGAAGGATAATTATATTCATGACAAAGTCTCGCATGAGCGCACAAAGGAATATGCATCTTATATTATGGAAGCCATTGTTACAGACAATCCCTATAAGATAGGCGGCAATGTCATAAACAGGGGACTCATTCCCAATCTTCCTGACGATGCCTGCGTCGAGGTCGCGTGCCTCGTGAACAAATGCGGAATCCAGCCTTGCCGGCAGGAGCCGCTGCCGCTTCAGCTCGCCGCAATGAACAATCTGATGATAAATGTCCAGCTTCTTACTATCGAGGCGGCTGTGACTCAGAAGAAAGATTATATCTATCAGGCGGCCATGCTCGACCCACATACTTCGTCCGAGCTGTCAATAGATGAAATCGTTCACCTGTGCGATGATCTCATCGAGGCTCACGGTGATTATCTGCCGAAATATTTCTGATAAAATCAACACCTCCCGCGTGACTTACAAAAGTCTGCGGGAGGTTTGTTTTTAGTTTATAATGCATATCGCGATGTTGAGATACGCCGCGAATGTCACCCATAAAAGATACGGGATAATCAGATATCCGGCGTTTTTTGATATTCTGTAGAAATACAGAAGCGTCAAAAGAATGAGAACCCAGAGAATAACGATAAGAACCGCCGCAGCGGTACAGAGCCCGAAAGTGAAAAACAGTATTGGCCAAAGAAAATTGAACCCGAGCTGGACGAGATAAAGTCCGAGTGCTTTCTGCTTGCTTATCTCCGGCGCATCCGAGCTGTAGACTATATACGATGCCGTGCCCATGAGAATATATAATATGCCCCAGACGATTGGAAACAGCCAGCCGGGAGGGGAGAGCGGCGGCTGATTCAATGCGGAAAATTTGTCCATGCTGCCCGCTGAAAACAGTGCCGCAAGACCGCCGACCGCGAGCGGAATAGCCAAGAATATCAAGGGCTTGAGCCGCGATGATTTCATAATATCACCTCGGTGTTATCTTATGAATTTATGTGTGTATTTATGCAAAAACGGAGCCGCTGAAATATGGCGGCTCCGTCAGTGTTTATTTTATCTTTGCTGTTATAGCGTCGATTATCTCTTCGTTGCTGTATGTCGGATTCAGCGCGGGTGAAATATCTGCTTCGCCGATTGTACCTACGCATTCAACGGACAACGCAAACGGTAAAGAAACATCGCCTGTTTCTTTTGCCGACTGCACGGCGGCGAAATCAAAATTACCCTCGGAAGTCTTGCCGCCAAATGAGATAACAGCCTTGATTTTTGAAAAATCAATATTAGCTGAATCGACTGCGCCGAGAGAAACAGTCTTTTCACGGTTTGCACCGATATAAAAATCCGTGCCGAAGATTTTTTCAAATCTTTCGCAGTTATCTGCGCTGATATCTCGGTCAATATTGCCCATGTCAACAAGAGCGCAGCCGAGCTTTTGGCTGAGTTCTGCGGCTTTTTCAAGCTCGTTGTCTGTCATATTTTCACACACCGTGACGGCAATCTCGGCGGGCGAGAAGCAAGCTGTTTTCTCTGATATTATTTCCGCGGCGCGTTCAAGAGAAATGGTCTCTTCGCCTGATTTGCAGACCTTCAGTCTGCCCACATTGGCGAGCTTGCTCAAGCCGAACTTGCCGTATGTGCAGATGATATTTCCGTTTGCCGGCTCGCACCGCGTTATCGAATTGCCGTTCGAAAAAACATTTATCGCGCATTTTGCGGCGCAGCCGGTGCAGTGCGTCGCGGTGCAATTTTCGCGGAGCGGAACATCTTTTTGGAACGGAACTTTTTCAACAAGTGCGCCCGTTGGGCAGAGAGATACGCACTGTCCGCATGAGATACACTGTGAATCCCCGAGCGATTTATAGAATTCCGGCGATACAACAGTTGTGAAGCCTCTGCCGGCAAGACCGATTGCGCCGACTCCCATGACCTGCGAGCACACACGCACGCAAAGCCCGCAGAGAATGCATTTGCCCGAGTCGCGCAGAATGTATTTGTGCCCGGTGTCTTTCTTCGCAGGCGATTTCTGACCCGCAAAGCGCTCGAATTCAGCATTGTATTTATTCGCATAGTTTATGAGCTTGCACCTGTAATAGTCGAGACAGCCGCATTCAAGGCATCGCGAAGCCTCGCGTCGCGCCTGCTCGTCAGTGAGTCCGAGTGCGACCTCGTCAAAGCTGTGTTTTCGCTCTTCTGCAGGGAGAACGCGCATCCTTTCGCGCGCGATATGTTCTCTGTCCGCAAGGTCGCTCTTGTTTATTTCGCGCTTGACAAGTATCGGTTTTTTGTAGCCGATAATATTGCCGCGAAGATAACTGTCAACAACCGCTACGCTCTTCTGCGCTTCACCTATAGCGGATATGGCTATGTCTGCGCCCTTGTTTGTGGCGTCGCCGATTGCAAAAATGCCGTTTATATTCGTTCTGAATGTGCTCTCGTCTGCGCTTATCGTGCCGCGAGAGGTCTTGTCAAGCTCTTCAAATCCGCTGAGCTCCGGCCTCTGACCGATAGCCATTATTACGCTGTCAACTTCAAGAGTTTCGAATTTTCCCTCCATCGGAACCGGCTTTCTTCTGCCGCTCGCGTCGGGTTCGCCGAGCTCCATTATCTGGAGATTTATTCCGCAGACTTTGCTGTCCTGCGTTAATATTTTATCGGGATTTGTGAGAAATCTGAAATCTACGCCCTCTTCCTGTGCCTCATCGATTTCGAGTGCATCTGCGGGCATCTCATCGCGGGTGCGGCGGTATATGATATAAACTTTCTCCGCGCCTAGGCGGACTGCCGTGCGGCAGGCATCCATCGCCGTGTTGCCTCCGCCGCATACGGCTACGCACTTTCCAATATCAACGGGTGAGCCGAGTATCACGGAACGCAGGAAATCTATTCCGCCGAATACTCCTTCGGCATCCTCGCCGTCAACCCGCATTTTTGTGCTCGACCATGCGCCGGGTGCGGCGATGACCGCGTTGTATTCTTTGTTTAGCATATCAAGAGAAATATCTCTGCCGATTTTTATGTTATTTCTGAACTCAACGCCGAGTTTTTCAACGAGCGCCAATTCCTTGTCAAGCACTTCTTTCGGCAGCCTGTATTGCGGTATGCCGTAGCGGAGCATGCCGCCCATCTTCGGCATCATATCGAAAACAGTGACGCCGTGTCCTTTTATCGCAAGATAATATGCCGCCGATATTCCGCCCGGACCGCCGCCTATAATCGCGACCTTTTTGCCCGTTGATTCAGCAACCTCAGGCATGAATATATTTCCGCTTTCAAGGTCGCGGTCTGCCGCATAAGCCTTGAGCGCGGCTATAGATATAGGCTCTTCAACGAGTCCGCGTCTGCACTTTTTCTCGCACGGATGCGGACATACTCTGCCTATTGATGCGGGCAGGGGAATCCTGCCTTTTATTACCGACAGAGCCTGTGCGTTTTCGCCGTTTGCGATAAGCCCGACATAGCCCTGACAGTCGGTGCCCGCAGGGCAGGCGAGAGAACATGGGGCTTTGCAGTCTCCGGTGTGATCCGAAAGCAGCATTTCGAGCGAAAATCTTCTCGCCCTGTTTATTCTGTCTGACTCCGTTATAATTTCCATTCCGTCGGCGGCTTCAATTGCGCAGGAGCGCATCAGCTTCGGACTGCCCTTGCACTCTACAACGCACATTCCGCATGCGCCGTATGGCTTGACCAGCTTGTCATGGCAGAGAGTCGGAATATCCGCGCCCGCCTTTCTTGCGGCTTCGAGCAGCGTTGAACCTTTCTCAATTTTTACGCTTTTTCCGTCAACGGTCAATGTAATATACTCTTTCATCGTCACACCTCCTTATTTTATAAATATCGCGTCAAAGCGACACGCAACCTTGCAGCTGCCGCATTTTATGCACTTGCCGCTGTCTATTTTATGCGGCTTTTTTACTTCTCCGGATATCGCGCCGACCGGGCATTTCTTGCTGCACAGCGTGCATCCGCGGCATTTGTCAGAGTCTATGTGATATCTTATAAGCTCCGGACATTCTCCAGCGGGACAGCGGTGTTCTTTTATGTGAGCCTCGTATTCGTCGCGGAAATATCTGAGCGTGGTGAGAACGGGATTCGGAGCCGTCTGACCGAGTCCGCAGAGCGAGCCGTCCTTTATCTGAGCGCACAGCTCTTCGAGCAGCTCGATATCTCCGTCTCTGCCATTGCCTTGGCATATCCGTTCAAGAGTCTCCCTGAGGCGCATAGTGCCGATGCGGCAGGGGACGCACTTCCCGCACGACTCGTTTGTTGTGAAATCGAGAAAGAATTTTGCCATGCGCACCATGCAGGTGCTCTCGTCCATAACGACCATTCCGCCCGAGCCCATTATCGCGCCCGTTGCCGAAAGAGCCTTGTAGTCTATAACCGTGTCGGCAAGCCGCGCGGGGATGCATCCGCCGGACGGGCCGCCAAGCTGAACGCCCTTGAACTTTTTGTCGCCGCGTATTCCGCCGCCGATATCAAAAATAACATCTCTGAGCGTCTTGCCCATCGGTATTTCAACGAGTCCGCCGCGCTTTATCTTGCCTGTCAGCGCAAAAACTTTTGTGCCTTTGCTGGTCTCGGTGCCGATGGCGGCGAACGCCTCTCCGCCGTTGTTGATTATCCATGTTACATTCGCGAATGTCTCGACATTGTTTATGTTCGACGGCTTGTTCATATATCCCGACTGCGCAGGGAACGGTGGCTTGAGGCGCGGCATACCGCGCTGACCCTCAAGGGATTCAATAAGAGCTGTCTCTTCGCCGCAGACAAATGCTCCCGCGCCCGCCTTGATTCTGAATCTGCATGAGAAGTCGGAAGAAAGAATATTTTCGCCTATATAGCCTTTTTCCACAGCCTGTTCAATGGCGTTGCGAAGCCTTTTTATAGCCAGAGGATATTCGGCGCGGACATAGACTATTGCTTCTTTTGCGCCTATAGCATACGCCGCGATGAGCATACCTTCTATCAGAGCGTGCGGGTCGCTCTCAATAACAGCTCTGTCCATAAATGCACCAGGATCGCCCTCGTCGGCGTTGCATATCAGATATTTCTCATCTCCTGCGCTCTGCCTTGCGGCATTCCACTTGAACCATGTCGGGAAGCCCGCGCCTCCGCGTCCGGCGAGTCCTGAAGTTTTTATCTCTTCAATGACCTGCTCGGGTGTCATTGTTTTCAAAACTTTTGAAAGCGCCGTGTATCCGCCGTACTTTTCGTAATCTTCAATGCTCTCCGGCTCGGTTATTCCGCACCCGCGCAAGGCTATCCTGGTCTGCTTTTCGAGAAAGCCTTTGTCCTCGTCGGATATAACAAGAGAGCTTATCTGCGACATGTTGCCGCTTTCCGTGAAGCTTATGATTTTATCCACATCATCAGGACTTACTTTAACGAGCCTTGCTGTGAGCGCATCGCCGTTATAGATATCAACAATAGGCTCAAGAAAGCACATTCCGATGCATCCGACTGAGTGAACCGTATAATTTCCGCTGTTCTTCTCGTTGAGCAGTTTATGTATCTTTCCGGCTCCCGCCGATATACCGCAGCTGCCTTCTCCGATTTTAATTTTATACATCGGCGTTTGCCTCCTTTGCCTTTTCAGAGATTATTTCTTTGACCCTCTGCGGAGTAAGACTGCCGTAGGTCTCGGAATTTATCATCATAACAGGGGAGAGCGAGCAGCAGCCGAGGCAGGCGACTGTTTTCAGTGTGAAAAGCCCGTCGGGCGTTGTCTCTCCGTTATGTATGCCGAGCGTTTCAAACACGGCCTTTTCTATCATTTCGGAGCCGTTGACATGGCACGCCGTACCCTGACAGAGCATTATAAAATACCTGCCGACAGGCGTGAACCGAAACTGCGCGTAGAATGTCGCAACGCCGAAAACGGTCGCCGGAGCAATGCCCATTTCTATTGCCGCATGGCACAGCGCGTCTTCGGGCAGATAGCCGTAAATATCCTGAATCTCCTGCAGGACGGTTATAAGCGAGCCTGAGGTGTTCTTATATTTACTTATGACAGGCTCGATGAGACTTAAATCGCTTGCCTTTGCCGGATTTTTCATATCTTCTCCTCCGTTGACATAGGTTTATTCAATTATACGCTATGAACATAAGCTTTTCAATATCGTGCGGGCACTTATCTGTATGTAAAATCAGGCGGCGTTTTTTTGTATATTATGCGCGTTGAAAAAGCGTATGGCTTGTTGTACTATTATATTAAGCACTTCATGAGCTGATGGAAAAAACGTGGCAAATAATCCACAGTTTGCCTGATTTTGTCGGTTGAACAGCATGACAAAATGTGATAAAATGTAGACATAACATACGCGCCAATCGGGCGCGTGCGGCAGAGCCGAAAAGGGAGATTTGAGTGGTGGAAAAGCTGGTTTCAATTATAATGCCGGCGTATAACTGTGTGGATTATATATCAGAGAGCATAAAATCCGTACAGAATCAGTCTTACCGTAACTGGGAGCTTATCGTTGCCGATGACAATTCCACAGACGGTACAGTTGATGCGGTGCGCAGTATGGCAGCAGACGACAACAGAATACACCTGCTTGAAACCGATATCAATCTCGGTCCCGCAGCGGCGCGCAACAGGGCGATAAATGTGGCGCAGGGCGATTATATCGCATTTCTTGACAGCGACGATATCTGGTATCCGGACAAGCTGAGCCGTCAGATAAGCTTCATGGAGCAAATGGGATATGATTTTACATACACCGCGTATGAAAAAATAAACGAGCGCGGCGAGCATATGGGCGTCGTCATTTCAGCGCCGAAAAGCGTAAATTATTCTTCAATGCTTTATCAGGGCGACCCAATAGGCAATCTGACTGTTGTCTATAACGCAGAAAAGCTTGGAAAATTCTATGTCCCCGATATAAAAAAGCGCAACGATTTTGCACTTTGGCTTAAAATAATGCACGACTGCGACCGCGCTTACGGACTCGACGAAGTTCTCGCAAGCTACCGCGTCCGCGCCGGTTCCATTTCATCCACGCGCAAGAGTAAACTGATAAAATATTATTGGGAGCTTTATCGCGATATTGAAAGGCTCTCAAATATAAAATCCTCCGCCGCAATAGCGTCTCTGGTGTTTTTTAAATCCATAAGACAGACCGATGAAAGAATTCAGAAGGTCAGAAATAATTTCAATTCAAAACAAACATCAAAGCTTGATTTGACAAATATTGAGAAGAATCCTGAAAATGCTGTGAAAATAACGAATGCTTCGGAAGATATAATGTTCGAACGCACAAAGGAAAATAACATTCCTGCGACTGCCGATAACAGCAACGATGCTGAATATGCACAAAAATAATATGCACAAAAATAAGAGGAGCTTTTAAAGCTCCTCTTATTATATACGCGAAAGAGCCGGGTCTGCGGGCTGTCAACCACACCCGCAGAGCTCCGACTCCGTCAAAGGCAGCAAATGCTGAAATGCGCTGTTGAAAAGACAATAAACAATAGCTTCTTCACTTAAAAGCGCCCGAAATAATATCAGCTCCGGCTGCCAGTATCATTATGTGTATCCTGCGGCTTAAAATACATAAAAGCCGCAGGGAATTTTTTCTTATTTGCCAGATACCGTGACTCCGTCGAATTCAGCCCATGGCATGAAAGAAAGTCCGTCCGTGGTCTGCTCTTTGGATATCGCGACGATGTTGTTGAGCATGTCGATAATGTTACCGCTTATCATCGTCTCGCTGACTGCACTGCTGACTTTTCCGTTTTCGATAAGAAAACTGTTCTTCGCGACGCCGGAAAAATCTCCGTTTGACGACGGCTGGCCGCCGGAGAAGCGGTTGACTATCAGACCTCTGTCTATTCCGGATATCATTTCTTCGAGCGTCTTGTCACCGGGGAGAACTTCGAGGTTATTGCCGCCGTTGAGAGCGCGCGGGAACCCGGTCTTGTTTGCTCCGTACTGCGAAAGAATAAAAGTCTTGAGAACGCCGTCAACAATAATGTCCATGTTCTCGGCAGGGTAGCCGTCGGAGGTAAAACGCTGACCGACCACCGTTCTGCCGTCAAGCGGAACGCTTCTGAGATTCAGTTTTTCGCTCGCGACTTTCGTGTTCAGCGCGTCTTTCCAGGGAGATGTGCCGTCAATAAGCACGCCGGATGATGCAAAATTTTCGAGCGCCGTCTGCAAAAGCTCGTTGAAACAGTCGGGGGAATAAATTACCTTGCCGACGAACTTTTCGCTCGGCGAGACTGTGTTGAGCTGCTTTTCGCTCTCTTCGAGAAGCTGCCTCTGCATACCTGCGTCCATAAACGGCTTGTCGAGATTGTCAAGCGCGCAGAAATATCCGTTAAATGACGAGGCTTTTTCACCCTCATGTGCGGAGAACATCGTGTTGAACGAGTATTCGCCGTGCTCATATCTGAGGCTTGTTCCGTTGGTGTTCATGTAGAGCTTTTCGCTGTGCTCATAGTCGGAAATAAGCTGCTCGAGAATGACTTTCGGATATTCTTTTTTAGTTTGGCTCATGAATTCCTCTATCCTGTCAAACAGCTTGTTAAGATCGGGCTCGAAAACTCCGGTTTTGTATTCGGCTTTTGCAGTGAAAGGCGCTATCTGCTCGGCTTCATCGGGAACGGAAGATTCCGCCGCTGCGATGCACTGAGCCGCAGCTTCGTCAATCGCTTCTTTTGTCGCCTGATTTATGCTTGTGACGCCTTTTTTGCCGTCCTTTATTGCTTTCATCGAGATGCTCGTGTTGAATGTGGAGCGCATCAGGCTGAATTTTCCGCCGTCAACGTTCAGCTCATCTTTTTTGCTTCTGCCGACGATGCACTGAGCCGCATCCGCGCCGCAATTTTTTAGCGCCTTGAGTGTGTATTCTGCTATCTCATATATATCAGTCATTTTCATCGCTCCTTTCTCAGCGTCCGCCGATATTTACTTTGCATTTGACGGCAGGGCCGCCCATGCCCACGGGCATCGGCTGTTTCTTGCCGCACATGCCCGAGCAGGTCCACACCATGTCATCTGAGAGCATATCGACAGTCTTGAGCATGTCAAACGCTATGCCAGATATTGTCGTGTCTCTTATTGCTCTGCCGAGCTTGCCGTGCTTTATCTCATATCCCATGCAGACGCCGAACATGAACTCTCCGGTCGTGTCTGCCTGACCGTTGTTGGTCTCCGTTAGAAAATATCCGTCGTCTATCGAAGCTATCATATCTTCGAGCTTGTCCTTGCCTGGGAGAATTGCGGTGTTTCTCATTCTTATAAGCGGCTCGTCCGAGAATGCATAAGCTCTCGCGTTGCCCTGCGGCTTGACTCCGAAATGCTCCGCGCTCTCTCGGCTGTTCATGTATCCTCTGAGAATGCCGTCTTTTATGAGAATTGCGTCCTCCGCGGGCGTGCCCTCGTCGTCGACAAGAACGGGCAGGGGAGCCGAGGAGCCGTCCGGCAGGGTGTGAGCGAAGTCGACCATGGTTATAAGCTCGCTTGCGACCTGCTTGTTCATGCAGTGCGCCGCAACCGAACCGCCGAGCACTAAATCGGCTTCAACCGTGTGACCGACCGCCTCGTGCGCAAGTATTCCCGCGAGGTTAGGATGCATCACGACATCTCTGTATCCCGCGTCCGCATATACGCCATCAGCTTTTTTCATAAGGTTTTCATAAAGCACATCTATGCCGCCGAAAAGCTCATCGGGGGAGGAAAATACTTCGGTGAAGAATCCGCGCCCGCCGAATACTTTATAAAGCTCAACATTTGTGCCGTCCTTGGCCTCGGCGGTCAGAAAAACATAGACAAAGCTTCTCGGTACAAGTGAATATGAATCGAATCCGTCGTTGACGCAGAGCCTTTTCTCCATCGAATCCGCCCTGATGCTTATCGAGCGGCTGACGAGATCGGGATATTTCTTTGCGATATATTCGTCGATCTCTTTTGCAAATTCAATATATACTTTCTGCTCGCAGTCGTTTATGTCGCCGTTCATTGTCTTTATCCCGGCGGGAATCGGTCTTATTATTTTCGCCTCGTGGCTGACTCTAGAACTCAAAAATGCGGCGTTGTCGCTCGCGGCCTTGAGCACGCTTTTAATGCTCTCTTCCGAGTATTCCGCGCTTGAAGCGAAGCCGTAAACTCCGTTTTTATAAACTCTTGCGTTGACGCCGCTCTTCTCGGCGCGCGTGTTGCCTATGAGATTTCCGCCGAGCATAGACACTCCGCGCGAGGTGTTCTTCTGCGCACGCAGCTCTGTGTGGTCGCTGAGCAGTGCCCTGTGCGGCGAAAGAATATCCTTTATCATATGACTTCTCCTTTGCAAAGAATTTTTCTATCTTCGTCCCTGACTATATAGTATATCACTATTATCAGATTTTTCAACTTCGCGCAAAAAAGAAAAGCAAAAAGACAGGCGTTTCAATTGACTTTGATATCCTTAAATGTTATCATTTTAGCGCGAATTTTATTGTGCGGAGGAAGTGCTTTGGGGAAGTTTGAAAAAGTGCTCATAGCGAGCGATTTTGACGGCACGCTCAAGAATGACGAGGGAATAATAACGGACGACGTCCGCTCTGCAATAGCGTATTTTATCTCTGAGGGCGGGTATTTTACGGTCTGCACCGGCAGGACATATCAGGGCTTTCATCTCTATGATCCATCTTATATCAATGCGCCCGTTCTGCTGACAAACGGCTCCATGGCGTATGACTATGAAAAAAACGAGCCTGTGTTCGTAAACGGTATAGATGCCGAACACGGAATCCCGTTCGTCAGGGCTATAATGGAAAAATTTCCGGATGTCTCAATAGAGATGTATCCGTTTGACAGCACCTATGCAATACATCTCGATGACACTTCCCACCGTCATTTCACAAGTCAGGGTATACCCTATAAAGTTGTCAGTGATCCGTCCGAGACGGAGTTCCCCTGGGCGAAGGCTATGTTTGACGCGGAGGGAATATCGCAGGAAGTGCAGGCGTTTATGCGCGAGAATTTTGATGATCCCGCGTTTTTGCCGACAAACGGCGGATATATAGAAGTCATGAAGAAAGGCTCAGACAAGGGAACAGGTCTGCTTTTCCTCGCCGACGCTCTCGGCGTTCCTCACGACAGGACTTTTGCCGTGGGCGACGGATATAACGATATCGAAATGCTCGTCGCGGCAAAAGCAGGATTCGTCCCTGAAAACGGCTCGCCGGAAGCGCTCGAGCACGCCGACTATGTTGTGCGCTCGAATAACGACGGCGCTGTGGCAAATGTGATAGAGATACTCGATAATATTCTCTGAAAAGCTGTTTATTTTTGCCAATCACTTGAAGTATCATTAATAAAGTATTATAATAACATTCGACAGAAAAGGCGAATGTGTTGTAAAAGATATCCCCACGGAGGAATCGGATATGGAGATAAAACAGACCAACTTTGCAATAATCGGTCTCGGTGGACGCGGTCAGAGCAACCTCGGCGAGCTTATCAGCATTGACGGCGTAAAGGTTGTTGCCGTCTGCGATAAGTACGAGGACAGAGCACGCCGTGGAGTTGAGATAGTCAAAGAGAAAACGGGCGAGGAGCCCGAGATGTATCTCGACTATAAAGAACTGCTCAAGCGCGACGATATCAAGGCTGTTATGGTCGCGACTACTTGGATAACCCACGCCCGCATAGCGGTCGACTGCATGAGAGCAGGCAAGCATGTCGCCATGGAAGTCGGCGGAGCAGCGTCTATCGAGGAATGCTGGCAGCTCGTCAGGGCTTCCGAAGAGACCGGCAAGTTCTGCATGCTTCTTGAAAACTGCTGCTATGACCGCAACGAAATGGCTCTTCTGCGCATGATGCGCGAGGGTATTTTCGGCGAAGTTGTGCATATGCAGGGGGGCTATGAGCATGACCTCAGAGACGAGATAGGTCTCGGACGCGAAAACCGACACGGCAGAATACATAACTTCAAGAACCGCAACGGTGAGCTTTATCCCACTCATCAGCTCGGCCCTATAGCTAAGGCGCTGCATATCAACCGCGGCAACCGCTTCCTCACTCTTACTTCGATGGCAAGCAAGGCGTGCGGACTCAACACCTGGCTCAAGAACACCCAGGGCGAAGATTATGACCTTGCAGACTATAAATTCAACCAGGGCGATATAGTTACTACTATGATAAAGTGCGCCCACGGCGAGACGATAACGCTCGTGCATGACTGCACGCTCCCGCGGCCTTATTCGCGCAATTATAAGATTCACGGCACCCGCGCGGCTTATAACGAGGATGCAAAGGGAATATATATCGACGGCGTGACGAAGCACGAAGAGGGCGACTGGATGCACAGCTGGGAGCCGTTTGAAAAATATCTTGAAAAATATGAGCATCCGCTTTGGAAAACATATGCTTCCGAGAGCGAGAAGCACGGCCACGGCGGTATGGATTATCTCGTTTTCTCCGCATTTGTCGAGAGCGCGATGTATGACCTCGAGCCTCCGATAGATGTTTACGATGCGGCAACATGGATGGCTATAACCTGCCTTTCGGAGCAGTCGATAGCAATGGGCAGCATGCCCGTGCCCGTGCCTGATTTCACAAACGGCATGTGGATCGACAGAGCCCCGGCAAGGCGCAGCAGATATAACGCAGAGGAAATCTGCGAAGAGTTTTTCAGTGATGAGGAGAAAGGTGAATGAGCTTTTACATCGGTGTTGACGGAGGCGGAACAAAAACGGCGTTCTCCCTTTTTGATGAGGACAAAAATGTAGTCAAAACGGTCTATGGATCGGGAAGCAACCACGAGAATCTCGAAGGCGCGTTTGACGAGGCAAGCGCGGTTATCTGGAACGGTATAACCGAACTTGTCGGTGAGGCGGGAATATCTCTTGACGATGTTGCTTTTTCGCTGATGGGTCTTGCGGGAATCGACCATCAGTTCCAGCATGATATCATGTGCGAGAAGCTTTCGGAAAAGGGGCTTCGGAACTTTGCTATCTATAACGACGGCTTTATCGTCGTTCAGGCGGGCTCCGAGAGCGGCGCGGCAATAGGCTATAACTGCGGAACGGGTACCTGCTGCAACGCGATTGATTCAAAGGGCAATATGCTCCAGCTCGGCGGACTCAGCGAGTGCACCGGCGATATGGGCAACGGCAACTGGATAGCCCAGACTGCATTCAGGCTCATATACGATGAAGTCTATCTCGGACTTGAACCCACTCTTATCACGAAGATGTACTATGATGCATTCGGCATAACTTCGCGCGAGGAGTTCGTCGGAACCGTTGCAAAGCTTGAGACGGAGGAGGCTCCGCTCTATATTAAGACTCTTATAGGCTCGTTCTTCAAGGCGGCGGCTATGGGCGATGCCCCTGCGCTTGCCAAAACAGATGAGATGGCAAAGCGCGGCGCGCAGTTCATTGCGGCGCTCGCAAAGCAGATGGAGTTCGACGGCGACGAGATAGAGGTCGTTCTTTCCGGCTCAATGCACACGAAGCTTCCGAACGATGCTTATATCGAAAAGCTGCACGAGTATGCGCAGCAGATGAGCGGAAGAAAGCTGAAGTTCATAAAGCTCGATAAAGAGCCTGTCACCGGTTGCATAAACTGGATATTCAGGCAGTATAAATAAGGATTTTACAGAAAAGGGAGTAATATATATGAAAGAAATTACAGTAGCAGTCATCGGTTCGGGCAGCACATATTGCCCCGAGCTTGTGGACGGATTCATAAAGGCTCAGTCCTCGCTCAAGCTCAAGAAGATATCCTTTATGGATATCGACGAGAGGAAGAGAACGATAGTCGGCAACCTCTGCCTGAGAATGCTCAAGAAGGCGGGCATAGAGTGCGAGACTCTTCTCACCGATAACCTTGACGAGGCTCTTCAGGGCGCAGACTTTGTTGTCACTCAGATAAGAGTCGGCATGCTTCATGCCCGTTATCTCGATGAGACTATCCCGCTCAAATATGATCTCATCGGTCAGGAGACCACCGGCATCGGCGGCTTCTTCAAGGCTCTGCGTACTATTCCGGTCATGCAGCATATCTGCGACCGCATCGAGGCTATCTGCCCCAACGCATGGCTCATCAACTTCACCAATCCTTCCGGCATCATCACCGAGTTCGTGCTCAACCACACCAATGTCAAGTGCATGGGTCTTTGCAATGTCCCGATCAACATGATCGACGATACAAAAGAGGCTATGGGTGACGACTGCGATATTACATATGTCGGTCTTAACCACCTCAGTTGGATAACCTCCGTCAAGAAGGACGGCAAGGAGCTTATCGACGATATGCTCGCTCAGGGCTTCTCGACAAAAGTTATGGCGAACATAAAGGACGACGGCTTCTCGCTCGATTGCCTCAACGCCGTTCGCGGAATTCCTTCGTCTTATCTCCAGTATTATTATTGCAGAGATGCGAAGCTTAAGCATCAGAAAGAGGATGAGAAGTGCCGCGCCCGCGTCTGCATGGAGATTGAGGAAGAGCTGCTTGAGATGTATTCGGATGAGACTCTTGTCACAAAGCCCGCTCTTCTCGATCAGCGCGGCGGTCACAAGTATTCTCTTGCCGCAGTTTCTCTTATCGATTCTATCGCCAACGATAAGCGCGATGTCCAGATAGTCAACATCAAGAATAACGGCACTGTTGATTTCATGGACGATGACGACGTTCTCGAGATAGCCGCTGTTATCGGCAAGGACGGCGCAGAGCCCGTCGCTATCGACAAGGTCGATAACAGACATATCATCGGTCTTATGCGCGTTGTAAAGGCGTATGAGAAGTACACCGTAGAAGCCGCGACAACCGGCTCCGAGGCAGCAGCTATCAATGCGCTGCTCGTGCATCCGCTCGTCGGCGACTGGGAGAAGGCACACAAGTGCTTCGAGGAGATGAAATGGGCTCACAAGGCTTATCTTCCCGAGTTCTTCCCCAACGATGTTGTCATCAAGTGCTGAAATTAAATATTTTTATCCCGCCGCTTAATACGGCGGGATTTTTATATGCATGAAAAAGAAACGAATTGAAAATTATAAGAAAAATCTATATAATGTATATAATATCAATATATTTGAGATAAAGTGAAAAAATTGCATATTATTCAGCTTTTTTGTCTGTTTTTGAAGTAATATACCAATTGTTACAGTTTTGTTATCGTATGTAACCATTTTTTCATTATGTTGTAAACAGGAATTAATTGCATTATATTTACACTTGTGGTAATATATCCTACGGTGGTTTATTACCGAAAAAATCGGAGGAAAATTGTATTGAACAGTCAAAAACTAACCGTGAATCGTGAAACGGTAATAAAAATTACGGCTGTAGTCGCTATTGCGGCGCTTATGTTCAGCCTTATACTTGTGTTTAACGGCATGATAGGATATGCCGCCGATGATTATCTCTATTTTTTCAAGTACACTGGACATGTTGTCAAAGGCACGCCGGAACGCCTGACGGGAATAAGGGATATTTTTACGGGCATGGTGACGCATTACAAGATCTGTAACGGCAGAATACCGGCGCATTTTCTCCTGCAGCTGTTTACTCTGTTCGATAAATCGGTCTTCAATGTTGTGAACTCCCTGTTCTTTACATTGCTCGGTCTGCTGATATATTTTCACGCAAACTACAAGCGACCGATAAATATACCGCTGCTGGTCTTTATTTATGCCTTTGAGTGGCTTGGAATGAACAAACCCGCATCGGCCTATATCTGGTACAGCGCAGCGTTCAATTATCTGTGGACAACCGTGTGGATACTGACTTTTCTTATGTTCTACCGCATCCATGATACGGAGTCCGAAAAGCCGAAGCCTTCAAAAGAAATTATTCTTTCGGTTCTCATGTTTGTCGCCGGCGTCTTTGCGGGTTGGACAAATGAGAATATGGGCGGCGCAACGATGGGAGCTGTTATGCTCTTCTTGATCTACTTCAAGATAAAGAAAATGCCCGTCAGAGCACATCATGTTACCGGACTTCTCGGAGTCATAACCGGATTCGGAATATTGCTTCTCGCTCCCGGCAACAGAGTGCGTATCGATAATACCCACCGCGAGCGGAATATAATGAAGCATTTGCTGTGGTCGGCGGAGCAGATATATTTTAATATCTGGCGTGCTGTGCTGCTTATGCTTGTAGTTTTGGTAATTGTCCTGTTAATTGTTTGCATCAAAAAGAAAAAGCTCAACTGGCTCCTGCCGTGCATATATCTGCTCACCGGTGCGGCAGCTGCGGGAGTTTTGATAGTTTCGCCCGAAGCGCCTCCTCGCTCTTTCTTCGGCGCAAATATTATGTTCGGATGCGCGGCATTTGTCCTGGCGGCTCAGCTTTTTGACGGCAAAATGGACGGAATTAAGAAAACCGCTGTTGTGCTTTCAGTTTTGGTTGCCCTTGGTTTCAGCGTTATCTATGTCGGAGAATATTATGCGCTCAAGTCCGACAGCATCGCTTATGAAGAGGCTGAGCAGGCGATATATGAGCAGAAAGCGGCGGGCATAAAGGATGTCAAAATACCGCGCAGCCGACCGCGCAAATCTTATTGGTCGCTGAATTCATATATGATAAATATTACCAACGATAACGCGAACAACAAATGGTTCAATGATTGGACTGCGGTGTACTACGGTGTTGACAGCGTTACCGTGGTGAAGAAGCCGAAAAAATAAGCAAAAATCTCTGTTTAAAGGTTAAGGTAACAACATGGCAGAAAATGTGAAAAGGAAAAAGAAGAAAAGAGCGGTGCTGATAGTTCTCATGGCGCTTGTGCTTGCCGTTCTTGCTGTGGTTTGCGTATATGAGACTGAGCTCAATAAGCTGGATTCAAACGACGGCGTAGACAACAGCTTCTATGATTCTCAGTTTAAGAACAAAAAAGTCATGGTTATAGTCCCTCACGAAGATGACGATCTGCTTATCTCCGGTCAGGTGCTTCCGTCTATGTACAAAAACGGCGCCGATGTCCGTGTCGTGTTCGCAACAAACGGTGATAAAAGAGTTTCTGCATATACCCGTCAGAGTGAAGCCTGCAATGCGCTTGAAAAACTTGGTATACCGAGAGAGAAAGTAATATTTCTCGGATATCCCGACGGAACGCAGCTCTACGTCGGCAAAAAAGCTTATTCTTTCTCTTCCGGACGGGATCATACTTATGCGGGAAAGGGATTTAAAGATTATCACTTCGACCGTTTCGGAACTCACGCCAAATATACAGCCGAAAATATGGTCGATGATATCGAAAGTGTTGTTCTCGAATATCGCCCGGATTATATTTTAGCAATAGATTTCGATACCCACACGGATCACCGCGGAGTCAGCATATCGTTTGAAAAGGCGATGGAGCGTATCCTGAAAAAAGAGAGCGGATACACTCCGAAAGTGCTCAAGTGCTTTGGCTATTCACTTGCGTGGAAATCAAAGCCGGATTTTTATGCACTTAATATCAAGAGCACCGTGATGCAGGACAGAGAGAAGAATAACGATCCGTCATATGAGACCGATGTTCCGCAATACAGATGGAATAACAGGGTCAGACTGCCGATAGATAAAAAGTCTCTCAGCCATTCGATACTCAGATGTTCCGAATATAAAGCGCTCAGCGAGCATCTTTCACAGTATGCTTATTGCTATTCCGAGCGCATAATAAACGGCGATTCGGTCTATTGGAATCGCCGCACGGACAGCCTCACATATAATGCCGATATCAGCGTGTCCTCCGGCGATGCTTCGTTGCTTAACGATTTCAGACTCATCGGTGTCGGAAACAGGACTGCCGGTCCCAATGTCAAGCTTGAAAACTGTGTGTCGAGATTCGATAAAAATGATGCACAAAAGACTGTGACTGTGAAATTTGACAGCCCTAAAACGGTTTCATGTGTGTCTCTGTATGACAACTTCGGGCTCAATTCAAATATACTCGGCGGAGTAATCACTTTCAGCGACGGAAGCAAAGTCGAAGTTCCCGCTCTCAATGCCGATGGCAGCGAGACCCGCGTTGTGTTTGAACCGAAGCATAACATTACCTCTTTTACATTCAAAGTGACCGAGTATGAGGGCGTGGCGGGACTCGATGAGATAGAAGCTTTTGAAAATGCCGATTATGATATGGGCTTCTCTCTTATAAAGCTCAAGAATGCCGATACGGACAATTATATATATAATTATCTTATCACTCCCGATGAAAAGTCTCTGAATCTCGGAGCGTATGCGTCCGACCCGAACGCCGGATACACAATTAAAATAATCGAAGGCGACAGCGTAAAACTCGAGGGAAACACGCTCGTGTTTGACGATGATTTTGAAAAATGTACGGTTCGCGCGGAGCTCAACGGCGATCCTTCAACCTATGATCAGATAACAGTCAAGCGCCTCAGCGAAAGGGAGCTCAAATCATACGAATCGTTTGAAAAGGTGAACAAAACCGTCTTCAAAATCGATACACTCCGTCTCAAAACGAAGAACCTTTTTGTCAACGGATATGTTTATGAGGAGCTGAATGATTTTGTTAAATCACTTGAAAAGAAAGCCGGCATAGAGATCAGTGAATAATTGTTGCAAATAATGAAAATTTGTGATACAATTCAGAAGCTATATTTGTGCAATTTCGGAGGGAAAGATGAAATTATCCTTAGTAATTCCCTGCTATAACGAGCAGGATAATGTTGAATTATTTTATAACACCGCAACTGAAGTTTTCAAAGACAAAGGCTTTGATTATGAACTCATATTCGTCAATGACGGCAGCCGCGATCAGACGATGGACAAGCTCCGCCACATCTATGAGATAGCCGATGAAAATGTGAAAGTTGTCGGATTTTCGCGCAACTTCGGCAAAGAGTCGGCTATATATGCCGGACTCAAAGAGAGCAGGGGAGAAATGGTCTGCCTTATCGATGCCGATATGCAGCAGCGCCCTGAGCTGGTACTTGATATGATGGCGATACTTGACGAGGATCCCAACTACGATGCCGTGGCATGTTATCAGGAGGACAGACGCGAATCAAAAGTTCTCTCGGCTTTCAAAGATTGTTTTTATAAGATAATCAATAAAACTTCGGAGATCGAGTTCAAAAGCGGCGCAAGCGATTTCAGACTTCTCAGACGCTGTGTGGTCGATGCCGTGCTCAGCATGAGCGAATATCATCGTTTTTCCAAGGGCATTTTCTCGTGGGTTGGATTCAACACATATTATATGCCCTATATCGTTGAAGACCGCGCAAACGGCACTTCAAAGTGGAACTTTGCGAAGCTCTTCAAATATGCAATGGACGGCATTATCGCTTTTACTACTACGCCGCTTAAAATTGCAACTTATATCGGCTTGACATCTTCTGCCGCGTCCATAATCTACATGATAGTTGTCATAATCCAGAAGCTGGCGTTTGATATCAAGGTTCCCGGTTACGCCACAACCGTTGTGCTCATTCTTCTGCTCGGCGGTCTCCAGCTTTTCTGCACCGGCATGGTCGGCGAGTATCTTGCCAGAACATATATCGAGACAAAGCACAGACCGATATATATTGCAAGAGAAGTTCTTGACTACGAGGACAAATAAATCAAAAAATATGACTGCGGCAGATATTTACCGCAGTCATGTTTTTTTGCAATGTGTATTGTACGAGTTTTTTTGAAAAAACTATTGACAAATCCGCTTCTTTTGATATAATAGATAGCGTTCCGAACGAACTTAATATTTGGGGGTATAGCTCAGCTGGGAGAGCGCTTGAATGGCATTCAAGAGGTCAGCGGTTCGATCCCGCTTGTCTCCACCAATTGAAAATGTAGAATCCATGCAGACTTTACGGTTTGCATGGATTTTTTGTTTTGAAAATAAATGGGTTGGCATTGAAAGTTGAATGGCAAAAATATAAAATTATCGTAATAAAGGCAGACTTCCAGTAAGTTTAGCAACCTTCTTTTTTGAGCCGCAGATTGCAAGACCAAAATATTTTAAAGCGCTTTCCGGTACTTGAGTCATTTTTTGAGTAAAATCATCATAAGTTTTACAGCTCTGCGCTAAATCAGAAAAATCAACAACGAGCAGGTCATGAAAAGCGTCTTGATAGAGTTGTTCCCTGATATATTTAAGTTTTTCTGCAGAGCTTTTCAAGACAGGAACAGGGAATTTGATAATGCCGAGATGACTCTTTTCTGTCTGATCGATTACATCAGGACCGACTGCTTCAGGCATGGTTTTGCCTAGGGTTATCCCCAAGATCACAGCAGTATTGGCAATAATTCCTAACGGCAGCTCTTCGTCAACGACGATGACACATTTTTCATTTTGCAGATTCATAATAAGCCTCTTTTCTATACAATGTTTTATAAGCTCCAAGCATTACAAAACTATTGTAACGATAAAGTAAAGAGGTGTCTTGTAGAATATTGGCAATGACCAAAATATTGCGTTGATATATTAGAATAGTGATTATAAAAACTAAAAATTTGACGACGCTAAAAAACAGGGAGCACGATTTGTCTTAAATCTCTTTATAGCCATCTGCCAAAAGATCAAGTTTACCCGTATGGGGGTCAATGATAAGTCCGTGGATAGGTATATCATTGGGAATAAAAGGATTTGCCTTAAGTTTTTTAATGACTGTAAGTACATTTTTGGCGGGGTCGGTGTAAGGATCAAGCCAAACTTGAAAATCTTTTTCAATCAGTTTTAATTGCTGTTCTGAGACGCCTCTGCTTCTCATATTATGTAATATGTCTTTTGATGATGTCAGAGCGACACCACAATCATAATGTCCGACTATGAAAATTTCTTTGATATCAAAAACATAGATGGTTAGCAAAAGACTTTTTACGGTTTCTCCCATTTCTCCGATTAAAGAGGTTCCGGCATTTTGAATTATTTTTGCATCGCCTCGGTGGATGCCCAGTGCTTTGTTGATCAGTTCAACAAGTCTGGTGTCCATACAAGTGAGCAGGGCAAACTTTTTCTGCGGATATTTGGATATTTCTTTTGTACACTTGTTATTTGCCAAAAATTCATAGTTGTTTGTCAATATCTCTTGTAGCAGCGTTGCCATTTTATCGCATCCCCTCGGTTTTTGCACTTTTTTAAATGAAGTGTATTTTATTTAAGATTATCAGTGAAATTGTCATATGTTTATTTTATCATTTATCAACTGTTTTTGAAATGAAAGATATTTAGTAAGGTTTTGTTTACATTTGTCTATAAAGAAGTTGGAATTATTAAAATACGTGCATTATTGTACTTAGCATAGAAATATAAAACACCGCAGATTTCTGCGGTGTTTTATATTTTAATTATCAATAGATTATTTTGCAGTATTTTTAGTTATCTGCAACAAGTAATTTTTCATAGTTTTCCAGCTGCATAGGACGGTAAAAATAAAATCCCTGCGAATATTTACAGCCAATTTCCTGTAGTGTTATGGATTGTGCCTGTGTTTCAACACCTTCACAGATTACCTGCATACCAAGCTCTCCGGCCATATGGATTACGTTGCCGACAACTATTTTTTCACGCATACCTGCAACTCCGTGGCTTACAAAGCTGCGGTCTAGTTTTAAAACATCTGCAGTCAGTTGCTGTAATTGACCTAAAGATGAATAACCGGAGCCGAAATCGTCAATGGCTATTTTGAATTGCATTTCTTTAAGTATCTGAAAAACCTCTGCAATAGTCGTTGATTCTTCCAATAGGACACTTTCGGTTATTTCCAATTCTAAAAGATGGTGCGGAACATTCCAACGGTCAGCGATTTCACAGATTCGTGCAGGGAAATCACTTTGTTGAAAATGTAGTCTTGAAAAATTGCAGGAAACAGGGAAAAGCGGATAGCCTTTTTCTGACCAAGTGCGCATTGTTTTACAAACTTCTTCAAACAGCCACAAGTCAACTTTTTTAACCATACCGTTTTTCTCAAAGATAGGGATAAATACGCCTGGCATCAGAAAACCTTTGTCAGGATGGTTCCAGCGAATTAAAGCTTCGCTTCCTATAATGGAGCCATCTTTCATAGAAACCTTGGGCTGATAATAGACTACAAATTCATTTTCCTGCAGAGCCTGATCTAAGCGGCTTTCCAACTGTTGTGCTAAAAGTGCCTGAGCACGCATTTTTTCATCATATAAAACAATAAAACTGCCTGGAGTATCTTTTGCGTAGCGTCTTGAATAATTGGCTAAATCAAGTTTTTGATGAAGGTCAATAGTAGCATTTTTTTCAATCAGACAAACACCAAATACGAAATCAATTTTATAAGGAATATTGGTTTTCGCTTTACGCCAGCAATTCAGCTTTTTAACAAAGTTTTGCATGCGTTTGTCTAAGTGTTCCCAGCAATTATACTTTAGCAGGAGAGCAAAATGGTCGGAGGATATCCTTCCGCAGAATTCATCATCTTCCAGGATTTCCTGTAATATTTTACCGCTGGCTTGCAGTACCTGATCACCCGTAGCAAAACCAAAGTTATCGTTGATAAATTTAAACTGACAAATATCACTGTAGAGTAAAACAAATGACTGCTGTTTTTTGGGGGTATTATTTTCTTCCTTCTTTTTCCAGAAACCATTATAAAGTACAACAAAAGACTGTTGTTTGGAGGGAGTGTTATTTTCTTCCCATTTCTGATAGAATCCGTTCATATTATAAAGACCGGTCAGTTCATCCTTATACAGCAGATCCTGAATACGGCGGTTACTGCGTAAAGCGTTTCTTAAATTACTGCCTATCAGCAGAATTATTATGCTCAGGACCAGTATCATAATACAGCCTACCTGCCAAAGATGCTGTTCAATAAATTCCAGCATACTGACTTCTTTGGTATTGGCAGAATGCGTTACAAGATAGGCGTCTACCTGCTCTGTAGGAAGATATTGGATACACTTATTAATGATCGAAAACAACTTCGGATCGCCCGACGCAGATAATCCTACACACATTTCATTGATTGGCTGAGCTAAGGTTATAGTGCGCATACCCTGGTAAGCTGATCTGCTTAGATAAGCGCCAGCAACATGAGTGTTTGTACAGGCAGCATCAGCCTTATTGTGCAAAACTGCGTTAAGACAGTCTTCGATAGAAGGATAGTATTTGAAGGTATAATGTGGATTTGCTGCCTTGATAGCTTCAGAAAGCTGATACCCTTGAGGCAAAGCAATTACTTCCAATTTATCTGAATCGTATCTGGTGATCATTGAGGTAGGTGCACGTAGATAATAAAGTGTGGAATTGATATTGTTTCTACCGTCCCAAAGGTAATCACCGTCAGATAAAGCCAAAGCAGATATTTTCCCCTGCTGTAAAAGTTGCAGAGCTTCAGTTTGATTATGTGCTTCAAATTCAAAACGCAGACCGCTGTTTTTGGCAATAAATTCAAAAATATCTGCAGTTACGCCAGTAATTTGCCCGCTTTTTTTACTCTGGTATGTTAAAGGTGCAAAAGAAGGGTCATAAGATACTAATATCGGTGCAGCCTGTTTTATATATTGGAGTTCTTCTTTAGTAAAAACAGGCTTTTGGTTAACACTTGGGGCAAGATACTTATCATACAAATCCCGGCTGTAACCAGGATTAGCCAATAGAATATTATTCATGGCCTTGTTGATTTCAGACAGTAACTCGGGATTTGTCTTGGTTACGGCAAAATATAAAGGACTGGGAGAAAACTGGGCTACACTGCGGAAAGTACTGTTTTTTCCAAGGTGGGTAATAGCAACACCGTCCAGTGTACCATTATCAAGTGCCTCTAAAAGTACACTTGTTTCGTCATAATCAATAATATTTAAAACAAGATTATGCTCACGGCAAAAACTTTTAAACCTTTCGCCGTCTACTCCGCCGCGGATAATGCCGACATTCATGCCCTGGAAAGCTTTAAAATCTTCATAATCATAGCGTGGATCATTCATACGAACGTTTAGGGTAGTATAAATACTGCACATTGGTTGGCCGGAAAAGAAAATTTCCTCTGCCCGCTGTTCTGAATGATAAACTGCCGGCAGCAGATCGATTTCACCTTTAACCAGCATATCATATGCAGCATTCCAGCTTGCAATATCAACCATTTCGAAAGGAAGTCCTGATTGTTTGGAAATTTTTTGTAGATATTCAATATTATATCCGCTATATTCTCCGCTTTGACTTTTGGACATATAGTCGCCGTCCTCATAATAGCCTACTTTAATAGGACTTGCATCTGCGGCTGCGGATAGTGGTGGCAGCACCAGAACAAACAATAACATGACTGTAAAAAATAAAGCTATTGTTTGTTTGATCTTGGTATTCATATATATACCTCGCCCATAATTACCTAATTTTTACTGCAATAAGATTAAAATAATTTGTTATAATATAAATATTGTATCATTAATAATAGAAATTTTCTATATTTTGTTATGGTTTTATAGTATAAAAATATATTAGTTTTTTATAGTGGTTTG
>ENA-OROO01000377-OROO01000377.1-human-gut-metagenome-genome-assembly--contig:-NODE-377-length-29685-cov-4.277219_pt1 | contig 29685 bp, 29 predicted proteins | sample MGYA00242130_ERZ509052 | MGnify/ENA primary metagenome ERZ509052 (study PRJEB26280, sample SAMEA2338730) | human gut metagenome | biome: human gut; feature: human-associated habitat; material: faeces... | reverse complement strand
CTAAAGCGCATCATGTATACATAATACATCAGTAAAACCTATTGATAATTTTAAAACCTGTGCTATAATATAATTACAAAAGGAAAGGAGATCAAAAGATGACAAAGGAAACAGCAAAAGCAATTAAGCAACTTATACCAAATCAGGACAAAGCATTAATGATGTGTTCAAGCATCAACAATGCAATTGCATTATTAAAACTTTACAAATTATCTAATCAAGAAATCAAAACAATCATAACCGCAATGGTAATTGGATAGGAGGAAATAACATGTTAGTAGTTAACAAGAGAACTGGTCAGGTTGAAGAATTTAGCACTTTTGAACACTATATGGATGATGAACTTCGCGAACGTGTTGCGTGGGAACTTGCACCGTGCAGTGATAAGGATTTCATGGATCGCTATGTATATCTTCACTATGAAACTTTTGCAGAAGAATTCGTGATCAATTAAGGAGGAAAGGAATGTACATAGACTTTAAAGAAGCTTTAGACATTGAACTGAAGGACTTACATTATTTAGAAAAAAGACATGATTTAGCCCCAAAGCGTTGGTACGAAATGTATGGATTTCTGATCATACCGATTGAATGTAAATATTATATTAAAACACAATTTAATAGAATTTTTGGGGATTTTCCGACAAAAGAAGAAGCAGAAGAATATGTACTTAACAAACTAGGAATAAAAATAATTCCCAAAGGCGAGAATGGAGAAATGACAGTAGAACAATTAGAAAACATAGAAAGTACAGTGGATTGGTTTTTCAGTGGAAATTGGGTAGAAGAAGAAATCAAAGAAGCAGATGCGATCATCGTAGCTGCAGATACGCAGGTGCCGATGGATCGTTTCCACGGCAAGAAGGTGATCATCTGCAAGGTGGCAGATGGTATCAATAAGGCAGAACAATTACTGACACGAGCAGCCGAAGGCAAAGCAGCTGTCTATGAAGCAGGCGGTGATGCAGCCGAAAGCAAAGAGACCGAGGGCAAAGAAAGTGTCGGACACCAGATTTATAAGCATCTGATGAACGGTGTATCGCATATGTTACCATTTGTCGTTGGCGGTGGTATTCTGATCGCGCTTGCATTCCTGATTGATGGATTGCTCGTTGACTTAAACCACGTTCCGCAGTATCTGATTGACAAGTATGGTTCTGTTGCGGATGTAAAGAGTAACTTCGGCACATTGACGCCGGTTGCTTATTTCTTGAAGGCTCAGGTTGGTGGCGTGGCATTTAGTTTTATGCTGCCGATTCTCGCCGGATTTATCGCAATGAGTATCGCGGACCGTCCGGGACTTGCACTTGGCTTCTTAGGTGGTGCCATTGCAGCAAATGGAAAGTCCGGATTCCTCGGCGCACTGGCTGCCGGATTTATAGCAGGCTATGTTGTATTGCTGCTGAAGAAGATTTTCTCGAAGCTTCCTTCTGCACTGGAAGGAATGGTGCCGATCCTGCTGATCCCGGTCTTTGGATTGCTGATTACCGGAGCAGGTATGGTGTATGTGATTGAACCGGTTGTCGGATTTATCAATACAGCTTTGAACAATGGCTTGAAGAACATGAGTGGCGCAAATATTATCCTGCTTGGAGCATTGCTTGGCGCGATGATGGCAGTCGATATGGGTGGCCCGGTCAACAAGGCAGCGTATGTATTCGGTACCGCGCAGATTGCAGCCGGAAATTATGATATCATGGCAGCGGTTATGATCGGAGGTATGGTTCCTCCAATCGCAATTGCAATCGCATCCTTATTGTTCAAGAACAAGTTTACAGAGCAGGAACGCAAGGCAGGTCCTACAAACTTCGTTATGGGACTTTCATTCATCACAGAGGGAGCAATTCCATTCGCCGCAGCCGATCCGTTACATGTCATTCCGGCATGTGTGGTTGGTGCAGGTGTCGCTGGTGGACTTTCCGCAGCGTTTAACTGTACACTGATGGCGCCTCACGGTGGAATCTTCGTATTCCCGGTTGTTGGACACGCCGCAATGTATCTTCTCGCACTGGTAGTCGGAAGTATCATCTCCGCACTCCTGCTCGGAGTATTAAAGAAGAAAGTAGCCGCATAATAGAAGGTCACACGACCGAAGAATTTTATATAAGAGAATAATTAGAATTAGAAAAGGTACAATCCAATATGTTTAACACATATATTCAAATACAGATTCGCAGCATATAGATATGTTTGGAACTTAGAAATACTTAATGTTCTGAACAATATCAGAAATACCTGAACACGATGTTCAGGTAAGCTGCCACTGAGCCATGGATGGCGAATTGGCAGCGGTTTCGTACGGATAGAACAGGTGTAGCAGAACATTTAGTATTTCTTAGTTTCAATACATTTATATGTGCGAACTGTATTTAGGATATATGTGGAGAGAGAATGAGGTGTACCTTTTACAATTCTCAAAAAAGAAAAGGAGAATAAAATTATGAGAGAGTTTAGTTATGTAATCACAGATGCACAGGGAATTCACGCAAGACCAGCCGGACAGCTTGTAAAGCTCGCAGCCGCTTATCCTTGCAAGGTAACGATCGCAAAGGACGGAAGAAGCGTTGACGCAAAGCGTATCATGGGCGTTATGAGCCTTGGCGCAAAGCAGGGACAGGAAGTGATCTTGCAGGCAGACGGTGAACAGGAAGATGAGGCAATCGCAGCACTCTCCGCATTCATGAACGAGAATCTGTAATTGATGTACGAAGAAAGGGAAGGTCTTATACAGCCGGGTGAGAGTATGCAGGAATTAAAAGGAAAAAGTGTATTTGGCGGAATTGCAATCGGTCGGATCTCCGTATATAACAAGGATGAAAGTACTGTCAAACGTGTAAAGATCGAGGACACAGCCGCAGAAGTAAAGCGATTTGAAGAGGCAAAGGAAACCGCGAAGGAGCAGTTACAGGCACTCTACGAAAAAGCACTGGTGGAAGTCGGAGAAGTCAATGCGATGATATTTGATGTACATCAGATGATGTTGGATGATCTTGATTATGTGGAAGCAATCACACACATGATCGAGAATCAGGGAATCAATGCCGAGTATGCGGTTGCAACGACAGGTGATAATTTCTCGAACATGTTCGCGGCGATGGACGATGATTATATGAAAGCACGTGCCGCGGATGTAAAAGATATTTCCAATCGCGTTGTGAAGATTCTGCAGGGAAAGAAAGATAGTGTATTAGATGGTGACGAACCGGTGATTCTGCTGGCAGATGATCTGGCACCGAGTGAGACGGTGCAGCTTGACAAGTCGAAGGTGCTTGCGTTTGTGACAAGACATGGTTCAACGAATTCCCATACAGCGATTCTGGCGCGGACGATGAATATTCCGGCACTGATCGGTGTTAAATTCGAGGAAAATGTCGACGGCAAATTCGCAATTGTCGATGGTTACAATGGCAATGTCTATGTAGAGCCAACCGATGATGTTGTGAAAGAATACGAGAGTAAGAAGCAGGAAGCCGAAGAGAAGAAACGCTTGCTGCAGGAACTGAAGGGCAAGGAAAATATCACACTCGATGGAAAGAAAATCAAGCTGTACGCGAACATCGGTGGTGTTGCGGATGTGGCATCTGCCCTGCAGAATGATGCAGAGGGCATCGGACTTTTCCGAAGCGAGTTCCTGTATTTAGAGAGCAATACATTTCCAACAGAAGAAGAACAGTTTCAGGCATATAAAACAGTTGCGGAGAATATGGCAGGCAAGAAAGTCATTATCCGTACACTGGATATCGGTGCAGATAAGCAGGTGGATTATTTCAATCTGGATAAGGAAGATAACCCGGCAATGGGCTATCGTGCAATCCGTATCTGCCTGACACAGCCGGAAATCTTCAAGACACAGCTTCGCGCGATCTTCCGTGCAAGCTATTATGGAAATATCGGTGTCATGTATCCGATGATCATTTCCGTGGCAGAGGTGCAGAAGATTCATGCAATCGTGGACGAAGTGAAAGCCGAGTTAGATGCACAGGGACTTCCGTATGGAGATGTCGAGCAGGGTATCATGATCGAGACACCGGCCGCAGTTATGATGAGTGCAGAGCTTGCGAAAGAAGTTGATTTCTTCAGCATCGGAACGAACGATCTGACACAGTATACGCTGGCGATTGACCGTCAGAATCCGAAACTGGATGATTTCTACGATTCCCACCATCCTGCAATCTTACGTATGATTCAGATGGTGATCGACAATGGACATAAGGAAGGCTGCTGGGTCGGAATCTGCGGCGAGCTTGGAGCCGATACAACTCTCACAGAAACCTTCCTGAAGATGGGAATTGATGAGCTTTCGGTATCGCCATCCATGATATTCCCGGTAAGGGATAAGATCCGCAGCACGGATACAACCAAATAAAAAGCAATTGTACATTTTAGGGCAATCAACGTAAGCTATATCTTTTGACTCAGAAGCTCATTGCCTGCAAATATTGATAAAATCGCAAGGCGTAAGGACTGATCCATATATGCCTTGCGATTTTTCGTTTGTACAAGTATAGGTATCTGTGGTAGAATGGGCGTGGCAATGCAAATGAATAAAGCGTGCGTAAACCATCACGCTTCGTGTCGCAACATTAAATATGACAAGAAGGTTATAACATGTCAGAAACAGACAAATTACAGGAAAAACAAAAACTCCCAATCGGATTTATGGATTCGGGGCTTGGCGGATTAAGCGTCCTGCGCGAAGCCATAAAATTGATGCCGAAGGAAGATTTTATATATTATGGAGATTCCCTGCATGCACCCTATGGTGTAAAGCCGCAGGCGGAAATCCGGGATTTGACATTTGCAGTGGTAGAAAAACTGCTGGATATGGGAATCAAAGGATTAGCAGTTGCCTGCAACACAGCGACAAGCGCAGCCGTACGTTTGCTGCGAAATACATATCCGGAGCTTCCAATCGTGGGAATCGAACCAGCCGTGAAACCAGCCGTGACGGAAAGTCATGGAGGCAGAATCTTAGTGATGGCAACCCCGATGACACTCAAACAGGAGAAGTTTCAGAACCTTTTGGCAAAGTATCGGGAGCAGGCAGATATCGTTCCAGTCCAGTGTGACGGATTGATGGAGTTCGTCGAGCATGGCGATCTGGATGGACAGGAATTGGACGATTATTTCGCAGAAAAGCTATCACCAGTCCTGACCGACGACACAGAATCCATCGTTCTTGGCTGTACGCACTATCCGTTCCTGAAAAAAGAACTCCGCCATTTCCTTGGGGACCGTGACATCCATCTGATCGATGGCAGCCTTGGAACCTCCCGCGAACTCATGCGCCGCCTCAAAGTACAAGGCCTGCTGCGCACTGACGACCACAAAGGCAAGGTGCGGATTATGAATTCATCCGGAAGGCAGGAACTAATAGACTTGAGTCTAAAGTTACTGAATTTGCCTGACTACGAATGAGATTATATAGGGATAAGGTCGTAGATATCCCATCAAAAATGTATATGGATTTGGACACGATTGCCAATTCTTAAGCAGACCGTTGAAGCACGCTGGTACTTAATGAACGGCAAACTTGTTTGTCGTGAATTTAGTACCACTGCGTGATGAACCGAGCGGAAGCGTGTCTGCGAAGAATGGCAATCGCGTCCAAATCTGGATAGATGATAGGAGCATTCAAAATGAACATCGTAACCGTCGATGAAATCACAAAAGCATATGGCGAGCGCAAGCTCTTTGATAAAGCGTCCTTCTTTTTACAGGAAGGCGAAAAAGCCGGAATCATCGGAATTAACGGCACAGGCAAATCCACCCTTCTGAAGATCATTGCAGGCATAGAGAAACCAGATTCTGGAAACGTGATACTGGCAAATCATTATACAGTACAATATCTGCCACAGACACCGGAATTTGAACCGACAGATACCGTGCTGCAGGCAGTGGTGCGGGGACATGCCACAGAGGAAAACCACTGGACGGTCGAGAGCGAAGCCAAAACGATGATGACGAAGCTTGGCATTACGGATTTTGAAGAGACATGTGGACACTTATCCGGTGGACAGCGCAAATGTCTGGCGCTCGTATCGGCATTACTAGCGAAAGCAGATATATTACTGTTGGACGAGCCGACCAACCATCTGGACAGTGAGATGTCAACCTGGTTAGAGGACGAACTGCGCGCATACAAAGGCTCGATCATTATGGTAACCCATGACCGATATTTTCTTGACAGCGTGGCGAACCGGATCATCGAAGTGGATAAAGGACAGATCTATTCGTATGCAACAAACTATTCTGGATTTTTGGAGGGAAAGACGCTCCGTGAGGATATCTTAGATGCACAGGAACGCAAACGGCAGTCGATTCTGCGTGTGGAGCTTGAATGGGTAAAGCGTGGAGCCAGAGCGCGTTCAACAAAACAGAAGGCAAGACTGGAACGTTACGAGGAGATGAAAGGCAAATCCGCACCAGTGAAGGATGCACAGGTAGAGATCGGTTCTGTTTCCTCACGTCTTGGACGGACAACGGTGGAGCTTGACCATATTGAAAAAAGTTTTGACGGAAAGACGATCATTCATGATTTTACATATCATTTCTTAAAGGATGACCGGATTGGAATCGTTGGTCGAAATGGCTGTGGCAAGAGTACGCTGCTTAAGATCATGCAGGGGATTTTAGAGCCAGACAGCGGAAGTGTTGTGATTGGTCCGACAGTGAAAATTGGCTATTTCGCACAGGAAATCCAGCTTGGCAAGGATATGGACCCGAACCAGCGTGTGATCGATTACATCCGCGATGTGGCGGAATATGTAGAGACAGACGAAGGAAAGATTACTGCGGCAAGACTGCTGGAGCGGTTCTTGTTCCGTGGCGAAGACCAGTATGGCCTGATCGGAAAATTATCGGGTGGTGAGCGCAGACGGTTGTATCTGTGCAAGGTTTTGATGTCTGCACCGAATGTCCTTATATTGGATGAGCCGACGAATGATCTGGACATCACGACACTTACGATATTGGAAGATTATCTGGATTCGTTCCAGGGAATCGTTGTTGCAGTCAGCCATGACCGCTATTTCTTAGATCGTGTAGTACGCCGCATCTTCGCATTCCGCCCGGACGGAACACTCTGGCAGAGCGAGGGTGGTTACACCGATTACGAGACACGGGTTCTGTATGAACAACAGGCGGCAGAGAAATCTGCGGGAGCGAAGACAGAGACGGCTGAATCGAAGACAGGAAAGTCGGATAACTGGAAAGAAAAACCGCGCACGAAGAAGCTGAAGCTTTCGTATCAGGAACAGCGGGAATATGATACGATTGAAGATGATATTGCGACATTGGAGCAGAGGATAGAAGAGAATAAAATTGCAATGGAAAAAAATGCCAGCAATTCCTCCGAACTGCAACGGCTCTATGAAGAGCAGGAACAACTCGAACAAACGCTGGCTGAAAAGATGGACCGGTGGATGTATCTGGAAGATCTGGTTGCACAGATTGCTGCGCAATCATAGCTGTTACGATTCGTATTCTTCCAGATCCGGAGATTCACAGCTTGTATGTAAATCCCGGTACTTCTTCGGTGTGAGTCCATATAACTCCTGGAAAGAGCTTGTAAAATGGCTCTGGGAGGAGAAGTTTAAGTACTCTGAAATTTCAGAGATGGAATAATTACTATATTGCAACAGATGTGCCGCAGTTTTCAAACGCTCGGTCTTGATGTAAGCGGAGATGGACACATCCATTTCCTTTTTGAACAAACGGGAGAGATACGTCGGATTCATATTCAGGTATTCTGCGATGCTTTCTAAGCGAAGCTCCTGTTGCAGGTTTGCCTGAATATAGTCGACACATTTGACAATCTGCTTGGAATAGATACCTTTGCTGCGGTTGTCCTGCATTGCTTTTGTATAGCTCATGATCATTTCAGTCTGAATCTTGTCAACTTCTTCCTTTTTCTTGCACACGTCCATGCGCTGGATAAATATGTCGCTCATGCTGTAAGCAATCTCGCGTGGAAGACCATACTGTGCACAGAAGCGGCTTGTCATGGCTGCAAGGATTACAAAGTGATACTTGGCATTCTGTAATGGATCGGCAGATAACACACCATTTTTGTCATTACCGGTTGTGTAGCCTTTGTGTTCCTCGTATTCTTTATGACGGGCTTTTACCTCCTCCATGTTGCCATTGGCGATTGCTTTGTAGATGCCAAATTCTTTCTCGTAGTCCAGATGGCGGCTTTGCTCCTGTTGTTGTTGGAATAATTTCATGTTTACTTCTTTGTCAATATTCATAGATACTCCTTCTAAAAATCTTAATAATTCTCTCTTTTTAAATTTTTTTATAGTATATCATAATAGTGCAAAAAAAGACATATATTTGATATAAAAAACCAAAAAAAATCTGTATTATACAACCATAGACTTCAAGAGATACATTTCTACAAAAGATAACTCGTGTAGAGACGAATCGACAAAAGAGGAAGGAAGTCTTATGAGATTGGTATAAAGCATGAGAATGCTTTATATATATAGAATCCCCCCAAGATTCATATTAGTGTCACAAGACACACATTTCTCCTTCGCGTTATTTGATAACGCAGCTGGCGGTCAACTATCCCCAAGTTGACCGCTTTTGCATTTTCAGGATTTCTTTTACTTACATTCGTTTGAGATTTCATCTGCGATTTTACTGATGATAGAGACAACACGATCCTGGTCGATGGTCGAATACTGCTCGTAGGCATGGTAACAGCCCTGTACTAAAATCGTGATAAGAATATTGGCGCGGAGATCGGTGCGGTATTTTGGACATTTCTCGTATAATGCATTTTTGAGGGAGGTTTCCAGTCCTTCGGTGAGTGCGCTGACACGAGAGCCGGAAAAGACAATCCGGAAATTATGCCCCTGATCGATCGCTTTCTGGAACAACTGCTTTGTGACCTCACCGGTATGGGTAAGGATATTTTCCGGGTAAGGGAGTTCCTTTAACATCTCCTGAATCATGGACTGTTCAATACGTTCGGACAGGTCGTACATATCCCGGTAGTGCAGGTAGAAGGTCTGTTTGCTGATCTGGGCACGTTCTGTCAGCTCCTTGACGGTAATTTTCTCCAAAGGATATTTCTCCCGAAGTTCGATGAATGCCTGAAAAATATTCTGTCTTGTTTTCTGTATGCGTAAATCCATATCCGGTTCCTCCAGTTGTATAATATGCTTGCTTGACGATATAGAAAGATGCGTCAATTACTTTACTTGATTATAATATTATACAAAAGTAAAATTGGGTACGTCAAGATGAAAAATCAAAGATAAATCGAGGGAGAAAAAGGTTTTCATTTTTCATGAAATTTGGTATGATAAAAAGGATAAAATAATGGAGATACTATGCGATGACGAAGAAACAACGAGCCGCTATAATTATAGAGCGTTTGCGGGAAGCATACCCGGATGTCACATGTACTTTGGAGTATGATGAAGCGTGGAAGCTTCTGGTCGAGGTCCGGCTTGCTGCACAGTGTACGGATGCCAGAGTGAATATTGTCGTGCAGGATCTGTATGCGAAATATCCGACAGTGGCAGCACTTGCTGAGGCGAAGCCAGAGGATGTGGAGGCAATCGTGCGTCCGTGTGGACTTGGAAGAAGCAAGGCGAAGGATATTTGCGCATGCATGAAGGTGTTGCACGAGAAATATCAGGACAATGTACCGGATGATTTTGACGCGTTGCTGGCACTTCCGGGCGTTGGAAGAAAGAGTGCAAACCTGATCATGGGCGATGTGTTCGGTAAACCTGCGATCGTGACGGATACACATTGTATTCGTCTGGTGAACCGGATGGGACTTGTGGATGGCGAGAAAGATCCGAAGAAGGTCGAGATGGCATTGTGGAAGATCATCCCACCGGAAGAGGGCAGTGATTTATGTCACCGGTTGGTATATCATGGCAGAGATGTGTGCAGTGCGCGCACGAAGCCGCATTGTGATGTGTGCTGTCTGCAGGATATTTGTAAGAAATGTGGCGTTAAATAGACAGGAGGCTATACATGGCAGTCAAATATAGAGAGTTTAAATTTCATTCACATGCAGATAAGCTAGAGATTCATGCGATGACAGTTGCGCCGGAAGCAAAGATCATCGGTGTGGTGCAGATTCTGCATGGAATGTGTGAACACAAGGAACGGTATTATGATTTTATGAAGTATCTGGCAGAGAAAGGGTATCTGTGTGTGATCCATGACCATCGTGGACATGGCAGCAGCGTCGTGAGTGACGCAGATCTTGGGTACTTCTACGATGCTGGATATGATGGCTTGATCGAAGATGCACATCAGGTGACAGAACTGATTAAAGAGAGTGTCGGAGATGTGCCATATATTCTGCTTGGACACAGTATGGGTTCTCTCGTAGCCCGCTGTTATCTGAAGCGGTATGACGATGAGATCGACAAGGCAGTGATCGTCGGAAGTCCTTCGATGCGGCATGGCATTGCACCGGGACTGCGGTTATTGAAGATTCTCCGTGGATGCAAGGGCAGGCGCAAGCACTCAAAGCTTATGGATCACATTATGATGAATTCGAGCTATGAGAGACGGTTTAAGAAGGAGAAATTACAGCATGCGTGGATCAATTCTGATCGCGATGCGGTAGAAAAATACAACAACGACCGGTATTGCAATTTCACATTTACATTAGATGGCTATGAGAATCTGGTCTATCTTCTGCAGGAGACATACAGTAAGGATGGCTGGCAGATGAAGCATAAGGATCTGCCAATCAAGTTCTTCTCCGGCAAGGATGATCCATGTGCGATCAGTCCAAGTGATTTTGGAAAAGCAATTCATTTTATGAAGGATCTTGGATATACGGATGTCCGGGGCGCGATGTACAAGGGTATGCGTCATGAGATTTTGAATGAAAAAGGCAGAAAACGGGTATATCAAGACATATATGATTTTATAAAAAATTAAACGGTAAGAGTGGAACTATGAAAGTCAGAATGGCAGTTGAACAACCAAATAAGGACGCATTTATCGAGCAGGTGATGCGCAAATATCATTTTTCCACAGAAGAAAAAGAAGCGTTGCAGCAGGTATATGAGAAGGTTCGCACTTACATGGCACCGTATGCAATCTATCGGATCAACACACGGATGCGGGGCGTTCCGCTTCTCGATGCAGAACAGTCGGCGCTTGTGGCGATGACACTTGGCGAAGGTGTGGATCGTCTGCAGGAATATTATGAGCGAGAGCACGCGTTATCGGAAAGCTATATGGTGGAGTGTGTGGCAAATGAGCTGCTTTTGCAGATGTATGCGGATTTCAATCAGAGCTATCCGAAATTCCATCGCCGCTATGTGAAGCGGTATGTATTTGTCGGAGAGGAAATTCCGCTCGATGGCATGCAGAAGCTGCTTGCAGAGGTATATGGCAGACAGCCGGCAGATATCGGACAGGAAAATGATATTACGGCAAATGAATATGGCGTATTACAGCCGTCGAAAAGTGTGGTGTTTTTCGCATTGCTGTCTGACAATCCGGAACAGCATTGCCAGGGCATCTGTATGAACTGCGGCAATCTGGAATGTGAAAACCGTATGCAGGAAGCGCGGCAGATACAGGTGCGGACAGAATCGCAGGAGATGGCAGCTGCCATGGAGCCGGAGCAGAAGTTAAATTACGGATATCAGAGAATATTTGGGCAAAAGTGAGGAACGGGTATTGGAGAAACAAGAGAAACGCTATATTATGGCGCTAGACGCCGGTACAACGAGCAACCGCTGCATTTTATTCGATAAGAGCGGTACGATCGTGAGTATGGCACAGAAAGAATTTACGCAGATATTTCCGCAGCCTGGCTGGGTGGAGCATGATGCAAACGAGATCTGGTCGACGCAGCTTGGTGTGGCAGTGGAGGCGATGTCCAAGATCAATGTGACAGCGGAGGATATTGCGGCAATCGGAATTACAAACCAGCGTGAGACAACGATTATCTGGGATAAGAAGACCGGACAGCCAATCTGCAATGCGATTGTCTGGCAGTGCCGGAGAACCGCAGAATATTGTGAGAAATTGGTCGGTCAGACGATGACGGATGCAGAAGGGAATGTGCGTCCAATTAAAGATATGATCCAGCAAAAGACCGGTCTGATCGTAGATCCGTATTTCTCTGCGACAAAGGTAAAATGGGTGTTAGACCATGTGCCACAGGCAAGGCAGCGCGCAGAAGCCGGAGAGCTGTTGTTCGGAACGGTTGAGACATGGCTCATCTGGAAGCTGACCGGTGGAGCGGTGCATGTGACAGATTATTCCAATGCATCGCGGACGATGATGTTCAATATTCATACGCTCCAGTGGGATGCAGATATCTTAAAACTGCTTGATATTCCAGAATGCATGCTGCCAAAGGTGCGTTCGAACAGTGAGGTTTATGGTTATACATGTACGAATCTGTTAGGCGGCGAGATTCCGATTGCAGGTGCCGCAGGCGATCAGCAGGCAGCGCTCTTTGGACAGAATTGCTTTCAGGCGGGCGATGCGAAGAATACATATGGAACGGGCTGTTTCCTTCTGATGAATACCGGAGAGACACCAATTCTTTCTAAGCATGGGCTTGTTACGACGATTGGCTGGGGCAGAGATGGAAAGATCAATTACGCACTCGAAGGTTCGATCTTTGTTGCAGGCGCAGCGATACAGTGGCTGCGTGATGAGATGGAATTTATCCGGGATGCGGCACAGAGTGAGGAACTTGCCACGCAGGTAGATGATACGGCAGGGTGTTATGTTGTTCCGGCATTTACCGGGCTTGGCGCTCCATATTGGGACAGTTACGCGCGTGGTACGATCGTGGGATTGACACGCGGTGTGAATAAAAAACATATCGTGCGTGCAACGCTTGATTCCATTGCCTATCAGGTTGCGGATGTGCTTGCGGCAATGAATCAGGATTCCGGGATTCACCTGCAATCGCTGAATGTGGATGGCGGAGCCAGTGCGAATAACTATCTGATGCAGACGCAGGCAGATATCATACAGGTTCCGGTCAGGCGTCCGGTATGTGTGGAGTCGACAGCGCTCGGAGCGGCATATCTGGCGGGACTGGCTGTTTCCTATTGGAAGGATATGGACGAGATCCGAAGTAACGCACAGATCGAGCGGATATTTGAACCACAGATCACAGAAGAAGAGAAGAATGAGCGTGTGCGCGGCTGGGAAAAGGCTGTGCGGACATCATTTGACTGGGCTAAAGGAGAGTGACAGACATGAATCCAATGAATTTTATGAAAGCAAAAGGACTGTTGACGCAGTTTACAACGAATCATCCGAAGCTTCCGGCATTTTTCAAGGCGGCATCATCGCAGATTGGTGAAGGTTCAATCATAGAGATCAGTGTGACAACGGCAGAAGGGAAGAATCTCTGTACGAACATGAAGGTGAGACCGGAAGATATGCAGCTTGTTGAAGAGTTGAAGAATCTTTCAAAGTAATTGATTCTTGCTTTGAGGAACCGATGCAAATGTGGTAGAATTATAAGCGGGACAGGATATAAATACAAAACATAGGAGGAAAGCGCTTTATGGAAGAAAATATAAGAGAAGCGATGACTGCGGCGCATGATAATATGCAGGAGAAGATGCAGGAAAAAGTCGCTGAAGTAAAAAATACGCTGGATAGTCTGGAGGGAACGAGCCGGGCGAACCGGTTCACGGTAACCGGGTATACGATTTACAATGCAGTTTTGCTGGCATGCTATCTTGTGGAGGTGATCAAGGGTAGTCGTACAGGTGGATATTTTGCTATCTTTGCGGCACTTTCCATCCTGCCACTGGCAGCAATCTGGATCGTATATAAGCGGAATCCGGCGAGTGAAAATCTGAAACGGATTTTGATTTATTCATATGCAGTATTTTACACCTTTACGATATTTACAACCGTGTCTCCGGTTGCGTTTGTGTATGGTGCACTTGTTAGTTTGTTCGTCATTGTATATGGAGAGAAACGATTGAGCTTTGGCGCAGCGGGAGGAATCTTCCTCCTTAACCTGATTCATGTGATTTATATGGCAGCAAATGGCATGATAACGCCGCAGGATCTTCCGAATGTTGAAATCCGGATCGGGTTTACATTGCTGTTCGCGTTGTTTATGGTGATGGCGACAAATGTTATCATCTCGAACAATGAAGCGAAGATGAAGGCTATCACACAGGAGAAGGAGTCTGTATCTGCAATGTTAGAGCAGATACTGGAAATCTCTGAGAATATGATCGGAGATATTCTGACAGTTTCGGAGAAGATGACAACGCTGGAGGATTCGGTTACAAAGACAAAGGCATCCATGGAAGAAGTAACAAATGGAACGAACGATACCGCGGATTCGGTACAGTCCCAGCTTCTTAAGACAGAAGAAATCCAGCAGGTAATCGAGCGTGTGGAACATGTATCCGATACGATCGAGAGCGATATGGATGAGGCGAGCAAGGAGGTTGCACAGGGTAAGAATAAGATTGACGAACTGATCTCACAGGTGGAGACAAGCGATGAGGCGAGCAAGAAGGTGGCAACGGAGCTTGACAAACTGACAGCGTACGCAAGCCAGATGCAGGGAATCGTCGATATCATCGGGAACATCACCGATCAGACAAGCCTTCTTTCCTTGAATGCAAGTATCGAGGCAGCAAGAGTCGGCGAAGCAGGTAAGGGCTTTGCAGTCGTTGCATCTGAGATTTCTGCTCTTGCAGACCAGACCCAGGAAGCAACGGTCAATATCGCCGAACTGATTGGAAATATTTCAGAGGAACTGACAGAGGTTGTAAATGTTGTCAGCTACCTGATTGATAACAATAAATTACAGAGCATCGCAGCGACTGAGACTGCATCGAGCTTCGAGACGATTGCAAGCCGGACACAGGATATCCATCAGTTGACAGAGGAGCTGACCGGGTTGGTATCTTCTCTGGCACAGTCGAATGAGGCAATCGTGGATAGTATCCAGACAATCTCGGCAGCAACCGAGGAAGTGACAGCACATTCAAGCGTAACACTTGAGAGCAGCGAGGAGAACAGCTCGATTGTTGTAGAGGTTGGTGATATCGTCGAAGAATTGCAGGCACTTGCAGAACGTCTGAGTGCATTAAGCTAACATGGTTTTGACAAAGGAAAAATAACTGAAAAAAGGTTATTGACATTTTTTCTGAAGTAGAGTAGTATGAGCCTATCAAAAATGAATAGTGACACGAAACCAATGATGTGGAGATAACGTTACATCGTGCACGTACAGAGAATCCGGGAGGCTGAGAACCGGGTCGGACGCAGGGTAGCAAATGGACCACGGAGGGCATAGTCAAAGGAGCATCCGCTCTGAGTATTCTATGACGTTCGCATACGTTAGTTGCAGGGAATATGATAGTATTCTGAAAGAGCATGGGAGGAAACTCTCATGAAACAAGGTGGCACCGCGGGAATTCCGTCCTTGACAAAAGTATATTTTGTCAAGGACTTTTTTATTGCAATGAATAAATTATTGGAACCATGTCACGAAGAAAGGAGTTTGGAGATGATCAGACCAATATTAGAAGAAGCAATGCAGTATCAGAAGGATTACAAGGTTGTTCCGGTGTTAAAGGAAATCTATTCCGATATCCGCACACCGATGCAGGTACTGAAGATACTGAAAAAAGCAAGCAAGCATTGTTATATGTTAGAGAGTGTGGAGAATCAGGAAAACTGGGGACGTTATACATTCCTTGGTTATAAGCCAAAGCTTTGTGTGACATGCATGAACGGAACGCTGAAAGTTACTGATGTGAACGGAACGGTTATCCGCGAGGAAATGGTACAGCATCCGGAAGCCTGTATCAACGAGATTCTGGCAGATTACAAGAGTCCGAAGATCGAAGGATTCCCGACATTTACCGGCGGACTGGTTGGGTATTTTGCATATGATTACATCAAATACAGCGAACCGAAGCTGAATCTGGATGCGGAAGATGAGGAAGGGTTTAACGATGTAGATCTGATGCTGTTCGATAAGGTCATCGCATTTGACAATGTGAAGCAGAAGCTGCTCATCATCGCGAATGCGAAGACGGATAACCTGACGGAGAATTACATCCATGCGGTGGAAGAAATATCCGGGATCATTGAACTGATCAAGCATGGAGAGGAAGCAGAGGTAGAACCGGCGAAGATGACATCCGAATACAGGAAGCTGTTCGATAAGGAAGCCTTCTGCAACATGGTGGAAAAAGCGAAGAATTACATCTACGAAGGAGATATCTTCCAGGTTGTATTATCGAACCGGCTGGAAGCGGATTTCTCCGGAAGCCTGCTGAATACTTACCGGGTACTTCGTACGATCAACCCATCGCCGTATATGTTCTACTTCAGCGGCGATGACATCGAGGTAGCGGGAGCTTCCCCGGAGACATTGGTGAAGTTGGAAAATGGTGTGTTACATACCTTCCCATTGGCGGGAACGAGACCGAGAGGAAAGACGAAGGAAGAAGATCTCAAAAACGAAGAGGAACTTTTAGCAGACGAGAAAGAGCGATCCGAACATAATATGCTCGTTGATCTCGGAAGAAATGATATCGGCAAGATCAGCAAGTTTGGAAGCGTGGAAGTGGAGAAATACATGAGCATCGAGCGGTATTCGCATGTGATGCATATCGGTTCTACGGTACGCGGGGAACTGCGGGACGACTGCTCCGTGACAGATGCGGTCGATGCAATCCTTCCGGCAGGAACCTTGTCTGGCGCACCGAAGATCCGTGCCTGTGAGATTATCAATGAACTTGAGAACAACAAACGCGGCATCTACGGGGGAGCAATCGGATATATTGATTTTACCGGAAACTTAGATACCTGTATTGCGATCCGGATCGCATATAAGAAGAACGGAAAGGTATTCGTACGAAGCGGAGCCGGAATCGTGGCAGACAGTGTACCGGAGAACGAATATCAGGAATGTATCAACAAGGCAAAGGCTGTGATGAAAGCAATCGAGATCTCACAGGAAATGACAGACTAAGAAAGGAGAAGGCAGCATGATATTACTGATTGATAATTATGATAGTTTCTCTTACAACTTGTATCAGCTTATCGGAATGATCCGGCCGGACATCAAGGTTATAAGAAACGATGAGATGACGATCGCAGAGATTGAAGCACTGGCACCGGATCACATCATCGTATCACCGGGACCAGGCAGACCGAAGGATGCCGGAATCTGTGAGGAAGTCATTGATTACTTCAAAGGGAAGATTCCAATCTTCGGAGTGTGTCTCGGACATCAGGCAATCTGCGAGACATTCGGCGGCGAAATCGGATATGCGAAGAAGCTGATGCACGGAAAGATGTCTATCGTTGATCTCGACACCGACAGCGCCATCTTCAAAGGGATGGAACCCAAATTACAGGCAGCCAGATATCATTCCCTTGCCGCAGAGGAAGACAAGCTTCCGGCGGAGCTGAAGGTAATCGCCCGCACGGAGGATGGCGAGATCATGGCAGTGGAGCACCGGAACTACCCGGTATACGGCGTACAGTTCCACCCGGAGTCAATCCTGACCCCCGATGGAAGGAAAATTATGGAGCGGTTTTTGAGTATGAAATAAGGAGGACAAAGCGATGATAAAAGAAGCGATCAGCAAAGCAATGAATAAAGAGAATCTGACAAGAGAGGAAGCACTTCAGGTTATGAAGGAGATCATGAGCGGCGAGGCAGAACAGTCACAGGTCGCAGCATTTCTGGTAGCTCTGCATATGAAGGGGGAGACAGCCGAGGAGATTTCTGCCTGTGCCGAAGGTATGCGAAGCTTCGCAACGAAGCTCGACCGTGGCGATATGAATGTGATCGATATTGTCGGAACCGGTGGAGACCGTTCGAATACATTTAACATTTCAACCACGGCAGCGATCGTAACTGCAGCGGCAGGTGTGGCAGTTGCCAAGCACGGAAACCGAGCTGCTTCGAGCAAATGTGGAACCGCCGATTGTCTTGAGACACTCGGGGTGAATTTGATGCTTGAGCCGGAGAAGAATGCGAAGGTGCTGAAGGATACAAACCTGTGCTTCCTGTTCGCGCAGAAATATCATCCGGCAATGCGCTATGTCGGACCGGTAAGAAAGGCAATCGGTGTTCCGACTGTGTTTAATATTCTGGGACCACTGACAAATCCTGCTTATAATACATACCAGCTGCTCGGCGTGTACAGCGAGGAGCTGCTTGACACGGTAGCGAATGCGTTGAAGGATCTTGGCTTAAAACATGCGATGGTTGTCTATGGCAAGGATTGCTTAGATGAGATTTCCATGAGTGCGGATACTGAGGTTTGCGAGCTTGCCGATGGTAAAGTCACGAAGTACACGATCACGCCGGAACAGTTCGGATTCACACGATGCAGGAAGGAAGACTTGGTTGGAGGAACACCGGAAGAAAATGCAGCACTGGTGAAGGAAATCCTCGAAGGAAAGGTAACAGGTGCAAAGCTTGATGCCGTGCTGATTAACGCGGGTGCAGCCATCCATGTTGCGAAAAATGTGAGCATGGAGGAAGGTATCAAAGAGGCACGTGAGATGATCACAAGTGGCAAGGCGCTTGCAACTATGGAACAGTTTATCGCCGAAACGAATGCAGCATAAGGGAGTTAGAGCATGATATTAGATGAGATAGCAGAAAAGACACGGGCGCGTGTGGAAGAAGATAAAAAACAAATACCATTTTTCCATATGCGGAATGAAGCGGAGCGGCTGGCAGCGGAATTGCCGAAAGGAAACCGTCCGAAGTTATTTCCATTTTATCAGACTCTGAAGAGTCCGGGAATCTCGTTCATCTGTGAGGTGAAGAAGGCGTCTCCGTCGAAGGGTGTGATCGCAGAGGAATTCCCGTATCTGGAGATCGCGAAGGAGTATGAGATAGCCGGCGCATCCGCAATCTCGTGCCTGACGGAACCGTATTATTTTCAGGGAAAGGACATGTACTTAAAAGAGATTACCCAGCATGTGACAATTCCGGTATTGCGGAAGGATTTTACGATTGATCCGTATATGATCTATCAGGCACGGACGTTTGGCGCATCGGCAATCCTGCTGATCTGTTCTCTTCTTTCCCAGTCGGAGTTAGAAGAGTATCAGGCGATTGCAACGGAACTTGGTATGTCGGCGTTAGTTGAGGCACACGATGAGCAGGAAGTGGAGATGGCACTTCGTGCAGAGGCATCGATTATCGGTGTGAACAACCGGGATCTGAAGACATTTACGGTGGATATCAACAATTCCGCAAGGTATCGGAAGATGGTGCCAAAGGAAGTCTCATTTGTCTCAGAGAGCGGAATCAAGACGGCTGAGGATATTGCGAAGCTTCTGAAAAATGGTACGGATGCAGTGCTGATCGGTGAGACGCTGATGCGCAGTGAGAACAAGAAGCAGGCATTAGATGAATTGCGGGGAATATAGGCACGTGTCCTGGAATCGAATTGGCGTGCGAAGCAGGAGAAAGATGAACAGGCTGGAAGGAAAGTAAAATGCAGAAGATAAAATTATGCGGCATGATGAAGCCGTGCGATATCGAATATGCAAATCGGGTCAAACCGGATTTGGTCGGATTCATATTTGCGAATACGAGACGGAAGATCAGTCCCGCGCAGGCAAAGCAATTCCGGGAAGCATTGGATGCGGAGATTCCGGCAGTTGGTGTGTTCGTGAATGAAGATATTTCCGTGATCACATCGCTCGTGCAGAATGGATGTATCGACATGATCCAGCTGCATGGTGAGGAAGATGCGGATTATATCAGACGTCTGCGTGAGATATGTGATGTGCCGGTTATAAAGGCGGTCAAGGTACAGATGGTCGAGCAGATACGGCAGGCGGCGGCACTTCCGGTTGATTACCTGCTGTTAGATACCTACCGCAAGGGTGTACTTGGCGGAACCGGAGAGGCGTTTGACTGGGAACTGCTGCGGGAGGCAAAGATAGTAGCCGGAGATACCGCAGAAGGAGAGTTGTTCGGAAAGCCGTATTTCTTAGCGGGCGGACTTCATGCGGGGAACCTGCGGGAGGCAGCAGCACTTGGAAGCTACGGGCTGGATGTAAGCTCCGGAATCGAGACAGACGGAAGCAAGGACTTTACCAAGATGGTCGAAGTTATGGAACTGGTGAGAAAATTTTAGATGTGAAGGAAATGTAGTAATAACAAAAGCGTAGAATATGGACTGCATACGGAACATATTCATAGTCATATTTCTAAGGAGGATAAGACATGTCGAAAGGAAGATTTGGAATTCATGGCGGTCAGTATGTACCGGAAACGATCATGAACGCCGTCAATGAATTGGAAGCAACCTATAATAAATACAAGGATGATCCGGAATTTAACCGGGAACTGACCGAGCTGTATAATGAGTACGCAGGCAGACCGAGCAGACTTTATTATGCAGAGCGCATGAGCAAGGACCTGGGTGGAGCTAAGATCTACCTGAAGCGTGAGGACTTAAACCACACCGGTTCCCACAAAATCAACAATGTACTTGGACAGATGCTTCTGGCAAAGCGTATGGGTAAGACACGTGTGATCGCAGAGACCGGTGCCGGTCAGCATGGCGTTGCAACAGCGACCGTTGCAGCCATGATGGGCATGGAGTGTGAAATCTTCATGGGTAAGGAAGATACGATCCGTCAGGCATTGAATGTATACCGGATGCGTCTGCTTGGCGCGAAGGTACATGCAGTGGAAAGCGGAACCGGTACTCTGAAAGATGCGGTCTCCGAGACATTCCGTGAGTGGACAAGCCGGATTGACGATACACATTATGTACTTGGTTCGGTTATGGGACCATATCCATTTCCGACGATTGTGCGTGATTTCCAGTCGGTAATCAGCCGCGAGATCAAGCAGCAGATCATGGAGAAGGAAGGCAGACTTCCGGATGCCGTGCTTGCCTGCGTTGGTGGTGGTTCCAATGCGATCGGTGCATTTTACCATTTTATTGAGGACAAGAGTGTGCGTCTGATCGGTTGTGAGGCATCTGGACGAGGCATAGATACATTCGAGACAGCAGCAACCTTAAATACCGGACGCCTTGGAATCTTCCACGGCATGAAATCTTATTTCTGTCAGGATGAATACGGACAGATCGCACCGGTTTATTCGATTTCCGCAGGTCTTGACTATCCGGGTATCGGACCGGAGCATGCATATCTGCATGATATCGGCAGAGCCGAATATGTGGCAATCACAGACGATGAGGCGGTTGATGCATTTGAATATCTCTCGAAAATCGAGGGAATTATCCCAGCCATTGAGAGTGCGCATGCGGTTGCTTACGCAATGAAGCTTGCACCACAGATGGACAAGGATCAGATTATGGTTATCAATATTTCCGGACGTGGCGATAAGGACGTAGCAGCGATCGCCCGTTACAGAGGGGAGGATCTTCATGAGTAATATAGCAAAAGCATTTGAACATGGAAAAGCGTTTATTCCGTTTATCACATGCGGATACCCGGACTTAGAAACAACAGAGAAAATCGTTTATGCAATGGTTGACGCAGGGGCTGACCTGATAGAGCTTGGAATCCCATTTTCAGACCCGACGGCAGAAGGTCCGGTTATTCAGGAGGCAAATATCCGTGCGTTGACCGGCGTGGATAAGGTGACGACAGACAAGGTGTTTGATCTGGTGCGCAAGCTGCGCCAGAAGGTTACGATTCCGATGGTATTTATGACTTACGCAAATGTTGTATTTTCTTATGGTTCAGAGAGATTTATCTCGACTTGTAAGGAAATCGGCATCGATGGATTGATCCTGCCGGATATTCCATACGAGGAAAAAGAAGAGTTTGATCCGATCTGCAAGCAGTATGGTTTGGATCTTGTATCCTTGATCGCGCCGACTTCACATGAGCGGATCAGCATGATTGCGAAGGAAGCAAACGGATTCGTCTACTGTGTTTCTTCGCTCGGTGTAACCGGAACAAGAACGGAGATTACAACCAATGTCGGCGAGATGGTCGAGCTTGTGAAGAAAGCGAAGGACATTCCCTGCGCAATCGGATTCGGAATCTCAACGCCGGAGCAGGCAAAGAAGATGGCTGCCTCCGCAGATGGCGTCATCGTCGGAAGTGCGATCGTGAAGATCATCGCAAAATACGGACGCGAGGCTGCACAGCCGGTGTTTGAGTATGTAAAGAGCATGAAGGATGCGATCTCGTAGAGGGGAATTATTGATGCATCTCGGAGGAATTATTGATAGTTTCCGGGATGGCTGATACATTTGGAAGAATTATTGATTTGGGCGTGAATCCGGAAATTGAATTGTAAAAACCCACAGGATGGGCGTAATCTACTGAAAAAAGAGGATTGCGCCCATTTTTGCATGTTGAAAATGAATTCATGAGCAAGATATGGGCGTAAGAATGAGAAATCCGGATGCTACGCCCACGTGGTGGGTTTTCGAATCAAAATGAGTTTGAAAAAGCCCAAGTTGAAAATCTAGTAACAAATGAAAATCTAGTGACAAATGAAAATCTGGTAACAACATATAAGAATTTATGGAAATGGCTGTTGGAACTGGATGGAATTATGGTGATTTATGTGCAAATTACAAGTTATGTGCAATCCGCCTATAATACATAAAATATGAATGTAATTTTATATGTATGCGTGATAAAATAGAGAGCGAGAACTTTAATTTTCTGTTACTTATAAAGATGTGAGAAATTTAGTTTTAGCAGACGGACAAAATTGAATTCTAAATGGCAAGAAATATTCCTTTAATAGGCGTATCATTTAACCATACAGAAGAAAGGAAGTGAATGCATGGAATGGCTGACTGCAATCAGAAAATCTATTGATTATATAGAGGAACATTTGAATGATAACATCAGTGCGCAGGATGTGGCAGAGCAAGTGTATGTATCCCCTCTGCATTTTCAAAGAGGTTTTTTGATTATGACCGGATATTCTATATCAGAGTATATTCGTAATCGTAAGCTATACATGGCGGCGCTTGAGCTGAAAAAGGCGAATAGGAAAGTAATAGACGTGGCATTTGATTATGGATATGACACACCGGACAGCTTTACGAAAGCGTTTACCAGATTTCATGGGATTTCCCCTGTGCAGGTAAAACAGGGCGGCGATATAAGAACCTTTCTTCCGTTGAGTGTAAAAATTACAGTTCAAGGAGGAGATAAAATGGACTACAAGATTACAAAAATGTTTGGATTTAAGGTGATAGGCTTTGCGAAAGAGTTTTCCTTTGATACGGCATATGAGGAAATTCCGAAATATTGGGATGAAATCTGTGAAAAATATGCGGCTAATGTATATGCAGGTAATCCACCTGCAAATCCATATGAAAAGGCATTCGTGGAAAATTGTATAGGAGAATATGGCATTTGTATTGATGACGGAAAAGCAGCTGATAAGGGAAAATTTACATATCTGGTTGCAGGTAAATATGCCGGTGGAGAAGTTCCGGAAGGAATGATGCTATATGAGTTTGAACAGGGGGAATGGGCGGTGTTTGACTGCGTAGGAGCAATCCCGGAGGCACTTCAATCACTAAATACCAGAATATTTAAAGAATGGTTACCGGGTAACGCTGATTATGAGATAAGCGGAAATGCGAATGTGGAATGGTATGACTGTGTAAATGGAGAAAACACAGATGCTGATTACCACAGTGCTATCTGGATTCCGGTAAAAAGAAAATAATTCAGAATCTAACACAAAAGCGAGGAAAAACATGAACATCACAGTATATTTAGGAGCCTTTGAAGGAAAGGATGCGAGCCTGAAGCAGGCAGTGCGGGAGCTTGGAACGTGGATTGGTGCGAGCGGAAATGCGCTGGTATATGGCGGATCAAAATCCGGATTGATGGGGGAAATTGCAGAGAGCGTCCTACAGGCTGGCGGCACGGTGACAGGCGTGGAACCGAAATTTTTCATGGATGCGGAATTGCAATATGACAACTTGACGGAACTTATAGTCACAAAGGATATGACGGAGCGGAAAACGAAGATGATCGAACTGGGGGATGCATTTATCGCATTTCCGGGCGGCACAGGAACGCTTGAAGAGATTTCGGAAGTGATGTCGAAGGTGTCGCTGAAGCAGTTGGACGCGCCATGCATCTTGTATAATCTGAATGGATATTATGACAGCTTGAAAGCACTGCTTGCGCATATGATCGAGATGGGACTCTCGACACCAGAGCGGCAGCAGGGTATCTATTTTGCGGATTCCCTGGAGGAAATCAAGCAGATAATAAACAGATATTGAGATGTTGGGTCAGGTAATAAAGATGCCATAGGATAGATGCTATACGCTATGTACATGTATATCTGCTTGTTAATACTTGAAAAAATATAGTTTTATATAGGGTTTCCTGTGGGATTTTGAACATTCTTAGGTTTGCTATAATTTGTTGAATGTGTTACAATTATTCTTGTGATTAAGCAATTTGTTGTACAAATTTCACATAATGTATGAATTTTGTATACGAGCAGGAATTGTGTGATTGAAAGGAGAATGAATTATGGCAGTGAATCGTTTTGTATTGAATGGAATTTCTTATCATGGACATGGCGCGATTAATGAGATTCCTGGTATTGTGAAGTCAAAGGGATTTAAGAAGGCATTTGTAGCGTCTGATCCGGATCTGGTGAAGTTTGGCGTGACAGCGAAGGTGACCGATCTACTGAAGGAAAATAGCATAGAATATGAGTTATATTCTGATATCAAGCCGAATCCGACGATTGAGAATGTATTGCATGGTGTCGATGCGTATAAGGCTTCGGAAGCTGATTTTATGATCACCATTGGCGGTGGTTCATCCATGGATACAGGAAAAGCAATCGGTATTATTATCAACAATCCGGAATTTGCAGATGTTCGTTCTCTGGAGGGCGTTGCACCGACGAAGAAGCGGACGGTATTTACGATTGCGGTACCTACAACCGGTGGTACGGGTGCAGAGTCAACGATCAATTACGTAATTACGGATGTAGAGAAGAAGCGTAAGTTTGTATGTGTGGATCCGAACGATATCCCGGATGTTGCAGTGGTAGACCCGGATATGATGGCATCGATGCCGAAGGGACTGACTGCATCAACCGGAATGGATGCACTTACACATGCAATTGAAGGTTATACAACCGCAGGCGCATGGGAGCTGTCAGATTGTCTGGATTTAGAGGCAATCAAACTGATTGCAGCGAACTTGAGAAAAGCCGTAGAGAACGATCCGGATGGTCGTGAGGGCATGGCACTTGCACAGTATGTAACAGCGATGGCATATTCGAATGTAGGACTTGGAATCGCACATTCCATGGCACATACACTTGGTGCGGTATATGATACACCACATGGTGTCGCCTGTGCGATGATGCTTCCAATCGTCATGGAGTTCAACAAAGAATATACAGGAGAAAAGTACAAATCCATAGCAGAAGCATTTGGAATTGATACGACAGGCATGGATCAGGCAACTTACAGACAGGCTGCAATCGATGCGGTTCAGCAGTTGTCTATCGATGTTGGAATTCCGACAAAGCTGGAGAAGCTGAAGGAAGAAGATCTTCCGTTCTTGTGTGAATCTGCTGCAGCGGATGCGTGTGCACCGGGCAACCCTAGACCGGCAAGCTTAGAGCAGTTTGAGGAGATGTTCCGTAAGCTGATGTAAGTAGAGCAGTTTGAGGAGCTATTCTGTAAGCGGATATAAATGGTTGTGTGATGATTGCTAATTAAATTAAAACATAGCTACACAACGAAACTATAAAAATGAATTTCTAAATCATAAGAGGAGTCTTCATCTTGGTGATGTTATTTATCACAAGATGTTGGCTCCTTTTTGCGCAAAAAGTATTCCCATTTTTACAATGCTATGATAAAATAAGTTAGATGAAACTAACTTAAAAGAAAAACAAAATTACAACCACCAGACGGGCACAAATAAAAGTAGTATATGAAGCAGAATAGAAGGGGAGAGAAACCATGAAGGTAACAACGTTAGATACACAGGTGGCAGAGCAGATCGGGCACGCGTTTGGATATTATGACTATGGAGAGGAAGTCGGAATGGGCGCATTTTACCGCAGCAAGGATGCGGTCGCAACGTATATTGCCGGGTATGTTCGGATGGCATTTGAAGGCGGTATGCTCTATGCGACAAGCGAGCGGGGCGAGGGTTATATTGCTTATAAGGTGCCGGGACAGAAATTGAAGCTTAGAGCAGGCATGCAGCTTGTAAAAGCATTGTTTCATTCAATGAGCCTAAAAGAATTGATTCGGATGGGACAGGGAGTTTCCAAGGGAGGAACGTCGCTGCAGGATCGGATGAAAAAAGAGAAGAAACCTTATATATTTGTCGGCATGGTCTGTGTGCCGGAACAATATCAGGGACAGGGTTACATGCGGAAGGTGATGGAGCTTGCCTACGCAGAAGGCAACCGGCTGCAGGTTCCGGTGCTTCTGGAGACAGATGCGAAGTCGAAATGCGACAAATACATGCACCTTGGCATGCAATTAGATGGTGTACGTAATTTAGGAAAATATGGAAAATTATATGATCTGGTCAAATATCCGGATTGATTTATCCAAGATGACCGTGGTATTTCCTGAGATAGTATACGCCGGAAATACCACCCGGAATCCCAATCCAGAGTATCATAGCACCAGATGTCACAAGCCCAAAATCTGGAACTGTCAACGTGCAGGCGACATACAGCAGGACAATGGGAAGTGAGATATGCCCCAAAATGTTATGTGCAATTTTCCATGTCTCTTCGTCCCGTATGGTCCAAGGCAGTCGCAGCCCTGTGTACCGGTTGTATGGAATTCTTGGACATAGAATACCGGATGCAAGCATGATACAGCTTATAAAAGACATTGCAAATATTTTCTCGCCATTTTCAGAAAACGTTATAACATCAAGTGCTGTCAGACAGGCAACAAGAATCCCGATTATCAAAAATCCAATATTGATAAGTGTGGTCACGCGAAGGGTGCCAATACGCAGATCATCTGTAGTTTCATTTGTCAATAGAGCAAGATTACGATACAAAATGATGGCTGCGCTGATCATGCACATACCGGTTAACAGGAGAGACACCAGTTCGTTTTTTACAATCAATGCAACCAGCATGGCTAAGAATGTAAGAAATAAAATAGTACCTCTTTTTCTGCCAGCCTGAAGACGATTTCTTTCTTGCTGATTTTTCAGAGCCAGTTGTTCATTCAGGCCGGCTAATTGATCGGCAAGTGCCTGATGATTGTTTGGTTCTGTTTCTATACCGAGCAGCTGGCTGACCGATACGCCAAGCACATTTGCGAGACGAATCAGCACATCGGCATCCGGAACGGATAAACCGTTTTCCCATTTGGACACAGTCTGGCGGACAACGTGTAGCTTCACAGCCAGCTCTTCTTGACTGAGTCCTTTTGCTTTTCGGAAATGTTTGATATTTTCGTGGATCATTATTTCACGTCCTTTCCTGTGTGGTAAGCATAGCATTATTATACGAAGCGTTTATGGCGGATGCAAGCAATGAAAATTAACATTGGCAAAAAGACGGTGAAAACCAAAAAACAGACTTGACAAGTAGGTTAGGCTAAACTAACATAACAAGTGCTGTGGAGCTCATTTTTTATAACATAACAAATCGTAACAACTGTTATGTCTAAAAAGAAAAGCACATAAAAATCAGGTAAGTGCAAAAGGAATAAAAGGAAGCGAGGCAATCACATGAACGAAAAAACAAAAGTACAGGTACAGGGAGTTCCGGAGACAATGCTGCAGACATTATATGCGAGAGCGCAGGAGTCTAAGAAACCGAACCATCATATCTACGACGAGCGGGCAATCGAGGTTGTATCCCGTCTGGATTATGATTTTTCCAAGGCAGAAAGCGATAAGGCGATGAGCTTAGGCGTAATCGCGCGGACGATCGTGCTTGATAAGCTGGTCGGAGATTTTCTGTCTCACTATCCACACGCGGTTGTCATGAATATCGCATGCGGTATGGATACACGCTGTTATCGGATGGAAGGAAAATACGACCGCTGGTATAACATTGACCTGCCGGAGACGATGGCAGTTCGGAGTCGTTTCTTCGAGGAGCAGGGGCCGATCTTCCAGATTGCAAAATCTGCTATGGACGCAAGCTATATGGAAGACATCGAGTATCATGGCGAGCCGGTGCTGGTGATCATTGAGGGCTTGACGATGTATCTGTCCGAGGCGGATGTCAAGCAGATATTCGATATTCTTGACAAGCGGTTTTCGAAAGCAGTCGTGCTTGTAGAAACGATGTCGCCGTTTGTAGTAAAGCATATCAAGGAGAAATCCATCGAGAAGAGTGCGGCGAAGTTTTCATGGGGCGTAAAAAATGGTGCGGCGTTGGAACAGGTAATTCCTCGTTTTAAGAATAAGCGTGATGTAAGTCTGGTTGAGGGGATGAAAGTATTGATGCCGATTTACAAGGTGATCGGGAAAATCCCGGCAGTACGAAATTTCTCAAATAAAATCTGTGTGATGAAGAAATAGTGATATAATAATTTTGTCATGCAAATAAGCAATAAGGAGAATCGATAAATGGAGCTTCGGGTATTACGCTATTTTCTGACCGTGGCGAAGGAGCAGAGCTTCACGAAGGCTGCGGAACAATTACATATCACACAGCCAACGCTGTCAAGACAGCTTGCAGCATTGGAGGAAGAGCTTGGAACCGTGCTGTTCAACCGTGGCGGACGGAATGTTACGTTGACCGACGAGGGAATCCTGCTCAAGCGGCGAGCCCTTGAAATCATCGATCTCGAAGATAAGATCCGGGAGGAATTCAAGGAAAGTCAGGTCGTCGATGGAACAATCACGATTGGATGCGGTGAGTTCGCAGCAGTGGAGCTGCTGGCACAGATCTGCGAGCGGTACCGGGCGAAATATCCGATGGTTCAGATCCGGGTGCATACCGGAACAGCAGATACGATCTATGAGATGATGAATAAAGGACTGGTAGACATCGGGCTTTACATGGAGCCGGTGAATCTGGAAGGACTGGATTATATCCGTTTTCCGGAGAGTGACCACTGGGTTGTAGGCATGCGACCGGACGATCCGCTGGCAGAAAAATCATATATTACGAAAGAGGACTTATTGCCGTTACCGCTGATATTGCCGGAACGGTCGGGCGTACAAAGTGAGCTTGCGAATTGGTTTGGCAAGGACTTTGCGAAGCTGAACATAGCATTTACAAGTAATCTCGGTACAAATGCAGCAATCCTGGCGATGCAGGGGCTTGGTTATCCAATCTCCATTGAAGGCGCCGGCAGATACTGGCGATCTGATTTGCTTGTGCAGAAAAAGCTGTATCCGGAGATCACGGCAAGTACTGTGATCGCATGGCGCAGGAACATTCCGTACGCGCAGGCTGTCCTCAAATTCATTGACGAGATCAATGCCTTTCAGGCATAATAAAGCATTCAATGTAAGTATTAGACATAATACAATACAATAATTATAATCAAGGTGTAGGAAGAAAGAGACTACACCTTTTTTAGTAAGTGTTAGTAGTATTGCGGAGCATATAGTGATTAGTGTATGTGTCTGTATTTCATTTCAGAAATATGAATATGTTTGGAACTTAGAAGAACTCGATGTTCTGTAATTATCCAGCAATGTTTGAACACGATGTTCAAACAAGCCGCCACTGAGCCACGGATGGCGA
>ENA-OROO01000365-OROO01000365.1-human-gut-metagenome-genome-assembly--contig:-NODE-365-length-30120-cov-4.956561_pt1 | contig 30120 bp, 31 predicted proteins | sample MGYA00242130_ERZ509052 | MGnify/ENA primary metagenome ERZ509052 (study PRJEB26280, sample SAMEA2338730) | human gut metagenome | biome: human gut; feature: human-associated habitat; material: faeces... | reverse complement strand
GGACATCTTGGCGGTTTAAACTTTGCTAATTTGGGAACATGCGGACATTCATTTTTTCTTTTATGATTTGGAAGTCACACCGCATATTTTGGATAGTATCCACGTAACAGTTATAAGTTTCTATGTTTGACTGGATGTCCGGACAAGTGCTTGTTTCTTCCATTTTGGGATATTGTTTCAGTAGGAGCGCTTTCATTTCATTAAATATTTTTGCTCCCTCAGGATTATTCAAGTTAGAGTGCGCGCCGAATTTCTGATAAAGTGTGATATATCCCGCTTTGATGTTTTTTACTTGAGTGGCTGCAGCCTGTATCTCTTTTTCCTTTCCGAAGCAAGGATCTCTTTTGATGGAAATATTGTATTTGCGGTTCAAGTCTGTTTGAAAGAAGAGATCATATGTAATCTTTTTTTGACTTGCCTGTTCACTCATGACGAGTATATCTCTAAGAGTGATAGATATGTCGGCTGATTGATAAAGGATGTCAAATGTTTGTTCAATGTAGTCGTTCACCATTTTGTATTCAGTAGGCTGTGGCTGGAGTCCTTCATATTCAATCCAGTGCTTGAAGATGTGTTTCCTTTTGGGCTCGATTGATTTTCTCAGGGATTTCGCCATCTTGTATTTTGCCTTTTCGTCCGATTCCACTACGTAAGGTAGTCTGTCGGGATGGAGTTTATGGAAACGGACGGCATGTGAGTAGCGTACGTTGTCTTGGAAAACGAAAAGTTTCCGATAGGATATCAGGTTAACCGTTAGTCTGTTGTTAGGTTCATTGAAGCTGATTTTTACCAGAAGGTCCATGTCGGTTGTTCCCGGCATAAGTGAGATATGATCTACGTATGGAGCATTTCCAGCTACTTCAATTTGCTTGACCGTTTGTGCTTTCAGGTTACTGCTGAAGCAAAATAGGATAAGGATATATATGACATTATTCAGGGATTTCATGTTTCAGCATTTAAATATATGAGCAAAAATACGAATTTAAATTGAAAAACAATTGTTCTATTGCCTTATTTTAAAGCAGGTTACTGATTGAAATAAATCCATCCTTGAGGTTCTCCTTGTTTGACCACCCATTCTGCCACTTTCAAATCTTCCGGGTAGGGAGGTTCTAGAATGGCATGATAGCGGTCATAAGTCAAATAGTGTCCGATACGTTCTACGCACCAGGCCAGACTGGAATAGGTGTCAGGGTTATTCAGACATACTCTCCCAGCGAAATTTCCGAAATACCTGATGTTGGGATGCCACGGATGGGGGATTGTTTGTCCTTCCTTATCATATGTCAAGAAATAAAATTCGGCAGGTGCATCCACGCAGGGGTAATTTTCTGGCAGGTAGATGCGCATGAGAAAGGTTGAAGCGAAAATAGGCTTATTGGCAATGCCGGGCTCATTCAGCCGTTCAAGTTGTTCGACACCGCAAATGGAGTGGATATGGTAGGTTATCAGATACATAGTGGGTAACCCTTGTTCATTACGCCTCATAATCTGATACTCAATTGTATCTCGTTGCTCAAGGGCATGATCCAGCTGGCTCCATTCATGGAGCAGTCTCCGGTTTCTTCCATTCAAATGCTGAGAAGAAAAATCTTGCCAATTCATGGGATATGTTCGCATGTTGAATACTGTCAGTGTATATGATCATTTATCCGGGAAAAGGATCAGGAATTAAAAAAACAGTATCTCCATTGTTGACGTTGTAATCTGCCAATGTCTGGTCTGTTTTCCCAATCCTCGGTCTGAGCACACGTGTCTCATGAGTCGTAGTATCTTCTTTTCCGAAAAAATAGTCTAAGGGAGCACCTGTCGCGTCTATGGATGGGAAGTCGAAAATGAGCCGTCCGTCTTTTCCGATGGCATGACGCAGATTATTCATCAGGGTACTTAAGGGAGCCTGTGGGTTCATGATGCGGAACCTTACTTTTTTGTCTTTATATACGATGTCTAAAAAGAAATCTTCCATTGTTATGTTTTTGTTTGGATTGCAAAAATAATAAATTAAAGGTTTTCATCGGTCCTGTTTGTCAGAAGTTTTTCTGATTGCTTTCTTAGTTGATCTCAATGCTGACCTGAACCGGAAGAATGTTGGTGCTTCTCACTTCAATCATTTTTTGCAACAACATTTCTGTCATCGGTATTTTCTCCTGAAAACTTCGTTTGATGTAAGGGTCGTTTTTCAGGGATATGTAAACCTGAGTTTCCAGTCCGCAATGGTTGCGTTCTGTGCGGCGGCTGGTTCTGACTCTTATGCTTGTTATCATGTCGTTCGTAATGCCAAATCGGATACCCAGTTCGTTATAACATAAAATTTTGATATCAGCCGGTGTTACAATTCGGTCGTTGGTTGTCAGGTAATAGCGTGTAAGTGTGTTTTCTGCATCTATGTTTTGTACTTCGTCAAAACCGGGCATTGGTTCGGCTACCAATTTGACGCTTGTGAAATATCCATTTGCCAGAAGATTGAACTGGCTTTTCTTGTTCAGCAAGCCATTGACAGTACTACCGTTGGTGACCAGATAATCTATGTGGAGACTTTTGTCTTTGGGATGGAAGCCATTGCCGTTCTTGAGCATCAGATAGAGATTCGGTGTATAAATGTTCGGGCTCTTGGCCAATCCTTCCGACATCTTTTTAAGCAGAACGTAGAAATTGTCCATGAAGTTGCCTTCTCGAAGGGAGTCGATACCCTGAAAGGCATAATAATCGGAGGAAAAGCGATTGATAAGCGTAGTGGCCAATTTGACCAGATGTTCTGGATTGAAACGGCTGGCTGTCATCTTGCGGATTTCAATGGGTTCTTCTTTGAACATTTGCGTATCCTCAGGTCGGAGCAAGTGCAGGAATTGCCAGTTGGTGGAAAAATTATTTGGCCCGTTTAGGCGTGTAATGGGGGAACTGGACGAGAGGGTGGCAGATGCGATGGAAGCATTGGCCAGAATGGTGCAGTTCAAGGATAACAGTTCCTTGTCGAACAGGAACTGGTCGTCAGTACCAAAGAATTCAAAAACCAGCTCCAGCTTTTCGTTCGGTAGAGACATGGCAGACGGAGCCTTATAGGTGTCTATTGCAAACAGCCGTACGTTTTGTCTGGCAAATAGGTCAAACCAGATGTGGCGTGGCTGGAAAATGGGCGATTGGTTGTAGATTAAGTTCTCCAGTGAGAAACATCTGTCCAAAGGCAGGTCGGCGTAATCCCACGGTTTGATGAGTGGAAGCGGATGTCCGTTAGCAAAAACTTTCAAATCCTGGAAATGAGGATTGCCAATCAGGAAGGTCATACCGGACAGGTTGTTGACTGGTTCCTTGAATTGCAGAACCACTTTCCAGCGGCGGTTGTCCATACGGACTATTGAGGATATTTTGCTGTTGAATACACGTGTACTGAGAAGCGGAATAAAAGTGAACGGCGTGTCCTGAAGGGAGAAGACTGTTCGATGATCCAGCGTCTGGGTTACAATGCTTTCACTAGGTGTTACTTCTACGCCAGCCGTTGCCGGAAGTGCGTGAGTCCGTTCATAGGGGACAAGCATCTGTTCAAGCTCATAAAGGATTTCGGTCTTAAGTTGCTCGATTTCGTTGTCAATTTCGTTTGCCTGATATGCCAGTGCTGTCAGGAACAGGGAAAAAACCGGGTCTTGCTCAATACCTTCCAGGTGTTCACTGTTGGCACTTTGTTCCCAAACAGCTATGGCTTCTTTGATAATTTCTTTTGCCCTTTGGCGTGTATTGAATATCGTATGTTTCATTTCTGTCTTATTTAAATTATGGTCTGGAAGTCCCTTCAGGGAAGTTAGTTCCACAGGTTAATACTGGTCGTGTACTTGTAGGGAGCATTAGTCTCCACAAGTCTGCCTTCAACAACGATTTGAATCAATTTTTGACTTTTGAGGTATGTCATGGAAACGGAAACTTCAGTCAGTCTGTTCTCGTATTGTTCGATGGCTTTTTTCAGATCTACTGCAAACGTATTGAGGTTTTTGGAGTTCCCTGAAACTTTTTTGTCATAGAGTCTTGAGGTTGAGTCGTCTTGTGGCGATGAGTCATAAATGACTCCTTCTTTTTCGTTGAATATCTCGAATTTCAGATTATTGAATATGAATCCGAACTCAGGGTCTGCACTACAGCCTCCACATGGTGTGCTCAGCAGCAGTTCGATGAATGCGTCGATGGTCATTGACGGATTGGGAGAGTAGGCCAGACGCCCATTTGTTACTTGTAAAGGTAGTAAAACGTTCATGACATACTTTTTAAATTAATGGTGTAAATTCATCTTCCTCTTCTTCAACTGGTACATACAGAGCATTGTATAGGCTTTCATACAGGTTCTTGTACAGGTTTTCGTACAGCTCTTCCGATAATTCTCCCGACAACAGGCTGTGGAGTTCGGTTTTGAGTTGTCCATTAATATAGTCAGTCAGGCGGATAGTCAGTTCTTCGGAAATTTCAGCATAGAGTTTGGCTTTGAGTTCAGTGTAGAGCTGTTCATGGAGTTCAGGGCGCAATCGTTCGTACAATTCCGCCTTGATCTGTGCTTTCAGTTCGTCAAAGTTGATGGAATGGTCTTCCAGAACAACTTTGTCAAGAATGTTTGCTGCGTTATGCAGATAGCTGTCCAGCCAATCCAGCCAGTTGGCTATGTCATATACCGAATAAACCGGGATGGTTGCTGGTGCTTCGGTGTTGGGTCTGACAATGTAAAAGTCTACAGCCTGGACTATTTCGTAGGTCAGCTGGATAAATGGGCGTGTCCGGCCTTGAGTGTCATAACTTTTTAACAGAAAGGCATAACGCTGGAAAGCACGTTTCCCTTCTCCTGACTCCAGATTTGGGTGTTCGGCCAGTAAACTGACTTTCTTTGTAAGTTGTTCCACATATGGTTGGAAGCGTTTGTCAGACGATAGATATAGACAAGGAGGAATGTAAGATTCGTCGATGGAAAAAATGCCGTCGCTGACTTTGAACTTCATGACCGGGAAGAAGTCTGTTCCCTCCAGCTCACTCAGGGAATAGATGCCATATGTGTATTCCGGTCGTACAAAGGGTATTTCCTTTACGTCGAATTCCAGTTCCTTTTCGCCGAAATTACAGGCCAGGTAGTATTCGTTTCCATATACCAGCGGGATGGTTACTACAACTTTTTCGTCAATGTGCAGAATTTTCCCTGAGGGGAGTAGGGCCATGCAGGACAGGTGCTCAATTTCCAGTTTGTTGCGGACAAAGCCACCTTGCGTAATGAATTCAGTGAAAGGTATGAGGCCGAATTCATTTCCGTTGACGGCTCGGGTTGCCGCTTGTTGTCTGTGACGCAGGTTCTCGTCCAGCTCCAGAAAAGTTTGGGCGGAGATTGCCATGCCGGCTTTCCAGTCTATTCTTGAGTTAATGTTCATAATGGGTTCCTGTTAGTGTCAATATGCTGGGTTGATGAATGTTCGTGGGTCTCTGTATTATAATCCAGTGTCAGGGCATCTCCCAAAACAAAGGGATGATTATGATGTTTGATGACAATGGCGCAATGCGTGTCGAAAGGAATGAACCATTCGCGGATAAAATCGGCAAACGGATCTACGGTCAGTTTTAGCTGGTTGTACGCCTCTGTTGTAAGATCTGGGACAATCAGCTGGAAGGTGATGGCAGGTTGCGAATATTCGTTTCCTTCGTCCCATGTATATCGGCCGGTCGTCATCTCCACAGGGCAACCAAACAAGCATTTCAGCAGAGTATGTAAAAAGCTGAAGTCAGCACGCAAATGGCTGACAAGGAGAAGCAGTGGGGCTGTTTTCCGGATGTATGGGTTTTTCTCCTTTTCCAGTTCGTAGTCGAAATAATATTTAAGCAGCAGGGCCAGTTTTTCGCTCGACAGTTGTGATGTTTCTTTCTCGATGTGAAGGCGGAATCTGAAGTTCAGGGTATCTACAGGCTTGAAGAGATCTTTCAGAAGTTCCTCTTTCTTTTTGAGCTGTTCGTATTTCTGTTCGAAGCCCTTGCCTTTCAGGATATTGTCGGGGGCAATAATTCCTTGGGGAAGCAACCGGAGAAAACCGTCGCGAGACAGACGTACCGTTTGTCTGTCCTCTTCGAACGACAGAATATCCGGACTATAGTTTCGATAGAATGCGCCGGCATATTCCGCTTGCCACTGATCTGTATGATCAGGGAAGAGGTAATTCAAGAGGAACTCCGCGCTGATGTCAAATGGTTTTGGATCGTTCATCATACCTGTCTGCTTTGAAATAAGAAGGTTGAGTAATTTCGTTCATCGGCCAGTTCCACATAACGGTTGCCGTTTTCTGTCCGCACGTGCAGTATGCTCCACGGTGGAATACCGATTTGAGAGAGTGTCAGATCCCGATAAGGGAAGTGACTGTCAATAGCTTTTATCTCATGTTGATAGAAGGCGTGGAAAGGAAGGTGACGTAATGTAGGTTCTTCTTCCAGAAATTGTGCAATGGCGTAGTCTGGCAGCATGACGGTTACTTCTCGGTCGTCTTTCCGTATGGTCAGGTAGTCCACAAAACAGTGGTCTCTAAGGATAATTTCCACATCGTTGCATCCCAATTGCCCGGCCAGATTGTCCAGTGCTTCACCAATCGGGCTGTCTGTTGTGAGATCTGCTTTTTCTATTGGCTCCCATTGTTCATGCACGGGGCATTCTTCATCGTAACCCGTAAAGCCTGCGATACGTGCAGCCAGGTGTTGGCCTTCGTAGTAGAACATCTTTCCGCATAGCGAGGTTAGTTCTCCACTGGCCAGTTCATCGGGATGTAACAGCTTGATGGCTTCCTGTGCTTCTACAGCACCGATGATAGAGGCGATAACAGGTGTAGTCGGCACACGGTTCGCCTGTTCGTTTCGTTGGATGGATGCACTGCATGACAAACGGTACGACATGTCTTTCAGTGCTTCTGGACCAAGGTTGCAGGCGTAGCAATTCTTGCCGGGCATAAATACTCGTGCTGTGCCTTCCAGGCCGTCTATGCCGCCGTCTACCCAGGGCACACCGACCCGCATGCAAAGACGGTTCAGGCAGTAGCGTGCCCATCGGTTGTCTACACAACCTACAACGACATCCATCTGGCGTAGCAGGCCTAGTCCGATATCGTGGCAGATGTCACACTCCAAAGGCAGAACTTGAATGGAAGGGTTGATTTCGCGGATACGTTTGGCCGTTACGGTTGCCTTGGGGCGACGGGCTTCGGCGTCTGCTTGGCTGAAGAGGATGGAACGGGTCAGGTTTGATGGTTCGATGGTGTCAAAGTCTACAACGACCAAGTGACCGACGCCAAATAGAGCCAAATTCTTCAGTACTTCGTTGCCGAGAGCACCACAACCCACTACCATGACATTGGCTCGTTCCAACCGCTCCTGCTTGAACCAGGAAAGCAGTGGAAACACGTCCGCACCCCAAGTGGGAGCTAAGGTCGGTATCGGGTCGTTTTCTTTCATTGCAAGATGATTTCTGTTGTTTGGCTGTTCAAATGTAGCAAATATTCGGGAAAGCCCCCAAATGATTGAGACAATATTTGGCAGAAAACGTGTAAAAAGCTTTCTTTTTTATATTTAACCGGTTGCAGCCATTCAGAAACGATGGAGGATAAAACGGAGAAAAGAATAGTTATTACCGATATTTCGTAAAGAAAATCGAAGAAGAGGAACGATTATTCCAGTATTTTTCCGTATGTTTGCAAGGTATGATTTCAGAAACAGTACGCATGAGATATGGGTGGATCATAATACTATGGTGCATGGCGGTTTTTCCCGTTATGGCACAGCGGATGCACGTAGAAGATTTCGGACGCTATAAGAAGCCGTTTCTGCACAAGGCATCTTTCACGACCGATAAACGGCAAGCCCTGCTCGACTTTTTTACTAATGAAAAAGGTTTTCAGTTCTTCGTGGAAGATGCGCCCGTAGCCGCAACCGAAGGAGAGGGAATGGTTACCTTGGCACTGCCTCACCGTACAGGTTCCCTCATTATCAAGCATCCTGTCTACGGGCAACTGGCCTGGAAGGTGCCCAATGGTGTACTGAAAAAAAAGAAGCACTATCATGCTTATCTCCATACTGAAAGTCTGGAGAAAGAATTCCGTCAGCAAAAGCAGTGGGCGCTGATTTCGACGGTGCCCGAACGTGCCATCGTTTACGTAGATACCGTTATCCATCCTCTTCTGGATGGAAATCTTTCTCTCTATTTACCATTGGGCCGGCATGTCTGCCGTATTGAGTCACCCTTCTATCAGACCTTGAATGATACCATCGAACTGACAGATATTGTCCGTTTCGAGAAGCGTTACGTATTGCAGCCCTTTTACGCCTATCTGACTGTGGAAACCGATTGGCCCGATGCGCGTATCTGTCTGGACGGGGATTCGTTGGGGCTGCAGCGTGTCGAAACCTCCCGTCTGATGCCCGGGCGATATCGCCTGACCGTCAACCAGGGTGATTCGCTCTACTACGAGCAGTGGCTGGAGCTGGCGAACGCTGAGCGCAAGGTGGTTGATTTGCATGGCATCGAATTGCGTCCGTTCCCACAGCTGGGACAGTCCATAGAAATGTCTGGATTTCCGGATGAGGTTTTGGCTGATTCTATGGCTTCGGACGGCCTTCAGGAACAGTCAGGACAATGGGCCGACGTACATATTACCGCCTTCGATGCCGACACCGAAATCTGGCTCAACCGCGAGCGGGTGGGACAAGGTGAATGGCGAGGAAATCTGGCACCTGGTTTTTATGCTGTCAGTTCAAGGAAAGAGGGACTGGACTCACGCACCGATTTCTTCTGGGTGGATGCGGGGAAGAGCGTGGAACTGAATCTGATTTCGCCTTTGGCTGACTATGGACTGTTGAACGTGTCGTGTGATGAAGTGGATGCCACTGTCTTCCTGAACGGACTTGCGATTGGTTCTGCGCCTTGTGTGCTTCGTAATCTGCCTGTCGGCCGTACTTATCGGGTCCGGTTGGTCAAGGGGCGCAAGGCGGCTGAAACGCTTGTCCGCCTGAGGGGGAATGACATTGTGAATGTGAAACTAAAACTGAAATAATAAACATAAGGAATACAAATGAGAATAACTGTGTATAAGCTGTTGCAGGAAGCCCAGCAGAAAATGAACGGATATGCGGTGTATATGAATTACCAGTTCATGCACTTCGGTGTGAAGGCCGAACCGGCTGCTCTTTTGTCAGTCGAAGTGGAAGTAGGTGGTGAGCGGATGAACTTGGAGGACGTGGCCGATGTGGCGATACCCCAGGACGACCAGTTTGCTTTGATTCCCAAGGAGCAGGACTTCCTGTTTGACATCTGCAAGGCTGTGGCTCAGGCACATCCTGACTATAAAATCGAACAGAAGTCGATGAATGGAGAAGAAGAGGACTCGTTGGATGGAGAAGAAGACCGGTACGTATTGTGTACAATGCCCAAAGTGAACGATGATCGTCATGACGTGGGGATGAATTATGTAAAGGCCATTTACGAGGAAATGACGGCCAAAATCGATGCGACTCATGCGGCATATGGAGCGAAGATTATCAAGCAATTGGCAAGTGCCAAGCCTGAGGAAATAGATGAGGCGAAGGAGGAACTCCAGAAGATTTATGATCAGATGAAAGATATATGCAAGTCCTATCGTGAGGAGAAAGAAAAACAGATAGAGGAAGCTTATCAGGACTATCTGAAAAAGAAGGCCGAGGCTGAACAGGCCGAGAGTGAACGGCAGGCCGCACGCGGCGAAGACAAAAGCTCGAAGTTGGACTTGAGCCAGTTTGTCAGTGAAGAATAAGAGTCAGTATCGACCGTATAATTAGGTTGCAACGACTGCACAATTTGGCCGCAATGACTGCACGATCGGGCAGAATCGACCGCACGATTCAACCTCAACGACCGCATGATTTTTTCTGAACGAATAGGGGAATACGAAAAAGCCAACTAATTCGCGTACTCTGTATATGAATTAGTTGGCTGATATTAGCTAATTTAATGAATGTTCCCAGTCATTCTGTGAAGTTTCGTATAATTCAGAGGTTGGTTGTTATTTCCCTTGTGAATCGCATGTATGACCGGGCATGTTGATGGAGATACTGCCACCATAGGCGCACATCAGCTTGCAGTTATCCAGCAGAGCCGGCATGTTGGTAATCAGTTGTTTGCCGCCCGGTGCCCAGGGAGCCATGATTACCGGGATGCAGGGCATGGGTGTCAGGACGCCCATCGCGGCCGAAGTGGCGGAGGCCACCATGGGGTTGCTCAGCGACTGGCACATGCCGAAGGGCAGGATGTTGACCATCGGAGCGAAATCCATAATGGTGGCTTTCGGCTTGTTCTGAATCATTGGCCGCAGGGGGACCGTTACCATTAGTGAGGAGGGAGCCATACCGAACGTGCACTTCAGCGTAGCACCCATGCAAACATATTTTGCCATAATCTTTCTGTTTTTATCCGTTGTTCGATTTCAGTTCTTCTTCACTCAGTTTCGCACCCAGCTTTGCGGTAGATGGTGCACCAGGCACAGAGATACCTTCGGTGGTGTAGGGGGTCTTGAACGACGAATTAACCTTCAGGTTCTTCATCTCGACTGTTTCGGCAGTGACGTCGGACTTGAATGTTGTCTTGCCCTGAGAGGTCATCTCACCATAGAGGGTTGTCTTGTTGCCGGAGAGTGCAGCGTCACCGCCACTCAGTTGCAGGATGGCTTTGCCGTCCTGCTGCAGCTCGACGGTGGTGTCGCCGAAGAGGCCCACCTTGTCCGAGGCCACCTGTATGCTTTTGCTTCGTGCCTTCTTGTCCCTTGCTCCTGCATAGACCTTCTCTGCCAGCAGGAGCAGACTGCTGCCTGCAGCCAGCTCCTTGTCGGTGCGCTTCTCCTTGTCCACATCCATTGCCTTCACCTCCACCGCCTTGGCGTTGGCAGCAATCGTTCCGGTAGCCTTGCCTTCAGTGTCGGTGGCGTTGAGGTTGATTTTTTCGGCGCGCAGGGTGAACGAGCCCTCCTTGGTCAGGCTCTTTTCTTCGGTCTTGTCGTCTTTCGTCTCGTAGTCCACAGCCTCTACCTGGATTTCCTTCGAGACGACGCGCACGCTGCCTTCGGCCGGTAGGTCAGTATTCTTGTCCGCTATCTTGGGGTTGGCGGTATTGATTTCCACGTCCTGCGAGCCCATGTAGATGTTGCTGTCCTTGATCAGTGCGCCGTCGTTGCCGTAGGAGGTGAGACTGATTTCCTTGCCAGCCAGTCCGATGCCCGCGCCGTTGTTGGTGCGCAGGTTGCCGTCGCCGTCGGTCGAGGTGAGGCTGATGCTTTCGGAGCGGAGCGAGATGAAGGTATCGGTACTTTTCTCTTTGAACGAAGACTGCAACTGGCCTGCCGCCTCTTTCTGCTCCTTGATGCTGTTCAATTGGCGGTTTGCCTCGGCAAGGCGGGAGAGGACGTTGAAGTAGCGGGTCATCGAGGTGTAGATGGTGCCGGATATGTTCCGGATTTCCTCGTGCAGTTCCTCGATGTCCATGTAGTTCGTTCGGGTCATTGTTTCGTCCAGATTCATAAGGTCCTGGTCGAACAGTTTGTCGATTTGCGAGATGAGCGACGACACTTCCGACTTGGCCTGGCTCGCTTCCTTCTTGAGGTCATTGGTTTGCGTGGTCAGCGCTGTCTCTTCTTGTTCCAGCTTTTCTTTGAGCGTTTCGCAGGGGAGTGTCGCGTTCAGGCTGATTTGTCCGTCGGTAGAGAGGGTAATGCCGCTGTCGGTGCCACTAAGACCATACGCCGGGAAGACATCATTAGCCTGCTTCTCGCTTCGGATGATGACATTCCGGGCTTGCGAGACAATCTCCGAAATATCTTTAGCCACATTCTCCTGCCCGTCCATTCCCGGATCTACCGCGATTTGGCGGATGCTTGCGGCACGGCTCACAATGCTTCCCACACCGGAAGCGCCTGCACCTACGCCGTCCAGGCAGATGTCTGTTCCCCGGAGAATGATTTTCGAGTGGCTGCCGCACAGCGTTCCGCTCTTATCTACATTACCGATGATGATTTCCGGAGCGGAGATGATGACGCGCTGGTCGTCGCGGACATACCGTCCTTTCTCCAGATGGTCTATCAGGTCGATTTTCATCTGCTGGACTTCGCTTTTATAGCGTCGAATTTCATCCAGATCTTTTTCCACGTTCTTCTGGAAATCGTCCAGAGCTTCCTGCCAGTATTTGAATTGTTCTGCGATTGTTCTCATGCTTGATGGTGTATATGTTATTGTATGCTTCTGAGTATTTGTTTTAATTTAGCGAGAGGGTCAGTTTCCGATTTTTTGTAATAATGGATCTCTTTGTTCTGGAAATTAAGGGTCTCGCCTTCCTGGTCGGAAAATAAGATTTTTCCAGCATCTTCATTGGTGTCCCATATATATTGGTCGAGCATACCATCCAGTTTATGAAGTCCTAAAAACTTCGATTTCATAATCCCCAATCTAGCATTATCTCGCTTTCTGAGTTGATCAGGAGCTCCGTTTTCATATGCTAAATTATTATTGATTAAATTGCCCCATTGTGTATTATCGTATGCTTGAATTTGTTGCCCTAAGCTGATTTTATTTACGCTGCAATGGGTACTGTCTTGGGTTTCCGTTGTGGTCTGATTGTTAATTAATAAATTTAGAATTTCATATACAAGTGCTCGTTTTAGGTTAACGCCTAAATCTTGCGGCCCATTATTGCTCAAATAATTTTGGGTAGTGGAATTGTCAAATAGATTTTTAAGTGAAGTTTCAATTATTTGAGTGTTGATTAATTGGCTTACAACGGTGTCCTGTAGATAAACATTTTTAAAATCAGCCCAAATTTTGTCTGACGTTAAATGCATGTCTTTTATATATAGAGCATTTTCGTTTAGCACGTTTACATAAGTTTTAATTTCCTTATAACGTTCTAAAGCATACAGTTTATGTGGTTGTGGTTTATTTTGCATTTGCACTGCATTAAAGGAATCGATATTGTTGGGATATAAAGAGGCAAAATCTTGAGGAATAGTATTTACATATTGATTTGTGAGTGCTGTTGCAGCAGCATGATACTTTGAGTAAGCGTCACTATATGCATCTTTTGCACTTAACATATTAGCGTTTATCGTATCAAATGCTTTCTTTGCTGCTTCAATAGCCTGAATTACATTGTTTATATGTATTGGTATTCTGTTCGTTGCCACAGGATTAGGATTATTAGGATTATATTGTATTGTTGTTTCGAATAGATCGGGTTTAAGATGTTTAAACGTATTTCTCAGTCCTAATTGTTTGACTGTTTGACGTCCGGCAATTTGAGCCTCTCCCTTGCCGGCTTCAAAACACAGGTACCTGTTGGATTTGATAAGCAGGGTACCACCACAGGGACGTAAAATAGTTTCGATTACAGTACGTATTAAATTCATGTCAATAACCTCTGTTTTTGATAAGACGTCGGTAAACATCGTCTTGCCAAAATCTTTCCATCCTTCTTTCCACTTCTTGTCTTTCATATGCCAGAAGTGGGATGCAATATTGTTTCCGGAGGAAATGGACAGATTATTACCCGCCACGATATCGATGTTTTTCCCTTCGATACGGACATTCCCGTTGGGCGCACTGATGGTGATGCCTGTAAAGGCATTGATATCTACTTTGCCCAAAGGGCTGTCAATGGAGATGGCACGTTTGTCCGACGACATGGATATGGAGTACAGCCCGTGTTCGTCTGTAAACTCGATGCCTCCCATCGCTTTCTTGTTGTAGTCCGGAAGTTTTCCTTTCAAAACAGTTGGATAAAAACTATTAATTGTTTTCCATAAGGGGATGAGTCCATTGAAGACATTCGTAGAGGCAGGAGGGTCGGAGAAGATGATGGAATGACCGTTTACGGATGAAATGACACGAGCTTTGTCCTGTTTGAAAGCGTATGGAACCGTCGATTCATCTTCTTCTGCTGCTCTTGTATAGAGCATGCCTTCTACGTAAGGCTTCTCAATATTCCCGTTCTCGTAGTTGATAATGGCTTCGTCGCCTATCTGGGGAAGGAAGTTGAAACCGCTGCCGTCCGAAGCCATGGGCAGGGCAATGCGGATCCATGGTGTAGGGTCTTCCGTTTGGCCTTGCCACGGATAGCGTACCCTTACACGGTTCATTTTCAAGGGATCCGTATTGTGCGTGATGAAGGCTCGTTGGGCTTTGGCCTCTCGGATGGGGCCGACAGGAGCGGCAGGGGGGAATACGAACTCATTCTCTTTGTATGGGATGACCTCGATGTCGAGGGTTTCTGTACCACTGTTGGCGCAGCCGTTCATCTGGACAACGATGTATTTCTCTCCGTCCAGCTCTATCAGGCTGCCCAGCGTGAGGGGGTAGAAATGGTCGCCCAATGCAATTTGGATGCGTGACCGTTCATTCGTTTCTATTCCCTTGCGGACAGTTTCATAAAATTCCAGACTGAAGGTTACGTAGCTGCTCAAAGTGGTGTTTTTATTCTCCTCTGATGTACTGAACGGATGGATGTGGTCGCCGTTTTTTCTTTCTTTTTTGTAAATATCATTTTCATTGTTGAAATATTCTGTTTCATAATTGTTATTAGCATCTGCAGCCAAGGCTAAACTGCTCATACTGGTTGCAAATGTACTGAATGCTACATTTGTGATTGCCTCAGCTATATTAGCTGAATTAACAATATCCGTAAAAACGTTGATAAGGTAACATCCCGGCCACAGGGCAAAATCTCCCCATTTGGTGTATTTATCTTTTGGAGGGAGAGAAGCCAAGTTTTCATCGGAAGCCAAGTAGGAATCCTGACACTGCAGATCAGCGACGTTAACTTCGTAATCGCTCCTTGATTTATCTTTTATTGTTATTGGTGTTCCTGATTGATCTGTGCCGGTTATATCTATTTTACCTCCTCCCTTTTCCTCAACATTGTAACCTTTCCCATACTCCGTTTGTAGCTTTTCTTCGTCAAGTGGCAGTAACGTGGGATAACGTTTTATTCTATTATCCTTATTTATAAGAGGATAATTATGATGGCTGCTTACGATATAGTTTTCTTTCCATGCAGTAGCTGTTTCATCAGAAAAATTGACGGAAACATACTCCGTAATGGGTGTTATGTCATCTTGTTCTTTATCATCCTTATCTTTTTTAGTCTTTTTTTCCCATCCGATATTGAAATATCCGTCCTCGTAATAGAGAAATTCTCCGCATCGGTTGCTGACTCTGACCAGAAAATCGAAGAAACTTTCGTTGTATTGCACGAGGTAGGGCTGGATAAATTCTTTGGTTTCTGACCCCATTTTATAAGTTAAGTACTTAGCCTTCGGTATGATAATAAATTGTCCTTTTTTTACTACTAGATTTTCTTCTTCTTCGTTTCTCTGTTTCTCTAGTTCTTTTTTCTTTTCAGTATCTGTTTCTTTTTCAATCTGCTCATTAAGTTCTTTGATCTTTTTTTGGGTAGCGTCAATATCTTCTATGGATATGCCTTTTAAGTTTTTATCTGTTATATTATTAGGCCAAAGCTCTTTGTTCAGAAAAATATCCTGAATGAATTTTTTACCTGTATAGGCTTTGCAATACGTATCCAGTGTAAGGAACTTAAACGGGTCGTAGGCTTGGAACGTAGCATAATAAACGTTCCCTTTTTTCTCGATTTGTATCCCGAAAATATAATAGTCTTTTGCAATGCTGCTACTCTTGTTATCAGCTTGGGCTGTTAATTCGATTTTTTTTCCTTTGAATGTGCTGTAAATAGCATTAACACCGCTACACCCTGTAATTTGCAACTTGAAGATAAGTTCTCCCGGCTTGTAAATCGCTTTCGAGTAGCTCAAACTTTGGAGTGTATAAGTCCATGTACTATTCCCAATAATGGTAGATTCTGTTGAACGTCCATCGTTTGAGTTATAACTTAATTCGATATTGTTATTTTCTTGTGGAACGTTGTGGATTGTTAAAGTATAGGAAGCCATGATGTTCTACTGTTAAGATTAGAAATTGATATACAGTTTCTTTTGATAGCTGTCGCTACCGATGTAGGTAATTGATTTGGTCAACAGTCTGATGCCGGTCATCATCAAGTTGGCATTTTCTTCTTCCTCTTCGGAAAAGAAGGGTGAAGTTTCAGGATGAGAAGCACCAAAGACTTCGTCTACACTGATGACGTAGCCAGTTACGATCAGTCCGCTGTCGTAGTCGCTCAATGTGTTTTCTCCTTCGTCTGTACGGAAGGTTGCGTTGAAAACGATCGAGAAACACGACTCTGTATGCTCGTCCAGCCGTTTGTATATTTCTTTCAGGTAACCATCCGGCAAGGATTTGATTTGGAGTTGCAGGATAGTAGTTTGGGTAGGGCCGTAAGGCATTCCCCTGTCATTCCTTTTTCTGGCACATTCATAATGGAATTGTTGCAGCGTGAAGCCTTGCTCTCTTTTGACTTTGGTTTCACGGATGTCGTCGAAATAAAGAGAGGCTTTCTGGTTATTTGAGATGTTTTGCATAGAAGGTCTTAATTTGAGGGTTTGCTTTATTGGAATTCAGTCTCGTCAATCTCCAGTTTCTTCACCATGATGCCCAGTTTGAGCTGATGGCGGTTGGTGTCGCTGATATTATAGATTTCGTCAATCGAAAAGCATTTGGCATCCTCAAACTTGAAGGTTCGTGTCGTTATGTCGTATTTGGCAGACTGGTTGGTCAGATCGACTACGACTTTGCCGGACAATGAAGTCTGGTCGATGTACCATTCAAATAGCATGAGGTCGTTTTTGCCGGGAGCGATAACCGACAGGATAAGCTGGTCGCACCGCGGATTATCGTCGGGGGTGTAGGAATTGTGATGTCTCGATACTTTGACCTCGCATTGGACTACCCGATACGTGTTGGTATAGGTGCCTGAGACGTTATCCCCCAAATATAGGTTTGCAAATAAGGACATAACGGGATGTTTATTACTTTGTGTCTTTTAACTTTATCTCCCCGACAAAAGATGTCGGGGAGGTGATAAGGTGCCGCCGGATGGCGGCTATAAGCTTTATTTCCAAGGATTCTGGAAGGCAACTGGACCATTCTTCAGCTCCTGGCAAACGATTTGCAGTTGCTCGAAGTGTTCCTCGCCATCTTCCCATTTTTCCATGTAGTGTACGCAATAGCATCCGGTGCCTTCCAGTTCCTTCATGGTAGAACCGTCAATGGTGTTGTAGAAGGTAATCTTGATGTCACGCGGATCGTTGGGTGACAGCATCCATTGCAACAACTGGTTGTTGCCGTCGTTCATAGCTTTGACACGGATGTCAATACGGCCACCTCTGGGGATACCGGAGATTTGGCCTTCACGGTCGGTCGTCTGTGAGAAAGTGTAGTCGATCATCATGACTTCACGGGTCTCGAAATCTTTTACCGATAATTGTACCGGGGTTATGTTTTCTGCCATAGTGTTTCTGTTTTTTTTAGTTAGACATCATGTTCCGAACTTAAGCCCAGTCGTTTTCAAAAACAACAGACTCGAATTCAATCTTTTGACAGGTGATTTCGATTTCCTCGAAATGACCTTTCTTGTCTTCCCATTTTTCCTCAAAGTTTACACAATAACCGTTGGTGAACTTGATTGTCTTCATGTTCTTACCGGTTTTTGTTTCCAGAAAAGTGATTACACCATTTTTTGGCAGATTGCGTTCAACCATCCAGGCCAGTAAATCGGGGGTACCATCGTTAAGCGCTTTTACACGGATGTTGATTTTTCCGCCGCGGGGAATTCCTGACATCTGGCCTTCTACGTCTGTTGCCTGATCAAATTCGTATTTAACCATCATGACTTCGCGTTCCTTATAGCCGTCAACTTCTAATTTTACAGGTGTCTTTGCCATAATCTTACATTTTTAAATATTGGGTTTATAGAATATGTATTTATGCCATCTGGGCATCTTTGTCTTTCTTGTCAGCAGAAACTTTGATAATAAAATTTTTGGCTGAATAGAAAGGGGTCAGGCTGATGTCGCATGTGATACGCTTGGTTATCGGATCCTGGGTTGGTTCCTTGATTTCATAATTCTGGAATAAATTGCCGTAGCCCTTGTAATCGTTCAGAAAAGCTTGAATCTTTGCTTTCAGGTTTTTGGGCGAATTATAAGGATCCCAGTTTTCGAGAGCTACTTCGTGTACGTAGTTCATCAGAACTTTCTTGACCCAGTCGAATACGCGGACAATCGGATATTCCTTCATGGAAGTATTGTCGCCGTTATAGAGGGTGGTGTTATTGAAAGCCATTACACGTCCTTCAGAGTATACCATCGGAATGACCTGGTTGTCCATCAGGGCAGCTATTTCAGACTTCAGTAAGTCCAGTTTTACTCCTTTCACACCATTGAGCGTACCGTATTTCTTGCCACCGGCTCCTTGAGCCATGTTGGCACTCTCGTCGTACAGTTTTCCGGCCAAAGCACCTGAACTGCAGATGTAGAATGCCGGGCTTTCTTTTTCGTCTTCAGACAGCTTTTCGGAGTCACGGCCTACAAGCCAGTTGGCGGTCATGATGACGTTTTGCAATTCGATATCACTATCGCGGTAGCCTTCTGTATTAGCTTGCAGGTCATCGAATGAGTATTCGTCTGCGTGGTCTGTAATCAGCATGACTTTGTATTTGAAAGCGATTTTAGCCCATTGCAGCAAAGTCGGTTTGTCCTGGAACACATTGCCTGGAACAACCATCAGGCTGTAGCAGTCTTTCAGGCTCAGGCGGTCGAAACCATTACGCAACAGGTTATCTACTTCTTGAGCAAATCCCGAATCGCTATCAGCAATATCATCTTTGTATACATTGATGATACGCAGATTTTTCACTTTGTCGGTATTGGCATTTTTGAAGAAACTGTCAAGAGCCCGATAAGACCGTTCCAGATTGGCTGTTGCATAGAGAGCATCAGTGATACCCTGGCTAAGCACTTTAGTGTATTTATCTTCTTTGGCTTTGCAGGCATCTACAAATTCAGTAGCGCTCTCATGACCTTCATTCAAAATTTCCAGCCAACCTTTAATCTCGTTAATCAAGTTTTCCCGTTTATCCTGAAAGCGTTTGTCTGACAGGAATACGGCTTTAGCTGCTTTGCGTGCCGGGTTCAGGTTGTCGGCATCGGGCATAAAGCCACGGATGGCATTGAAACCACCGAATGCGGATAACAATTGGGATATATCTTTGGCTTGGGCCGGTTGCTGGGCTTGCTTTACTTCACCAGCGCCCTGTGATGCGATATTGCTTTTCTGTAATTCTGCTTCTGGCATAATATTGATTATTTAGAGGTTTACTTATTATTTTCCAATTCTTCCAGCATGGCTTGCAGCATCTCTTTCAGCTCTTCTTTAGCGGTGCTGTCTTTCAAGATGTCTCTTAGCTTTCTGTTCTGTTCGATGCTTTTACGAATTTTGCTGTTGGTGTCGATTTTCTTTTTTACATTTGAAAGGAACTGACTGTTTTCAACAAGTCTGCCTTTTCCTCCCTGGGCTTCAAAGTCACGAAGCTCACTAAAATGGAGCACTTCATTTATTGAACCACCTTCTTCGTCCACAAAGTCTACTTCGACGGACGGCTTGAAGTGAGCAAATGCGTCGTTGATGTTTTGTATATCTTCTACAAATTCTGGATTGCCAGGTTCAGCGTCTGATGTGTATTGGTCAATCATCAACGTTTTGTTGTTATCAATGGGGGTGACTTTTGCATTGGATTCTTCATCTGGAGCCATTGAGATGAAATTTTCTTTCATTGCCATAAGGTTCTCATTTTTTAAGGTTATTATTTTATGGATTTTATATATTCATTGAATTTTAGAGTGTTATGAACTCAGGTTTTCCTTCTTTCATTCGTACTTCAACAGTATCTCCTGATTTGATTTTGCCGGAAATAATCAATTTGGACAGTGGATGTCTGAGCTCTTTTCGGATGATACCAATAACGGGGCGTGCACCATATTGTGGGTTGAACCCCATCATGGCGATATCTCGCTTGGCATCTTGACTGATGTTGAGCCTGATATCTTGCTCTTCCAATAGTTTTAGCAGTCCTTTCAGGTGTATGTCAAAAATACGTGTAACGGTTTCTTCTGTAATCGGTGAGAAGGGTACGATTTCTGTCAGACGTCCGAGAAATTCTGGCCTGAAATAGTTTTGCATGATGTCCATTAAATCGTTGTTTTGAGGAATAACTCCCTTGTTGAACGAGTCAACGATAAACTGGCTGCCGATATTGGAAGTGAATAGTATCAAAGCGTTTGAAAAATCACCTACACGTCCCAAACGATCATGCAACTTACCTTCATCTAAAATTTGAAGGAATAAATCAAACACCGACTTATGGGCCTTTTCAATTTCGTCGAACAATACTACGGAGTAGGGTTTCTGACGAATTTTATTAACCAGAAGGCCGCCTTCTTCATAACCTACGTATCCCGGAGGTGCTCCGTAAAGCAGTGCTACGGAATGTTCTTCCTTGAATTCCGACATGTCGAAACGGATTAGTGCGGATTCATCTTCAAACAGGAACGCAGCCAGTGCTTTGGACAATTCTGTCTTACCTGTTCCGGTTGGGCCAAGGAAGAAAAAGGATCCCATGGGTTGACCTTTCTTGTTCAGACCAGAACGGGATTCGAACACGGCATCAAGTACGATTTTAACTGCATGATCCTGTCCGACCACCCGTTTCTTCAGGATAGTTTCTGCATTAACAAGGCGGTCACGTTCTTTCGACTGGACTTTTCCTAAAGGAATGCCTGTCTGTTTGGCCACAACAGCAAATAAGTCAGAACTATCAAGTTCGGTACGTTTTTGCTGACACATTAGGGAGAGTTGGTCAAGAACTTTTTTCAGGTAATCAATTCGTTCTTGTGCAGTAGTTATTTTGCTGAACTCAATGTCTGCATCCAATTGTGCCATCAAGATACAACTAATTTGATTGACTAGTTTGTAATGCAGCCACTCCAGCTCGGTCATAATCTGGCTGTTTTCTTTGACACCAATTTGTTCTGTAACTTTGACCAATTCTGCTTGCAAGTTGGTGATGTCATTAGCAGACATGTCATTCATTGTTTTTACCAGTGCCATTGTACGGTCTATCAGATCAAAGGCGGAATCTGGTAAAGCTTTCTCAGTCAGATAGCGTTTAGCCAGTCGGATGGCATCTATCATAACAGCTTCGTTTACACTCAGTTGGTGGTAGTCTGAATATGCGCCTAATGCTCCTTTCAGAATACGGAGACACAAGTCGGTATTAGGCTCTTCAAGTGTAATCTTTTCGAGCTTGTTGACGAATTCCTTGTCTGTTTCAATGTTCTTGGTATATCCGTCAATGGATGAGGTGCAGAGTAGCAGGAGGCCACCTTTGTTTAATTCCTGTTTTAAAATAGAAGAGACTCCATACAGGCTGTTCTGTTTGTCAAATAGCTTGTCTATGGATTCAATAATCAAAATAGCATTAGGCTGTTCTTTAATTTCTTGTAACAGATTTTTAAATCGGTCTTCCACTTCTCCTTTATAAGATGCGTCTGCGCCGAGGCTTGCCAGATCCAGTTCATAAGCAGTAGCATTGCTTAGAAATGACGGCACATGCCCTTCGAATAGTTGCTGAACGAATGCATTGATGAGAGATGTCTTTCCTACTCCTGATTCGCCTGTTATCAAAAGGTTGGACTTTGTTTTGCGTCCTAAGATTTCGAAAATTACAGATATTTCATTTTCGAATCCTATTACAATGGGAAGCTTACCAGACTGAGCCTCATTAATCTTGTTTATACAGTATTTACTAATAAGTCCTTTTTCATTACCTGAAGAGGCCTGTCCGATTTTGTTGGCTTTTTCGTTTGTATTTGTAGATGAGTGGAATCCTATTTTGTCTTGTATTTCAGAAACAGTAAGAGGCAATGTTTTCAGTTGCTCAAATGTAAAGCCTACACCTGGTGTAACTAATGACGTCAGTATGCATATTGGCTCACAATCCGCAAATCCAAATTTCTCTTTATATACTTCAGCTTCTTCCATGACAGCCTTGGCCTCTTGGGAGTAGTCCAGATTCCTTTGTGGTCTTGTAGCTCGTGGTGAAAGTTGCATTTGTATATCGGCCCATTCCTGTAGATAGTAATAGTCTTTATCTAGATCAATCTCAATAAAATGAACCAAACCTATACTCTTGTGAAGTATGGCTTTAAACAAATGTGAGGGATAGATTGCGTCGCTACAATATTCCTCAGCGAAAGAATTCGCAATGTTTTTGATATTGCTCATCATTTTGATATATTGGAAGTATTATGTTCTTCAATAATAAAGGTCTTTTTGCAAATATAGTAAAAAATGAAACTATCTTTATTCTCTGGACTTTTTTTTTGATTTTTTTAAAAGTTGATGTGATATTCAGAGGCTTTTTGTTGTTAAAACAACTTATTGTTGGTAGTAGAGCTTCAAAAAAGGCTCTGTAAAGAGCTTCATATGAATTGGTTCCAATTGTTTATATTGTTAATAGTCAGGATGTTATTTATGTGTATGACATTAAAATGTATTTAATTATCAATATTTATAATTTTAATTGATTAAATAGGTTTTTGACAAATAACTCATTTTCTATGAACACGTGCAATTTTTTTGTTTATCGGTTATTTGTTGATTTTATTTGTGCCGATTTTTTCAAATATGATTATTAAAAGAGGAAACAGTATTATTGTAAACATAGATATCTCAGAGGTCATGGCTCTCAAAAATAAAAATTGGACGAAACTTTATTCTTTTCTGATTTATGTATTGGTTAAAATGATAAATAATCATGAAGAGTTTCGGACTGTTATTAATGATAAGGGAAAAGTAGGGGGATATTTTATTACCGTGTTATACAGTTTTTCATGAGGAACTTGTTTTCGGATGGTAGCGGATTTACATAATATTCATCGAATGTTCTGGAAACAATGGAAAATCTATTTGCTAACAGTCCCACATCTATAAAGAAGGAAATAGTATAAACTGATGGATGGAGAGAACGGTAGAATATTGAAGATTGATAGGGTCGTGGAATTTTAGAGTGCACTTTAAATACTTCTTGTATAAATGCTGATTGTCAAGAATAGTTCGTAGCTTGATAAAATCTAAGAAGTACAATGTTGTATAATTAAGCCGCTGGAAAGTTATTTTCATACTTTCTGGTGGCTTAATTTTTATCGCTGATAATTGAATTTTGATACTTTAGAATTTACCATATCACAATAATAATGTCAGTTTATCAATTTGAAAGTTGCTGCGTAAACAAGACTTGTTCTCTCCATCTTCTTCCTCACAATCCGTAAGATGGGTATATACTCCGAGGATTTGTATACCATCCGGCATTCAGCCCTTTTCTATTTTTGTATCGGTTAATTGAAAAATTACAGATATGACTGGAAAAGAAAATAATATGGAAGTTATCCGAAATTCAGAATTCGGGGGTGAGCGTCCTTTGTTTGAGTCGCATAATCTGCGTTTGGAAAACGTAATCATCCGTGCCGGCGAGTCGGCCATCAAGGAGTGTAGCAACATTGAGGCTGTAGACTGCCGTTTTGAGGGAAATTACCCTTTCTGGCATGTACACGGCTTCAAGATCGAGCGTTGCTATTTCGATGTAGGAGGACGCTCGGCCTTATGGTATTCTGATCATCTGCAGATGAAAGATACCGTGATTGACGCTCCCAAAATATTCCGGGAGATGAGCGAGATTGATATAGAAAACGTCACAATGAACGATGCCGATGAAGTGTTCTGGCGTTGCAGCGGCATCCGCATCAAGAACCTTAAGTTGCATGGGGGAACCTATCCCTTCATGTTCAGCCGTGACATCTATGTGGACGGACTGGAGAGCGACAGCAAGTATGTTTTCCAGTATGTGAAAAACGTGGAGATTCACAATGCCAGGATTACCACCAAGGATGCCTTCTGGGAAGTGGAGAATGTGACCATCTATGATTCTGAGCTGAATGGCGAATACCTTGGCTGGCACTCCCGAAACCTCCGTCTGGTGAACTGTCACATCACGGGCGAGCAGCCGCTTTGCTATGCACACGACCTTATACTGGAAAACTGTACGTTCGGACCGGACTGCGACCGTGCCTTTGAATACAGCACGCTGAATGCCGACATTCGCGGTGCCATAACTAACATCAAGAACCCGATGTCGGGACGTATTGTAGCCGACGAGTACGGCTCGATAACCATTGACGAGAACATCAAGGCTCCTGCCGACTGCGAAATCCGTCTTAGAGATGAACGCACCTGCTTTACCGACTAAAATGTAAGGACCATGAAATACGATTTTGATACAATAATTTCCCGTCGGGGAACCAATTCCTATAAGTGGGACAGTCTGCCGGCGGATAAGGATATACTTCCCCTTTGGGTAGCCGATATGGATTTCCGTACGGCGCCGGCAATTACCGAAGCACTGGCCAAACGTGTAGCGCACGGCATATTCGGGTATGTACGTGTTCCTGATGAATACTATATGGCAGTAACTCGTTGGTTTGAAAGGCGTCATCACTGGACTTTCCGTAAAGAATGGATACTGTACACCTCTGGAGTAGTTCCGGCCGTATCTGCTGTCATCAAGGCTCTGACCCAACCGGGCGACGGCGTCGTTGTACAGACTCCCGTGTACAACTGCTTTTTTTCATCCATCCGTAACAACGGATGCCGCGTTGTCGCCAATCCGCTGATATATGCGGACGGTACCTATCGTATTGACTTTGAAGATCTGGAGCGTAAAGTGGCAGATCCCGGCGTAAAGCTGCTGCTTTTGTGCAATCCGCATAATCCTGCAGGACGTGTATGGACCCGCGAGGAACTGTGCCGGATAGGAGAGATTTGCCTGCGGAATAGTGTGACCGTTCTATCGGACGAGATACATTGCGAGCTTGTTTTCTCCGGACATACTTATACGCCGTACGCATCTGTCAGCGAGGAGCATTTGTGGAATTCGGTCACTTGCGTATCACCCAGTAAATCCTTCAACATTGCAGGATTGCAGATAGCCAGCATCATAGCCCGGGATGAGACCGTGCGCCAACGGATAGATCGTGCCATCAACATCAACGAGGTGTGCGATGTCAATCCTTTCGGTGTCCAAGCTACCATCGCTGCGTATAACGAAGGTGAGGATTGGCTTTTAGAGTTGCTGGACTATTTGAAAGGCAATTATGACTGTCTGTGCGCATTCTTCCGTACCCACCTGCCTGAAATACCGGTGATAAAGCTGGAAGGAACCTATCTGGTATGGACCGACTGCCGGGCACTGCATTTGCCGTCCGATACCTTGCAGACCCGTCTGTTGGAAACCACCGGACTCTGGCTCAATAGCGGCACCATGTACGGAGCCGAAGGAGAAGGATTCCTGCGCTGGAACATCGCCTGCCCGCGTTCGGTACTGCAAGATGCCCTGTCGCGTTTCAAGGGTTTTGCTGATGCCTTAAGAACAGAAGGATGACCCGATGAAACGAAACTTACCTGAAACAGATATGCTGCTTGATCTTATCCGTGACGGCCGTCCGATGACCTTGCGGCAGCAGCTGCGTCTGACCATAGAGCTCAGCGTTCCGGCCATCATTGCACAGCTGTCTTCCATCATCATGCAGTATATTGATGCGGCCATGGTGGGACGCATCGGTGCGAAGGCTTCTGCTTCTATCGGACTGGTATCGACTACCACATGGCTTTTCTGGGGACTCTGTACGGCTGCTGCTACCGGCTTTTCCGTACAGGTAGCCCACAGAATCGGAGCAGGCGACCTGAAGGGAGCACGCATGATTCTGCAGCAGTCGCTTGCTGGCACACTGGTCTTCAGTTTGCTGCTGGCCATATTGGGCGCGGGTATCAGTTCTTCGCTGCCGGCATGGCTGGGAGGCGATGTCTCCATCCGTCGGGACGCATCTGTTTATTTTTTCATCTTTTCCATTTTTTTGCCCGTCCTGCAGATGATTTTTCTGGCAGGCGGCATGCTGCGCTGTAGCGGAAATATGCGTATTCCCAGTCTGCTGGGCGTTATCATGTGCGTGCTGGATGTGGTATTCAACTTTTTTCTGATTTTCCCGACACTCGGATGTAGCATAGTAGGCATGCAGTTCACTATCCCGGGAGCCGGACTTGGCGTGAGCGGTGCTGCCTTGGGTACGGCTGGCTGCCGCAGAGACCGTTGTTGCGGGTGTGCTGCTCTGGTATCTGCTGACCCGCTCGGAGAAACTGAGCTACCGCAGCTGGGAAATCCGTTTCCGACTGAAAGCTGACACGTTCAGGAAAGCATTCCGTATCGGTTTCCCGATGGGGATAGAACATATAGTTATTTGCGGAGCCCAGATTCTGACGACAGTCATCGTAGCGCCACTCGGTGTCTTTGCCATTGCAGCTAATTCCTTTGCCATTACGGCCGAGAGCCTCTGTTATATGCCCGGCTACGGAATTGCCGATGCGGCAACCACTCTTGTAGGCCAGAGTATCGGAGCTGGCCGGAAGAAGCTGACCCGCAGTTTTGCCCATATTACCGTACTGATGGGTATGGCCATCATGGGTACGATGGGTATCCTTATGTATCTGTTCGCTCCTCAGATTATCGGACTGATGACCCCCGTCGAAGAAATCCGCCGGTTGGGCGTGATGGCCTTACGCATCGAGGCATTTGCCGAACCCATGTTTGCAGCTTCTATTGTTGCATATGGAGTCTTTGTCGGAGCTGCCGATACACTGATCCCATGCCTGATGAACTTCTTCAGCATCTGGGCTGTACGTCTGACTCTGGCTGCCTGGCTCGCCCCGACTCTGGGACTGCAAGGCGTATGGATTGCCATGTGTGTAGAGCTGTGTTTCCGTGGATTTATTTTCCTTGTACGTCTGAAACGCGGACGGTGGCTGAAACACTATCCAGATTCCAGTCGCATCCCGGCGATACCGAATGACTGACCATTCACCGATGTAGAAAACTTCATCGTTCATCTGAAACTTTTCTGTTCCTGATAGAATGATGTTGTTTTCTTCATTCGCCTTATAGCTATGAAAAAACAGAACAGATGTCCCGGTCGGCAATATTCTCAATGGGACCTCATATATCTTTTTATGTATTAGTATAAAAATATACTTGGTAATTAGAGTTTATTATTATCTTCGTACACTGAAATTTATTAGATACAGACAGTCTTATTTATAATTCATGAAAAGATCAACAGTACAAGATGCCATGTTTCCGGGTTGTCCGGTAAGGAACGTATTGGCAAGAATATGTGATAAATGGGCATTGCTCGTCATATATATCCTTGACAGATCAGGTAAGGAAAGCATGCGTTTTATGGAATTGAAACAGCAAATGCCGGATATATCACAGAGAATGCTGACAATGACACTCCGTACACTGGAAGAGGACGGATATATAACAAGAACAATATTCTCGGAGATACCGCCCCGAGTGGAATACGCTCTTACGGAAAGGGCAAAATCATTGCAGCCCATCCTTGATTCACTGCTCCAATGGTCTGTAGATAATATGGATGATATTATGTGCGACCGTAAAAAGAATACTCCCGTTAAAGACTGAATGTTTATGTTTTTAACCATAATATGAGAATGAAAGCTGTTCAAATCAAGAAATATTCAAAGGAAAACTAAACGGGAAGATGATCATTCAAATATAATGTGAGATATATAAGGAGGTAAAAGATATAAACATTTATGAAATGACTTTTAGTCCGACAGGCGGAACAAAGAAAATTGCCGACTTTCTGGCAGCCGAATTGAACCGGGAAATCAGATGTATTGATTTGTCAAACAGTAACGAGGACTTTCATCAATTCTCGTTGACGAATGAAGACACGGCCATCGTTGCCGTTCCATCTTATAGCGGGCGAGTACCTTCCACGGCTGCAGAACGCATTGCAAAGATTCAGGGCAATGGCGCAAAAGCAATTTTAGTTTGCGTGTATGGCAACCGAGCCTATGAAGATACTCTGGTGGAGCTGCAAGACATCGTACAGCAAGCCGGATTTACAGTCATATCGGCGATAGCGGCCGTTGCAGAACACTCCATAGCCCATCGATATGCCACAAACAGACCGGATAAGGATGATTACGGGCATTTAAGAGCGTTTGCTGAGCAGATCGGGGATAAACTGAGAAGAAATGACTTTTCCACTCCTGCAATACCGGGCAACAGACCTTATCGGAAAGTAGCCAAGGCAGGTATCGTACCTAAAGCCACCAAAGCATGTACCCAATGCGGTCTCTGTGCTTCCAGATGTCCAGTTGGTGCCATCGACAAGAACAATCCGGCAAAAGTAAACAAGAAAGTCTGTATCTCGTGCATGCGATGTGTCACAGTATGTCCCCATCATGCAAGAAGGATAAACGGATTGCTTCTGGCTATCGTAAACATGATGCTCAAGAAGGCATGTATTGTGCGAAAAGAATGCGAGCTGTATCTCTGATGCATCCTTTGGGCATCCCTTTGAGAATTATGTATAATACTGGAAATAACTGAAAATCTCTGACAATGATGTGATAGATAATATTCCGTCATTGCCAGAGATTTCAGTTTATCAGGCAATTGATAGTACAACCTTTTATAACAAACTTTCGCGCTCGGTTATTTCAGCATCCGTCATTGTGTAGCCTTCCAGACTTCCATCCTTTGCTTGAATACAGATATAAATCATAGGTTCGGCAGAAGTACATTTCAGGTTCCGGTCGCACCCCGGCGATACCCTGATGACTGACCCTTCACCGATTTCGAAAACGTCATCGTTTACCTGAAACTTTCCAGCCCCCGACAGAATGATGTAGTTTTCTTCATTCGCCTTATGGCTATGAAAAAAAGGAACAGATGCGCCAGTCGGCAATGTTCCAAACGAGATTTCACACGAAGTAGCCTCAGTAGCTTCTTTCATAAACTGCTTGCCTTCAAAACCCTTGATGCAACCTATTGTTGCGTGAGCGTACTTTTCGCCCTTGTTCATAATTTTAATGTTGCTCATATTTCCTGTTTTTTATCAAGTTGATTAACTTTGTATTCTGAACTTACTATCATTTGGATAGTGCGAAATTAGTGCTTTTTATATTGATAAACAAGAAGTTACAAAAATGTAACCCACTTACTTTAAGGTAATTATTATTGGAAATGAACGGCTTACAATTACAAGAAAATCTGAAAAAATATACTCGTATAGAAGATTGCCCTATCCGGAATGTCCTGTCGCGGTTCTCCAGCAAATGGGCTATGCTCATACTGTGTGTCCTTTCCGAAAATGAAGCAACGCGCTTTAATACCATAAGTAAAGCAATTCCGGATATTTCTCCTAAGGTGCTTACCGAAACATTGAAGGCTCTTGAAGCCGATGGACTGGTAAAAAGAAAGCTATATGCCGAAATACCGCCACGGGTGGAATATTCATTGACAGAGGTGGGCCAAAGTCTGATTCCTATATTAAACAGCCTCATAACATGGGCATTGGATAATTCGGCATATATATCAAAACGCAGGAAGAAATAGGTCTGACAGATTTGTTTTGGGTTTTAGCAACTGCTTCTGTAGATATTTCATTACGCTCCTTTCGGGGTGGGCTTTGAAGCGGGTCTGGCTTCTTCCGTCAGCACTATGCGGCAGCGTGGGCTGTAGGTATTCCTGAATGTACGGAATATTGTTCACAATACGGGAGGGGAAGGAGTGTTATTCTTTGCCTGTAAACCGGCTTGCTCACAAGAATGATAAACGTTGGCCTTTGCTTTGATGAATGTTTATGTTTGTTATGATGAACTTTTGGCAAAGTTGAGATGTAGGTGGAAGAGAGGGTTTGAGTGGCTATGTCAAATAAATGGAATAAGATTAGTGTGCTATGATTGTTGGTATTGATGCTATCCAAAAAGACAGGGCGTTTGAACGCATGTCGCTACCGTAATCATTGTTTGGGAGTAAAGGAGCTGGTATCTTAATTCACTACTGTCCAATAAAAGTTAGCTAATCGGTCTTTGAAATTGTTGAAATACAGTCTTTTAAGCAGTATTTTAGAATGAAACGGATTTGAATTCGTAGCTTAGCGGTCAAATTGAATGCCGCTTATGAACCAAGATAAATACGTATTCGCTCAACTTACCGCTTTTCTGAAC